>JAEEGG010003613.1_pt1 | contig 38480 bp, 17 predicted proteins | sample 9134161 | NCBI WGS metagenome assembly JAEEGG01 (sample SAMN16246543, study PRJNA631951) | gut metagenome | biome: gut microbiome; feature: rumen; material: CR-attached | host: Bos | place: Iran: Karaj | collected 2018-10 | reverse complement strand
GGCGCATGTTTGACGAACGTTAGACGCCGAAGGCGGCTATAAGGAGGAGTTCGACGTTTAGGGTCCGGAGGGGTATCTTTTGCGTAGCAAAATAAAACAAGGTTTGGCTGCGCGAAGCGTAGCCTCGTAACGTCGTCTCCCCAATACCGTAGTCCAGCGTAGGTTAATTGGATTATTATTATATTTGTAGGGTAATTTTATAGAAAGGTTATGAGGAGAATTGGTTTTGTTTTCTGGTTGGTTTTGGGTGTTGTTCTGGTGGCTGGATGTTCTAAGGATAAGGATATTCCGGTTTCGGGAGTTTCTTTGTCGGTATCGGAGTTTACGATGAAGGTGGGACAGGATACTCTGCTTGTTGCCACTGTGAGCCCAAATAAAGCCACTGACGCCTCTGTTATATGGTATTCCGATAATCCTAAGGTTGCAAGCGTAGAAAACGGCCTGGTGAGCGCTAAATCGTGCGGAAAGGCTCTTATAACCGTTGAAACCGTTGAAGGCGAGTTTACCGCCTTCTGTACGGTCACTGTAATTCCCGATCGTATTCCCGTCAATTCAATCTCTTTAGACCGCGATACAATACAGCTGGTAATCGGTAAGTCCGATACGCTCCATGTCACTGTGCTGCCTGATGATGCTACTGACAAGGATGTTACCTGGACAAGCTCTGATACAAGAGTAGTTACGGTCAATCAAGGCGTGCTTTCAGCTGTCGGTTTAGGCCAGGCTGTAGTAACAGCCGCTGTAGCCGATTCAGGTATGATAGCCGAATGTTTTATTTCGGTAGTGGAACCGTTTATTCAGGTTGTACATATGAATGCGGAGCGTCTGCCCGATATGCTGAATGCCCGTGCAGATCATATACTGTTCGTGGCCGGCGGTCAGTTGGTAGCAGCCGGAGGTCACACAAGGGGATTCTCCAGAACCAATACAGCCGAGTATTATGCTGACGGCGAGTGGCATCCCGTTACTATGAACTATACTCATGATATGGCCTTCTCAGTGATCCTGAATGACGGCCGTATGATGCTGGGTGGAGGATGCAGCTCTGATATGGGTGTCGGTCAGTCTTCAAGGGTGGAGATATATGACCCGGCAAGCCACAGTTTCAGTGTTGCTGCATCCATGAATTACTCACGCACTCTGTCACATGCTGTTGAGCTGGCCGATGGCGACGTGCTTGTATCGGGCAACTGGTATGCTCAGGATAAGAAGGAACTGTTCTCGGCTGCTGACAGTGCTTTCATTGACAAGGGTACGGGATCAGCGCAGTGCAACAGCCCCTATGTGTTACGCTCGGCTGCCAATGACGCCATTGTATTCGGCTCAGTAGACAACTATGGTGATGCTATAGCACTTAAAGTGGACAGACTGAGCGGCGGTTCAGTCAATGTGGATTTATTCAATGAATGGACACCTTACGGAGCGCCTGTAAACTGGCGTGCCAAGGATTGTGCCATTGGTGAATACAGCTATCTTATTCTTGCCAGGAACAGTAAGAATGAGGTGGGTGTGATAAAGGTTGAGGCCGAGTCATTCTCGCTGCTGGAGACAGAGCTGCCCATACCGATGGCTTGTGATGACAAAACAATGCAGTACTCCGGACAGGTATTCACAGATGGCAATGGAACGGCTTATCTGCCGGCTTATAACGGCAGTGTCCTGGCTCCGGTCTATTATGTACTTAAGATGGATCTCAAGGCTTCTCCGGCCAAGCTGACGCTCTATAAGACCGATGTACTTGACGCATATGCTTCAATATGGTCTATGACAAAACTACCAGACGGACGTCTGGTAGCTTGTGGCGGTATATACGACAGTAATTATACCCCTTATTCAACTGTCTGGGCTTTCAGCCCGTTCTAAATCTCTCTGATTACCTTCTGACAGGATTAACAGTGCGCGAGAACTCAGATTCGTTGCTCGTGTTCTGATTCTGGACAGGATTCTGAGTCTGAGCCGGTGCAGGTGTATTTGTCTGTGCCGGACGCTGGTTGCCGTTATTCAGAGGAGCGGGTGAAGGAGCCGGTGCGGGAGAGGATGATCCTGCTGAGGGGGCCTTACCTATCTGAACATCGGTACCCTTAGTTACACTGGCCTCGTTACCACCGCCATAAACGTTACCGTTGATGGTTACACCGTTTACAACCTGTTTGATTTTTGCAGTAAGCGGAGTCTTAGTCTGATCAGTAACCCACTCGCCAGCCTGCTGCTTGAGAATGGTGTATGTTATGGCATCCTCGCCATCCTGAGTGGCACGCTCCATGCGTACATCACCTCTGCGAACTCCGCTGACACCAATCTGGTCGTAGAGCAGCTCCATACTTTTGAGAGAGATGGTATCGCCAAGCTTGTCTCCGATGCGTATTCTGGTCTTACCTTTTACTTCAGCCATGTTACCACCTCCATAGACGTCATTAGTGATAATTCCGTCGGCGGCAAGTTCAGTCGTGTTGCCCCTGTAACTGGTGTAATCGGTGTTGCTGCCAAGGTATTCTCCGTTAACCCAACCCTTTGTGACATTTATGTCGACAACGGGGTTACCTACCATGACTGCGAGTTCACCGTTACCTCCGCCATATACTGTTCCGATACTTTCGAATGAACGGATATTCAGTCTGGGATCCGGGTACGGATTCTCGCCGGATAAATTCAAACCGTAATGAGTTACATACTCATGCTGGTTTTCATCACCGAAATCTACTTTAGTTGAATCATCATTGTAACCGTATATGGAGTAGGGGGCATTGTTACCGCCCAGGTAGAGCTCGTCGATGGTAATAGGAACGCAACCGGTCTGCTCAATGTTGACGGTGATGGAACCGTATATTCTGCCACCCTTGTTGTTTCCGCCGAATACCTTGCCGAAATGACCGCTGGTGATTGTCAGCTCAACGCTGTTACCTACATCGGCCTTTTCAGAACCGCCATAGATCTCAGCCATACCGGTTACACAACCCATCTCCAGTCTTGTTGAACCCTCCATGTAGGCCTCGCGACCGCCGCCGTAGATGCCGTCAACTACCAGGGCACATTCGCTCAATTCATCGAGCATGGAGACTGCAGTTTCACGGACATTACCCAGGGTGTTGCTACCGCCATAGATGTAGTGTATGCGACCGCCGTAAATGTTGGTGGTGGCAGTTCCGTCTCCATATCTCTTATCGGCTCTGGCTACGATGTCATCGTCGGGTGTGGAGTAATAGTGATAACCTACGTTTGCTCCCAGATTACCCTCTCCGGCACCGTTTCCGCCACCGAATATGTACTCTATCTCATAGGCTCCGGATACGGTAACCTGTGTGGCGGGAGAGGCTGCTGCATTACCGCCTCCATATACTGAGTGGATACTTACCTCATTACAATTGTCGGGATCAATGAATACTTCCGCAAAGTCATGCTCCCTGAATGGGAGATATTCTGCCATGTTTCCGCCTCCGTAAACAGCTGCCAGCTGATAAGTGTGGTTACCGGTGGCACTCATGCGATCCGGCTCGAGACTGAGCGTCTGGTTGTTTGTAGGATAAGAGGTGGTCTGCTTGACATATACTCTGGCATGTCCTCTGGGTGAACCGTAAACATTGTTACAACCGAATATTCGTCCGGATGTTGCCACACCATATGTCTGATCATAATCAGCAATAAGTATTGCGCCGTACTGTGATACTGTCACATCGCCATAGACTGTAGCAGGGACAGGTGCGCCGCTCGGCTGATCTGAGGTCTTTCCCTGACCGCGTCCACCGCCGTAAACGTCATGACCGATGGTAGCTCCCGGGTACAGATTAACGATAGTTTTCTTGCTGCCGGTTCCCAGGTTTATGAGTTCGTTTTGATCCTGGTCATAGCCTGTTAAGTTGGCCATATTGGTGTTGGCCAAAGCGCCGCCTCCATAAACGTCACGTCCAACTGAAACGGTGCCGGTATTATTCGGTTTACTTATATTAACCGTGACATCGCCGCTTACATTACCTTGCTTTCCACCGCCGAAAACATCATTGCTGACGGTTCCGTTTTCAAGAGCAACCGATGTGTTTCCTGTAACATCGGCCCTGTTACCTCCACCGTAAATGTCATTGCTGACGGTACCGTTCAAGAGTGTGATTGAGGTATTGCCATCAACACCGGCCCGGTTACCACCGCCAAATACATCATTCAGGTACTTTTTGTCATTTGCACCGTTTTGATTGTCCCAGTTGATATTGATGGTAATGTCACCATGGACGTCATGTCCATTGTTGTTACCGCCAAATAATGCGTTGGTGATACGTCCGCCTGTGATGTTAAGCGTTATATCGCCCGTTACATCGGCATCATTGGCACCTCCATAGACAGATTGGATGTATTCGTTATCACCGCCTGTGCGGACAATAGTCAGATTTCCGGCGTTACTGGCGGCCATATTACCACCTCCATAGACTTCGGCAATCTGCATCAGACAACCATCATCTTCCTTATTGATTTCCACATTGATTGTACCGCCTATGGCGCCCTCCTCGTTACTGCCGCCGAATACCTGACGTATGGTACCACCGCCTATGAATGCACTGGTATTGCCTGTTACGTTGGCTGCGCTTCTTACTCCATTACCTCCGGCAAATATGCGGTCAAATATTCCGCCATGTATGGTTACATCAGTTGCGGGAACAGCCGCTGCGTTTCCGCCGCCGAACAGATCCTGTATGGTGTTGCTGCAATTGTTTACAATTACAGTAGCAGGAGTCGTTGTAACAGTGGGAGAATAAGCTGCCAGGTTACCGCCTCCATAGACGGCTTTAAGTGCATATTCCGAGTCGGGAGACGGAGGATTTATTGCGTTAATGGTTACAAGAATTGAACCCTTGGGAGTTCCGTTCACATTATTGGCTCCAAATACGGAGTCTATTACCACACCACCGTCAACAACTACCTGGACAGAACCGTTAACCAGAGCTGCATGACTGCCGTCACCCAGGCCTCCGCCATAGAGAGAACCGTTCACTGTTCCTTTCTTGAGCCAAACCTTGGTTATGTCTGATGTGGCATCATTGACACTTCCCAGAGCAGAGCCACCATATACATCACCCCATATGGCAGGAGTGGTGTTTTCGGCGTTGCCTATTATTACGGTAATATTACCATTGGTTGCGGTAGCAGGACCGAATCCGCCTCCATGAACGTTGGCTTTTGTGGCGCTTGAGCTTGTACCTACTGTTCCGCCGTTTATGTTCACTGCGATGTTACCGCCAACGGTGCCTTGTGAGTTACATCCTCCGTAAACACCTTGAGCTACATTACCGGTTGTCAGGGTAACAGTAGTATTTCCGGTTACACCGGCCATGTTGCCTCCTCCATAGACTGAGCCTCTGACGACTGCAGCCCAAGCATTACCGCTTACCAGCAATGATGCCAGTAACAAAGTAATGGTCAGTCTATTATTCATACAACGTATATATTTCATTCGTAATTATTATCTCAATTGTTTCATTCCATAATGTTCACCGTGGTACTACCACTTACAGGTCCTTCATTACCGCCACCAAATACGCTACCTAGTACAGTAGTATTGCCCATTAAGGTAACTGTGATGTTACCGTTAACGGCACTCTCATCACCGCCACCGTATACATTACCTGTTCCAGCTTTTAGCATATTTCCTTCAAGGGTTCCAACGTTAGTTGTACCTTTGAGGATGAGGGTGATGTCGTTAGAAACAGTACCAAGATTGTTCAGTTCAACATCGGTATAAACGTAGTGGTTCGACAGGTCACTGCCAGAGTTTCCGTTGGACAAGGATACGCCTGCTTCCGTAGCATTTTTCCATGTGAATGTCGTTGTACCTGACAATTCAGCGGGTTCAAACATTCCGGAATTCCTGTTGTAATTCGGATTGGTAGAAAATCCTTCATTCCTTACCTCAATGTCCGGAAGTGTTGCTGAATAGCCAGCGCCAAACACACTGCCGTGAACCGTGCAATTGTCAAGTTCCGAGGTTACCGTGCCCACAACACTTCCAAGGCTGCCGCCGCCGTAGAAGTTGCCATTTATGGTGCACAGTTTCAGGTTGGACTCCACATTGTTGCATTGTGCCAATGAGAAAGAGGCATACTTTACGTAAAAACGGCCTCCGGTCAAACCACTACTCCACACAAAAAACTCATAGTCGAAGTCAGTGGCAACACCAATACCTTTATAACCATATACAGTATTTCCTTGTTTCACTTGTGTTTTTTTACCATCAAAGTAATTGCCACGATCATTGACATAATTGTCATCCCAGGAGGACCAACTTACGGTTGTCGCATCCGCAAACTTCACTCTGGAATATGAGTTACCGCCATATCCAGCGCCAAAGAATGTGCCGAACTCGCATCCTACAGCATTGGTGGTGACGTCTTTGCCCGACTGCATATTGCCGAATTTGGGGCCGCCGCAGAAGAGACCTACATGGCTGTTGTAGATTTCTGTGGTCACAGTTCCTTTGATAGGTTTGTTGTCGTTAATGCCGCCACCAAAGAAGTTGTCTATATAGGCATTGTATATTTGCCAACGGACATTGCCGTTGATCTGTTCCTGCCCGGCTCCTGCAGCCTCACCAAAATGTCCGCCGCTGATGTAGCACTCAGCATTATCGTTTTTTACTGTTGCATTCGGATTGTAGATGCCTGTAAGATAAAAGGAATTGTAGTCGCCGCCCGTCACCGATACCGGTACATGAGGGGTGGCTTCGGAACCATCTCCGTGTATGCCAACGTTGAACTCTTTAAACCATACATTACCACCCACATGGATATACATTGTAAGTCCATTGTAAACATTCTTGTTTGCCGATACAAGCTGTTCTATTACGCCCCCTTGGAGGATTAGAGGCGAATGGTCCAACATGTTGTTATTATTTGCTTTATCCTCATATTCCAACTGGCTGAAATACATCAGTGAGGTATTGGTAATCTCGAACCAACCTATAGGGTGGAGGATGGCTATATTGCAGATGTTGCTAGCTCCGTTAGGTTTCTGAGCTTGTGCTGTACCGATGACATTGAGGAAATCAAAACGGATAGGAGCTATTGCTACTTTTCCGGTGTGATGGTAAATGAAACTGTAGTCGGGCTCATGATCGTTGTCTTCGTCCACCGACATCAAAGTGTAGGGCTTGCTGCTCACATTGTTGGGAATACTATTCTGATGGAAGTTACCAACCAACACAATGGCATTGTCGTAGACAGTCGAACCAAAACCACCGAGATTATTACCTATATAATCGCGAGCATTAGTTATGGATGTTTCTATCCTTTGACCATGAAAATCTGTACGTGTGCCGCTCGTTACGACCTGATCACCCATCGCGGCTACATCTGTCTTGGTACTATAATCTGATTTATATGTTACGTCGTATTTCGGGTCAGAGAGGTAGATGGCCTTGCCCCAGTAGGGCTCTATGGTGATAGAGGTTACGCCGTAGGGAACATCAAAATAGGCTCCTTGTGGAAAAATGCGGCCTGTGATGGCGTAGAGGTCTTTATTGACGCTCTTGCGGTCGGCAAAATTGTAATTAGGATAGTCAAAATAGGTTGGTGTTGAGGAATAAGTTTGAGTATAGTCATAGTTGGCCGAAGTATAGGGGTCAACGTAGCCAGCTGGTGTTCCCATTGACACAATCTTCCATCCGGTTACTACCCTGTACTCGGTATAGTTGCCGGTGCCGAAGTCGTTGTAATAGGGCAACTGCACCTTGTCGTAGTTGTAGTTGTAGCGGTCGGCATCCATGTCGGTACGCGTTAGGGTAAGGCTGGTGGTAGTGACATCGGCGCCAGAAGGCCAGCTCTGTCCTCCGTCGGTTTTATAAGCCTTAGAGAGGATGGTCACTGACAGCGTTGCTCTGGACGAAGGCAGTTTGCCTCCGTGGTTACGCCCCACACTGGCGCTATCGGGAGCATTTGCTATGTCGGGGTTGATGATGGATGGATAGTAGCCTTGCTCCTTTAGGATAGGGTAGGGCTTAGGGTTGTCGATACTACGGTCAGCAGTCTCAAGTACCCATTTGAGCATTTGGCTGCCGTTGTCCGCAGAGCTGGTGGCATACCAAGCAGCGAGTTTCTTGTTGCTGTTGAGCTGCAAGCGGTAGAACTCAAAGCGAGTCAGAAAGCGCTCTTCGATGGCGAGGGCGCAATTGTATGAATTGATGGCCTTACTCTTCAGCTTGTCGTAAGCGTAGTAGTTGAATGTGTTTAGGCCGTTCTGCAGATTGTTAATGTTATTCCCGCCGTAGATGGGCGATACGGTGGAGCCTCCTGTGATGTCGCCATAGAACATGCAGTTCATAACCATGGTGTTGATGCTGGTGGCGGTTGTGGTCGCATTATTGTAACCCACAATGCCGCCCACGTTAGTGCCACCCGTAACAGTTGCATAGCTGTAGCAGTTGATTACGCGGGCTGTACCGTCTAAAAGGCCTACTAAGCCGCCGGTGTAACCTGTGCCACCTACAGAACCGCTTAATATACCAACATTATATATACGGGCTGAACTGTTTGCGGTAGAGGCAATGGCACCGGTGTTACCGGCGTTGCCGGAAATGGATACACCTTCAAGCATCAGGTTCTTGACTGTGCCTGTAAGGGTGGTGAATAGCGGTGCGCTTAGATTTTTGATGCGGAAGGGCATGTGGGTGCTAGGATCGATATCAGCTTCAAGTGTACCGTTAAAAATGGCTACACCCGGAGCACCACCGGTTATGTCTTGAGTTATGACGTAGTGACCGTCGGCATTGGTAATCTGGCTTAATGATGTGATATTGGTCTGTGCGCATACTGCAGTGGTGCCGATGATTGTCATCATCAACAGCAATACAACGCAACGCATTGTGCCTTTCTTTCCTGATCTGTTATTCCTATCCACGTTAATCAACCCTTTAAATCCTCTTATTATTGTATCAACACCTCCGAAGAGCCGGTCACATTACCCTGGTTTCCGCCTCCAAAGACATCCTGCATCACTGTGGTATTTCCACTAAGTGTCACTTCGATGTTTCCGTTTACTACACTCTCATCACCGCCGCCGAATACAAATCCGGTATTGCTATCACCAATCGTACCGATTGCGGTTGTTTTGTCGTTTGCGCTTGTGTTTATGTTCAGAGTAACGTTTCCGTTTACTGATCCCAGGTTGGTCTTACTAAGATCGACAGTGGTGTACAGTATATGGTTTGTATTGTCAATACTGATGGAGTTGGCATGCTCCCAACGGTACTCTGTAGTCTGACCTTTTACAGCTGTACGATATGTACCCAAATCTGTATAGTAGTAAGGTTCTACTCTGAATCCTATACTGTCAACCTCAACAGTCTGCACTGTAGCCGAATATCCTGCACCGAACACATTGCCTTCTACCGTGCAGTCAGTAAGTGTGGAATTGATGTTGCCGGTTACCTTTCCAAGGTTGCCGCCACCGTAGAAGTTTCCTTTGATTGTACAATCCGAGAGATTGGATGTGACATTGTTGGTGGTGGCCAATGAGAATCCTACATATTCTACAAACAGACGGCATACATTGTCTGCATTACCGGACATAGGTATGAACTGGTAATCGATCTGGGTTGAAACACCTTTATATGTAGAATTGTACGTTCTGGTATATTCGTTTCTTACCCAGCTGTTCCAGTCGATGTTCATCTTATTGTTCTGGTTTTTCGGCGTGTATCGGTTGTAGGCACTGCCGCCATATCCGGCACCAAAATACTTGCCGAATGTGCAGTTGGAAGCTGTGGATGTAACGGTACGTCCCGAAGCCATATCTCCGAACTTGGGACCTCCGCAGAAAAGACCTACATGACTGTTGCTTATAATGGTGTGGATGTTGCCATGAACGGGCTTGTCATAGTTGATACCGCCTCCATAGAACTCCCTTATATCGGCATTGTCTATAACCCAGGTGATATTACCATTACCGGCTGAAGTTCCGATACCTTCCATTCCGGCACCTGCTACTTCACCGAACCTTCCTCCGTTTATGTAACACTCTGCATTGTCATCATAAATTTTAGCCTGTGACTGATAAAGGCCGGTAAGGTAGAACTTGGCATAATCTCCACCTGTTACTGACACTGGCGGATGGGGAGTGCTCTTATTGGTATTATCCTGGTGACTGCCGCGATGGAACTCCTTGAACCATACGTTGCCGCCTACATGGAAGTATTCAACCACATCGCCTGCATCCTGCTGCTGGGTAACCCACTGCTCAATGACACCGCCTTGCACGATAATAGGCTTTCTTTGACGGTTTGCAGGGCTGTACTCAAACTGAGTGACACGGAACAGGGCGGTGTTGGTTACTTCAAACCAAAATCTGGGTTGACATATACCCAGGTTGTATGAACCGGTACCGCCGGTAGATTTCTGTGCCATACCAAGACCTATCAGATTCAGAAAATCGTATCTGACGGGATGGAAAGGTGTTCGGTTGTCAAAGCGGAGCATGAAGGAGTAGTCCGGCTCATGGTCGTTGTCCTCATCGACAGTCATAACGGTGTAAGGCTTTGGGCTATTGTCTATACTGCCGTATTGGTGATAATTACCCACAAGTACTACGGCATAATCATATACAGTATGGTTTTGGTTGGGGTTGAGGCCACTGTTTCCTGTGGCCGAAGCGATGGTGCGGTGAACCGTCTGGCCGTTGAACGTACCGGCAGTGTTGTTGCCGATTGTCGTAACAGGATAAGCTGCGCTCATAGCAGTGTTATAAACCACATCAAGGTATTGATCGGCCAGATATGCGGCTTTGGCCCAGTAGGGCTCAATGGTTATGGCTGTAACACCCTCCGGAACATCCCAGTAGGCACCCTGGTTAAATACCCTGCCGCTGGTGGAGTATAAATCCTTTGCGGTACATTTGCGGTCGGCAAAATTGTAGGGAGTAGCTGTCAATTCACCGTCGGTATAGGTTACATCGGCCCCTGTGGAATAACTGGTAGGCTGGTTGACACCGCCGGTTATGCTGGTAATCTTCCAACCGGTGACAACCCTGTTGCCGGTATAATTGCCATCACAATAATCGTTGTAGTACGGTAACTGTACCTTACCGTAGTTGAAGTTGAAATGTGTAGTATCCTTATCGGTTATGATAAGGTCTATTGTTTCGCTTTGGCCACTCTTTAAGCCGGCAATGGCGGGGGGTGCGAACTGTGCACCGCCCGAACCCATACTTATTGTTACATGCAGTACTCCATTATCACCCTCACTGGTCAGCTGGCGTCCCTGAGAGCGGTGAGCATCATCGTAAGCGATGGTGCTGGGAGTATAGTTTACTACTGAAGCATAAGTGCCGGCATCTTTGAGAATAGGATAGGGTGTAGTGCTACCTATCTGAGTGGGTTCCAGCACCCATTTCTTGATCTCACCGGTCTTGGTCTCATCACCGGTGGCCCACCATGCGGCCAGCTCGCGATGACTGTTCAATAACAGGCGGAAGAACTCAAACCTTTGCAGAAAACGGGTCTCTGCACCCAGGGCGCAATTATATACCTTGGTGATTTTTTCGTTTTGTATATACTGGGCCTCCAGACGGAAGAAGTTATAATTACTTACACCGATGTTTTCTCCTACATTGGTTATAATCTCTCCGTTATATATCGGTGCTTTTGAACCGCTGCCTGAAATCTCTCCATAGAACATGCAGTTCATGACCATTGTCTTGATGTTGGTGGCTGTTGTGCCCTGGGCGTTCCGGCCAACAATACCTCCCATCATAGCACCTGCGGTAATATTGGCATAACTGAAACAGTTGATGACACGTGATGTGCCGTCAAGCAGACCTACAATACCGCCTACAAAACCGCTGCCGCTTATGTTACTGCTGCAGTTGGTCAGAGTGGTGTAACCGTCTTTGTCAGTCTTTGCGGTACTGTTTGTGGCAAGCACACCGCAGTTGTAAATACGTGTGTTGCCTTTGGCCTCGTTACAGATTGCTCCCACATTGTTTCCGCCGCTAATTGAAACATTGTCAAGGATAACATTCTTGATGATTGCGCCGTCGGCATAAGCAACCAGGGGATGGTCAAGTCCTGACAGGGTAACCATACGTCCGTCTATGCTTCCTCTGAACGGATCTGAGAATGTACCGATAGAGGCAGTTGATGTGAAGTCACTGGCCAGAATATAACTGCGGCCCATATCATCTATTTCACTGCTTGAATGGACGGTAGCGGGCGGGGCAAGAATGGCTATATTGGATTTGTAATAACCCGTTTTTGTGGCGACTGCCCTGACGATATCCTCATCTGTTATGTTGAAGCTACCACTGTATGTGGTTGATGAGGTTGAGACAGCTCCGTTGATTGAATAGTGTATGGCGGCTCCGGCAGTTGCACAGGTTATGGTGACAGTATGACCTGTCACATCGATGACCGGACATTCGCAGACCGGGAGGTAATATGTGATAACCGGTGTCGGAAATGTGTTGCTGGGATGCTTGGCCAATGCCTTGATCATCTCCAGGCTTTCCGTCTGGTTTATATTGACTGGCGATGAACCATTAGTGACCGTCGATGTGGTAGGAGTGTTTCCATCGGTTGTATAATAGATGGTAGCTCCTGCATCGGCGGTGATGGTAAATGTCCCGTCAAAGTTGTTGGTTATTACCGGCGGATCAATGGCTGCCGGCTCCAGATAGAAGAGGGCGTCTTCATTCACCGTAGCGTATATACCTATGACGCCTTTTGTGTTTCCATATCCTGTAGGACCGTTGCCCTTACCGTTTGCACCTTGAAGGGAGTTGTTATTACCTCCATTGATAGTAAGATAGGTCTCAAGTGTTTTGGGCTTGATATTGTATGCTGTACCATTGGGTATAAGGGCAAACAGAGCTTTGTCATCAGGATAAGCCAGCGATTCCAGGTGTACGCGAATACGGTCGGAGTTACTTGTGGTCCTGATCTGTCCGTTCAATACAATGTATTTGCCGTCCGATGCACGCTTAATGTAGTAGTAGTTCTGAGTAGGATGCTTTTCAACAATCCAAACAGCTTTATTCTCTACATCATATACACCGTCACGGCACTTGTGAGTGGTAAGGAAGGGTTGTCCGTTATCTGTGGATGTAAAGTCGTCAACAGCCTGATAGAAAGCCCAGCCTTCGGTGGGACACAGATAAAAGTTATTTGCCGGTGTATTACTGTTATAGTCTTTTGATGCGATATAATAGGTGCCGGAGTAGTCAGTCTGTGCCTTAACAGCGGTGCTGAAATCAAGCATCGCCAGCATTACAACAGCCACTCGGGCTATATGCCCGTTGAGGCGTGCCGTCCAAGACCTACCTTCTTTTTTCCTGCAACGTATCATCTTCATCACTTTGTGACAGCAATCTTGTGTCGGTTCACTATATAGACGCCGCGGTTATTGACCGGAACGGTTACCTTGGTGCCGGGTTGTATGGTAAACTGCTTAAGTATCTTTCCTGCTACGTTCGATACGGTTACCGTAGTGGGGTGCTCAAGTGAACTCTCAATGCAGATGTTCATGTGGTCATTGTAAATGTACAGACCACGGTCGGCAGCTGCCTCCTCCATGGAGTCGGAATCACCGGTGTAAGAGATGAACAGTACATCACCACGGGTCTTCATATGAGCCGGAGCCGGACTGGGCTGAGCGGCAGCAGGACCGGTCAGGTAAGCGCGGAACGGAACAGTAGTTGCTGTTGAGTTCCTTACCATCTTAGCGCCTCCGTCTGCCATTACAAATACATCTGTCTGGGCGTCGCCGACAGTCTTTGTCTGGTAGGTGGGTACGAATGAATAACCGGTACTGTTATCGGTCTTGATTGACTGAGCGTATTCGAGGTCGGTTACACCAATGACTGTGGCATCACCGGATACGAATGTTATAACCTGAGGATCAAGATCGACCGGAGTAGGAGTAGCCGTATGTTCTGCGACGAATCGGCCGCTCAGGTCAAACTCGTAATAAGTCTCACCCGGGAATCCAATCAGATACGGTACGCCGGCTGCATACAGAGGATAGTCATCGTATATGCGTGCCTGGTCGTAGTATGTCTGATAAGTATCACCTCTAGCGTCCTTCTTGCTATTCTTGTTGTAATAGTATTCCCAAAGGAATGTATTGTTGACAGTCTTGCCGGCACTGCTTCCATCGGCTGCAAGTGAGCTGAATTCGGCATTGTCTTCCTGAGTGACAGTGTTGAACTCACGGAGCCAATACTCATGACCGACCTTACTACCGGTGTAGAAGTGAGTGATCTCACCCTTCTCATGAGTTGTTACAAGCTCGGCAGTGAACGGCAGGCTTATAGTTTCCCAACCGCCATTTGAACTCAATACGTAGTTCCTAGGCATACGCTGGTACCACATGTGGTAGTAGTCATTCTGTGAATATGTACCGAATGAATAACTGATAGGTGCATTGAAGTCCTGACCGTCTACCAGATAGTGATCTCCGTCGGCCTGATAGATATAACCGTTTCCGGATGCTTTCTTCATTACAAGGTGACCCTTCACCTCGTTTACGACAAGATCAACAGTCCTTCTGGTGGCATGTGTCTCAGCGTAAGCGGGCTCGTTGAAGTATGCACGGAGGATATCGGCATCGTCTTCGGAATCAGCATATACAAGCAGGTTATGTGTCTGGCCTTCACTGTTGAATCCAACCAGCTTGGTGGGATCAAGAACCTTCTTGTTGAATACGTTTCCGCTCCATCCGTACTGCCAGATAGGATTACCGCTGTTGTTCAAGTCAGACTTGGCGGTAAAGTCAATTGCTGTCAGACCCGGGTAGATATCGGTCGTATTATCACTGGTCTTGGCCGGAATTACAGCATAAGCGTTGTGGTGTACCATATCCGGAGTGTTGTTACCGAAGTAAGCCGGAGTACGGTAAACTCGGTTACTGAACTCTTCAAGATCCTCAGGTACCAGCCACTGTGTAGCGTTGTGGCTCTCACCGGATGCACTGCGGTCAGCCTTGTTGATACGTGTCGGGTACTGCTGATACTCACGTCCTGACAGATTCAGATGACCGTATGTCAGCATCTGGCCGAAGAAGATGTAATCATCGGGCCAAATGGGGAAGAACTGTCCGTTCTCAGGATCGGGTGCACTGTTAGGCTGAGTTGCAACAGTGTAGCGACGCTCATTGGCTGAAGTCGGAATAGTACCGCTGGCATAGACAAAGTCTCCGTCGATATACCTTGACTCTACATAACTCAGATTCTCCTTATCCTTGAAGGCGTATTTGGGTTCTCCGGCAGAGAAGCTGTAGTAGCCGACTGAAGGAGTTGTCTCAAGTGCATTGAGGGAGTTGTCATCAATCTTGTAGTACTTGTACGGATAGGTATTGACTCCGTTGTTGTCGGCATAACGCTTGGTCAGGTAGAAACCGTTCAGGTTATATGTCACCTCACCGTTGTAGAAAGAGGTGAGAGGCATAGCCTTGGTTCCGGCAATGGCAGTGTAATTGAGATTGTCGGGATAGTAGCAGTTTCTGGTAACGCCACCTGCGCCGATAACAGCCTGAGTGTTGCTCGGGATAGTACCACTGGTCATGATCCAGCAGTTCTCTGCATAACCCACCTTTGTGCCTGTACCACCGAGGTTTGCTATACCGGAACCTGTGAATGAACCGGTTACACCAAGGTTGTAGATGCTGTCGCACAGGTTGCCGAACAGAGAATTGTTCAGACCGCTGACGGTATATCCGTCACCGTGAATTGTACCTTCAAATCCGTTGCTGGCATCTCCTATAGGAGTCCAGTCTGTATACTTCTTGGGTGCTACGTTACTGCGCAGTATAAACTCAAGATTTGCCAATGACCTGACGTTCTCATCAAGAGGTACATGACCCTTGAGTTCGCCGCTGGACTGTTTGATGGGCTGGCCGTTTGCGTCATATTCAATTGGCAGCAGACTCAGGTCAAACAGATCCTTGAGCAGGTCAAGCTTACTCTTGAAACGGTCCGATGTACAATCACGTCCGTCAATGTAGATCTTACTGTTACGCTCTACATTCGGATTGTCAATGTACATATGGTGCAATGAGTCACGCATTACCATATCCAGGTCGTGGTAGTTGGCCACTCTTACGCGTACAGGATTACTGTATGTCTTGCCCAGATAAGTCTTGGCGTAGTATGCAACGTGGTAACCATTGTTCTGATACCAGTACAGCTTTGTGTCAACGTTGTCGAACTCTATACCGTTGACATGCTTCTCGGCCTGCTCCTTGGTCGGGAACAGTTCCCATCCACCACCGATTACCTCATAAGCACCCGGCTTGACGATAGGAGTGGTAAGACCTATTGAAGATCCCGGGAGAACGATTGAGGGCTCTCCAAGCTGTCCGATGGTAGGTGTACCACTCTTGAACTGGATGTGGATGTTAATAATATGGCGCTCAGTGATAGGCTCAATATTATTACCGGTCTCATCACTTTCCTCATAGTTGTACTGATAGATTACTGTCATTACCCTTCCCTTGGAGAGATCCTGGATGTTAGACTGTCCGGATACGTAGAAGGTGCTGGTTACGACAGGAGTCTTACCGTAGATATTGAAACCGGTCTGCAGGTTTTTGAGGCTGCCATACTGGGTCTCGTTAATAATGAATCCGGTATTGACTACATTGCCACGGGCTATTGTGGTACCTGCTGATATAGAACCATTGGAAATGGCTGCAGTTACAGGAGTACCTCTGTCTTCATTTGTTTCAATAGTATAATTCTGACGGCAGTAGTAATACTTACCTGTAGTACCTGTAATCTTATCAATCTTCAGTTTCAGGTCCTCACCGAGGTTCCTGTAGACTTCTTCACTGATCTTGTTACCGATCGAGTAGGGAACGTCACCTCTTACGAATGCATCCTTAACGATATAGATTGTTTCACTGGCTTCAGTTATTTCAAACGGGGCATAGTGATAACGCTCGTTCGGAATATCCTCATATTGAACGCGTGAAATAGTCATATCAGGCTGGATAGTTTTGACTTGACCATTCGATGATACGTACTCTAAAGGCATGGAGCCTTTATACAGAGCATTGTAATCAAGAGGCTTTTCGTCAGAGTATACCTCTGTTGCGGGGTTACCGTTGGCAGCATCATAATATCTGGTGTTACCGGAGTATTCGGGGTCAATGAGCAGGTCAAGAGCATCATAATTGAATGTGAAGTTCTCACGGTCCTCACTCGTCAGTGCCGACCATGCCTTAAGACCGGAGTAGTTGTTGTGCTCATCATACCAACCGCCGCCGTACATACCTTCATGAGTGCAGACATATGCATTTGTGAAGTTGTCGTGTATTAACTGTGCTGTCTCTGTCTCTATCTGGCTGGCGTCCTCGCAGATATAGTCCTTTACAAGATCCTGAATCTGGGCCCGGGTCAGACACATTCCCTGATAGATGAACTTGTCTTCAAATCCATCCTTCTTGAGCTCGAAGGTGTTGGTGCAGTAATTGGCAACATCACCCTCCTCGGTTGTTATGCCGTGCTCCTGATACTCACTGTACGGAAGAACATATCCGGCATTCAGATAAGTCTCAGTTCCGTCATTGTTCTGGAGTGTCACTTTCTTGCTCAGTACATATGCACGCTGGAATGTTGCGGCGAGAGCCTGCTGCTCCTGTGACAGAGCATGATCGCTTACTGTCTCATCATAGGTCTGCTTGACAGATTCGGTAATGAGTTCACCCTCGTTGTAATGGCGCTGACCATAAATCTTTGACTCGCTTGGAGTATATGTGGGAGCCTTCATGTAGAGCAGCTTGTCCTGATCGCTCAGTTCTTTATATTCAGCTGAGCTCTTCTTGTTTCCATTCGTTTTCACTATGGGCGAATGGTAGGTATCCCAATCCTCCGGGTTGGTCATATCAAATGTCAGGATATAACCGTTATCATGACTTATGTTATTCGAAATACGGAAGACCTCAGTGAACGGCACGAAATCCTCTTTGTCCATATGATAGACAGCCTTAACCTGTTGTCCCTCGATTGTCTTCAGGGGGGCGGAAGCCATGAGTGTTTCGATATCAGTGGGCAACAGAACGATACCCTTGGTATAAGTGGTGCTGCCTATCTGGCAATCTGCTATGGAGACATAAGTGGTATCAACAAACTTCTTCTGGTCTGACTCACTGAGCATGCTCCATTCCCAGTAGGTTATGGTATCATTCAGATTGTATGTCAGGTTGTTGATAACCATATGAGCATCGGCGGCCAACTTGGTGTTGTTGTTTTTATCAATGTATGCCGAGTAGTATGCATATTTGTTGGGATGGACATTCTGAAGCTTAAGTGTACCATGTGAACCGGCAGTTACTGTAAGCGGAATATTGATGGTCTTGCTGTAAGCATCGGCTGCTCCGGTATATGCTGAGATATACTGGTTGTAGAGATAAATCTGTCCCTTTATGAACCAATAGTGGGCAGGTGCCTGATCAGCTCCCGTGTAAGCGTTACTCTGAGGATAGCAGTCATCAAAGATCTGCTTCTGGGAGTGGATGAAGTTACCGGAAGTCTGAATCTGCTGTGCGTCGGCATCAGTTGTAGTATACTGGTATTTCTTCTTGGAGTTGGCACCCTGGTTGTACTTGGAAAGTGTAACCTGCTCAATGTTTGTGTTAGAGCGTATTCCGTGTACATTCTTGGCATAAACGAAACCGCCGCCCAAACCAGGCATTACATTAATGAGGTCAAGCTCCATAACGCCGGTTGCTATACCCCAGTCCTTATTCTCGGGAGTACTGTTCTCAGTGGTTAACTCCAGATAAACGCCAGCTGCAAGAGCGACCTTGTTAACGCTTGAACCGTTGTTACGTTTACGGTCATCGACGTGCCTTATCTTCCAATCCTCATAGGTCTGATTAGGTACGCCTGAGTCAGGTGCATAAGTACCGTCACTGTTCTTGGTGAAACGGACATCGTTATAGAAGTCCACATCACTGGTAAGAGCACCCAGGTGGTTTACAATATTGTAGATACCGAAATAGTTACCGAATGAAGCCTGATCACCTACGTCACCGGCTCTTGAATGGTTCTGGTTAAGTGAAACCTCACCTACACGGTTAATGGTATATTCAGTATAGTCAACAACTGAAGGAACACGGTCCTGTGCACCCTGCATAACCATACGGCTGCCGAATACACCTACAAAGTCAGCTCTCTGAATGGTATTAAGCAGACGTCCTGCATATATGCTGCAGAAACCGGACTCAACCCAATATGCGGCATTGATGGTACCGTCCTGACCAATGATAGTCGAATTGCTTGCAAAGTTCTTCCTCAAATCATCTTCCGGAAGAGATGCTCCGACTGTATATTGATTACCTAAGTCATCCGTGCAATCCTGCAAGCACTTATACTTCAATTCAAAGTATGCACGCTCACGGTCATTCATTTCATTGTATTCAGCCAGGGTGATGACATCGGACTGGCCGTAGTAGTCAGTTCCGTAGTTGGTGATGTTCAGCTCCCTGTAACCGTCCACGAATGTCAGGTTACCGTCACCGTACAATCCGCCAATATGCTCGGTTCCCACGGTGATAAGGTCACAGTGGTATACATCATTAAGGGTCGCAGTGGCATTACCGAATACGGTCTTGGTGTTTGCGTAAAGCACGTTACTACCTGACGAAACGTTACCTCCGGCAAATACGGCATTGTAAATGTTTACGCCCGATACCCAGTCCAGTTTCTTGTTCTGGGCATGCTTATCAGTATCAATCCAGCTTTTCTGCAGACTGTTAAGGTACTCGGTGGGAACATAATCGTTCTTGTGGAATGTACTGTCTTTAACAAAATCTCCGTTTGTGTCTAAGATACTCAGAGTCAAAGCTTCATCGCAAAGAACCTTGGCGTAGGGTGACACGATAACGCGGCAATCCTCGGTAAGTCTGTCCTGGTCGTTGTAATAGTAACCGTCAGTGTTGCTCTTTCTTCCTGTTACGCTGTATACGTAACCTACGTTACCGCCGCCGAATACGTTTCCGTATCCTTCGCTCACACCCTCAGGACTACCAACCTTACCTCCGTAAATGAATACCTCGGTTGCACCGAATACATATCCGTCGGTGTGAAGGTTCTCACCTACGCGTCCCAGGTTATCATAACCCTTACCGCCTCCGAATACATCATGCAGAACCTGGCCGCTGTACATCTCGACGTGAGTCTTACCGGCCTTCTGGAAGGTGACTGTCGTGTTATTTTTGGTTCCGTGACCTACGGTTGCAATCTCACCGCCGCCATACAGGCTGTTGCGGACAATACCTCCCAGCATAAGTATGTTGGTGCTGTCCACATCACTGGCCTCCTTGTAACCGCCGCCGAATATGTTACCACTGTCCATAAGGTTGGTGTTGGGAATAAGGTTACCCTCATCATCCTTGTGGGTCTCATCCTCAATCTTGGCAACATAATCGCCGTTGGTATACTCATAACCGATGCGGCCGTTGTTCATAGTCAGGTTGGCCATACCGTAAACGGCACCGCCCTCACCACCGGCGTAAGCGTTACGCTGTACAGTGGGCATACCCTTGTAGAAACCTAACGGCTCGTTGTAACCGGTTTCATTGGCTACGTATTTCTCAGGAAGGGTTCCGATTATAACATGCGAGTTACCCTGTATGGTATCGATTGTAGATCCGACATCGCCTTTCCAGCCGCCACCGTACAGGTTACGTACTGAACCTCCCTCCAGATAAACGTTTGTCTCGGGAGTGAATGTCAATCCCTTATACAATCTGTTGACAGCACCACTGGTTCCGGCTGCATACAGGTCCTTCCAAACTATACCTCCGTGAACGCCGACGTAGGTGGTGCCGCTTACCAATGCTGTTTCACCCAATCCTGCACCATAGCAGTAACCGCCTATCTGTGCGCCTTTCCAGATGTTGACATTGGTGTTGGTCTTGATACCAAGTCGGTTAGTGTGTGCGAGAGCATTGTCCAGACCGCCATGGTCATAAGTTGCATCGGATTCATCATATCCTGAACCAATTGTGTGGGCAACTGATCCTCTTCCTATAAGGGAGTCCACTGATTCCTTGTTAAGAACCATACCGCCTTCACCGCCACCATAAGCCTCGTATACGTTGGCACCGTTCTTAAGGTTGATCTCGGTATACTGAGTCCAGGTGTTTTCTCCATATCCTGCACCGTAAACAGGAGCGGTATAACCGCTTGTGTTACCATAGACAGGTGATTCAATGTTGATGAAACTGTATAATGTGCGGCGGCTGTTGTTATTACCTCCGTAGATTGCACCTATGGAGTCTACATCAACGCCGTCAATCTTTACTGTGAAACGTCTTACCAGAGCCTGGGCACTGCTGTAGTTGACAGTTGCCTCATAGGTGTCGCAGACAGTATTCAGAGATACTCCGTAACCGCCACCGAAGATGTTGTATACATTGATGGTCGATCCGTTGGGAACATTGACCTCGGTACGTCTTGTGAATCCGCTCTTGAAACTTGCTCCATAGACATCATGGACCTTACCGCTAACCAGATCGATACGAGCTGTCACCTGAGAGGGTGATGCTGCTGCGTCAGCGGGTGCAAGGTTCATGCCCAGTCCGCTGTATGCTCCGGCACCGAATATATCGGTTTTTGTGAAAGCCTCGGTTCCGCTGGGTGCATTGACAAGCACATAACTGCGCTGCTGCATCTCGTTGTTCTTTTCAATATCGGGATCACCCCAGCCGCCACCGAATACGTAAGTTACCTTGTTGCCGTTCTTGATGACGGGCTTGAAGTTTACGAATGAACTTTCTATGAAGGGAGGTACCTCATTTACAGCGTAATCATAACTACCGTATGAGCCGCCGAACAGGCTGTCAACTCTTCCCTGAAGGTACTCGACGTATGTATTTGTCTGAATTGTCTCATTGTTGTAACCGGTCTTGTTTGTCAAACCTGATAAAGTACCGATGATGCCGCTGTAGTCGTTACCTCCGAATACGTTCTGTACTGTCGGAATATTCTGGTTTGAGGCGCCGCTGGCATCACCGCCGACATAAACCGATGCATATCCGCCTACATTGGCATTACATGAACCGCCGAATACATCGACTGCATTTCCGGAGTAGACGTTGACGGTGGTGTTACCGGTAACCAAGCCTTGGAATCCGCCGCCGTAAATCTCATCGGCAGATCCGCCTCTCAGGTTTACGGTCGCATTATACGGAGTGTAATTGCCGTTGCCCAGGTCTTTACCTACTATACCTCTTTCACCGCCACCGAAAGCCTGAAGTATATAACCGTTCTGTGCGATATTGACCGTGGTGTTACCCCAGATTTCGGATTTTTCACCCATGCCGGCGCCGAACACGCTCATGGAGCGGCCCAACACATCCTGCTGCTGAACCTCCTTGATAATACCTGAATTCTCTACAGCGACAGTCGTGGGATCATCAAAAATAATTTCGTCGGTCATGGCGGGACCGTTGATGTTGATCTCAACACCTCCGTTAATGTAACCGCTGGTGTAGCAACCTCCGTAAATGTTGGCACCCATCAGTCTTGTGGCGCCGTTCTGTTCATCTGTTATCTTGTTCCAGGTCAACTGCGGTACACCTTGATCAAATACTGGATCTCCGTTACCGTCACGTACAATCTTCTTGGGTATCAGAGTAACTCGGCTGATATTCAGCTTTATCTTTAATCCGTCGGATTCCAAGTCGGCATTATTGGTAATACCTCCCTTGTAATTGATTCCATAGTTGTTGCGGTGATCGTCGCTGTTGTAGTTGGCATCATTACAACCTGCAACCAGTTTGTCATATATGATGATAGGTCTGTCAAAATTAACCTCAATCTTACCGCTGGCAGTTATACTACCCAGGTTACCGCCAAGGAAGAATGAACCTATCTGGGTTGAATTGGCTACATAATTTCCATTGAATGACACCTCAGGTTTGATACCCAATGATACGCCCTTGATGTATTCTCCGAAATCATTGGTCATATTCATGGAGTTGAACTGTTCGTTGCCAACCATTCCTTCATGATAAAACTCAATCATGTCATCGTCAATCATGTTGGCACCGTTACTGCCCAGGAAAACGTTGTCGACGATTACATATGAACCGATGTTGAGTTCGGCTGTCTTGGTGGTGTCGCCTTGAGTGATGTTCAGAGTGGCACTGTTACCGCCGCAGTAGAGTGATCCTCCAATAAGCGTGGGCTTGTTCTGGGTTCCTTCAACGTGTATCCAGGCCTGCTGAGCGTTGGGACGGAAGGCGTTCAGAGCCTCGGCCGATGAACTGAAACCTGTTTTGTCGTAATAGAAGTCGCGGTAGTAGTCGTGCCCGGCCAGATTAGGATTATCGGTATAGGCATATGAACCGTTACCTCCGCCATATACGTCACCAATTATGCTGCTGCGTATATCCAGGGCATTTCCGCCTACCACGTTACCGGAAATATCGTTACCTCCGTAAACGTTGTTGATTTTTCCGGCCGTAATATATACGCGAGCCGAGAAACCTTCAGGGAATAAGTAACCGGGAAGTTCGTGAGTTGTAACCGCCTGTCCGCCTCTCTTGGGCTCCACATTTGCGCGACGGCAGCCTCCATAGACCGTATTGACCTCAATATTGGGCTGATCCAGTACCAGAAGCAAACCCTCCTCATAGGTCATATCGCCCTCGTTACCACCGGAGTAAAGGTTGTTGATGGTAGCGTTCAAAAGGTGCCATTTGGGCTGGATTTTCATTTCAGCCTTGTTGTTGCCACCGAATACGCGGTCAAACTGGTAGATGGGCTTGACTGTGCTCTGTGTGGGTTTAGTGAAAGTCTTGTCAGTACTTACACCCATTGCTTCAAGCGCATCGGCATCAATCTCGTAGAGATTTGCTGCGGTGGTAGCATTGTCCAGACAGATATCCACGCTTGTCGTTACAGTGGCGTTGTTTCCGCCGCCGTATACATAACCGTATGTTCCGCCTCTAAGTTCAATGTAAGATTTTTCCACCTCGGGCTTGGAAAATACTGTAAAGGTGGTACCCAATGCACCCACTGTAAGGCTGTCGGTGCCGGGTTTGGGCGGATAATTACCGTAGTCTCCGTTGCCGCCTCCGAATACCTGACCTACAAAAATGTTATTGCCGTTGGCTTCAGGACTGGCGTGAACCAGAGAGTTGTATTGAGTGACGGGAACACCGCCTTCAATTGTCGTAATTCCGTAGGAGCCGGTATGGGCGAATATACCTGAAGGTATCTGCATCTTTGTCCACAGGGTCCAATCCCATGTGTTGCTGGCTTCAATGTGGCCGGCGATATCGTTACCTCCGTATACTGCTTTGATCACAAGGTCCTGGGTGGCATGTGCACCGTCAATATCCACCAGACTGTAGCCGAAGATATTTGCCAGGCGGGATCCGCCGTAAACGGCTTGGTTCAGAGTACCTCCCTGTAGTGTGACGTGGGTGGCACCCATAAGGTCAGCCTTGTTACCTCCGCCATATACATTCTGGTTAATGGTGCCGCCTTTTATGAGTACGTTTGAATGACCGAATACATATGCGCTGTCACCGTCACCTGCTCCAAAGAGTCCGCCGTTAACGGTTCCGACCAAAGCCGTTCTTCCGATAACAGTGTTTGCGCCCTCGACGGTAACAGATGTGCTTCCGTAGGTGCGTCCGTTCTCACCTCCGCCGAATATACTTCTGATGGTGCCGTCGTAAACAGTGACTGATGCTGCAATTGTGGCTACGGAGTCAGCTTTCATCTTGACTTTGTTCTTGGCGGGAGCGGGGGTAGAGGCATTGTCAGTGCCTACGGCTCCGTTGTGTCCTCCTCCATAGACATCGCCGCCTATAACAATGCCACCATTTGACTGGGCTCCGACGTTAATGCATAAAAACAGCATCAGGCAGAGCAGAATTGCCCGGCCGTGACCTTGAATTTGTATATGGCGTATTTTATTCATCTCAGATAGTCCTTTTATGAGTCCTCTACACTCAGTTCAACTTTGACATCGTCATCACTCAACTGGTAAAGATAGGATGGGATGACGTTGACTGTTATGTTGTAGTTATTGCCTTTCTCGGGATTGGTTACCTTCTTCAGGATGTTCGCGTTAGTTGCAGTCGCATTCTCACGTACCAGGCGGCCGCTCTTGTCATATACATTGTATTTGACGGTCAGGGTAAGTGCGGGGAAGTATTTGTCGGGAAGGAAACAGAACCAACCCAATTCCGTAGTGTCTTTGCCCAGTACCACCATGCCGTTCTCGTCAACCTTTGCGGGATCCACGGTAATGGAAGGTCCGTCGCCTACCAGATCTATTCTAAGATTTCTGGAAGTGTAACAACCATTATCGTCAAGTTTGAACTTTCGGTCAGCAAATGAGTATGTGTGTGTGCCGGTGAACAGTCCCTGGTTAGTGGTGATGGCAGCTTCAATTAACTTGATGGTTCTTATGGTGTCGTAATCATTGTCAACCTTGAATGCGAAAGTGGCTTTGGCAAACAGATGGTCAAGAGCCAGAAAGACCTTGGTTGATGCAGGATGATCCTGATAGGTGCCGGATTGAACAGTTCCTATATCAAATTTACCAAAAGTAAACGGATCGTTGGCGTTGTCCGAGAGATGAGGATAGTGCGCGGCGGAATCCGGTCTCAAATACTCGTTGCTGCAAAGGAGCTTTCCTGTTGAGGCGGTACTTACCAAAGGATCGATGGTGGTGATGATGTCAAAACCGGAGAACGTCAGCTTTACGTCACTGCTACTGGTATAGGTGAATCTGGGCAGACTTCCCTCATCAACCGGCATGGAAGTGTAGCAGTACAGGTAATAATTGTGGCCTGAATGGACGTTTACTCTTGAGAACCAGCGTCCCGGGTTGTCTTCATCGGGCAGGAACCATCCGGATGCGTCATACTGATAGTCGTGCTGGTCTCCATCATAGCAAACGGCCTCGGCGTATATGTTCTGACGGTGTCCGGTGTAGGTGGTGTATTCATTGGCGGTGGCACGGGTGGTGACTGTGGTCTCAATCTCGTTGTTGAAAACGGGATACAGCGTAATAACATCACCCTCTATGATCTCCTCATGAGAGCATGAAGCCAGAATGACTGCTGCAAGTATAACAGATACAGTCAGTTGTACAAGATGTCCTTTTTGTCTGCCACTCTGATTCATCGCCATAACACACAAAGATAATAAATTTTATTTTATTATGCAAAAAAATTACCAATTATAAAGTTCCTCACTTTGGTCTACGTCCACCCACTGGTTTATGTACATGGCCTCCAGTTCGATACCGCCCTTGGTGTTGAACTTGAGATTCAGTACATATGACTTACCGGACTCCATCAGATGCGTGTTTCCGGTACCTATGGATGCGATTGCTACTTCCGATGTCTGCTGTGCGGCCGATCCGATGGCGTATGTTACGCTCAACGTCAGGTTTGACCAACCGTCGGTGGGAACCAACAGCCATTCGCATAAAGGTGTAGGAGTGTACTGGGCCTGATCATTGAGTTTGAATGCGGTCTCAAGTACCTGAACTCCGGTTGCGTTGTTCAGAAGAGTCTGATTGACAGTCTGCTGCGACGAAGCCTTGTCTACCTGAGTGAATGCTGAGGTAGATATTGTGGTCTGATGATCGGATGATCCGCCTGCAAGCAATATACCGTCACCTTTAAGAGTGATGTTGTGAACCTTTACGTGGTTGTTAACTTCGCCCTCATAATAGCCCTGAATTATCAGTTTGGAAAGAATGTGGCTGAAATTAAATATGACGGTTCCGCTCTGGAACAGGGGATCGGGATCATTTGATCTGTACTTGCCTACTTCCAACGAAGTCAGGAAGTCGATGGTGTTTGCATCGGCTGCATCCTGCCAGTTGGGGATGTTGTTGAGCGTAAAGCTCATGTCAGCCGTACTGTTCAGACTGTTGACATCTGTGGCCGATACCCATGCGGAGCCATTCTGCGGGGCACTGCTTCCCAAATGCGGCCAGTAGGCGAAGAACTGATATGAAACAGTGGGGTTGCTGTCCCAATAGCGGGTGGGGGTATAGGTCCAAAGGGTGTTCTGGTCATCATAGGTGACAGGAGTGTTGTTGAAGAGGCGATATATCTCGAACGACTGGTCAACAGGCCTTGTCTTGTATCCGAATACACCAAAGTCCAGACCGCTTGCCTGTAGGGCAGTAAGACTGTTTATGGCCGCTTTTGTCGCGTTAGAGACTGAAGGCTGGCCCATGACAATCCTGGTCTTCTCCTCCTCAACCGGCTTGTTATGCTTACAGCATGAGTGCAGCAGCAATGCTGCCAACACTGCCGGCACAATCAACTTTACTGTATGGACTCTATTTCGCATTACTGGTTATTCTCTTTCAGGTTAGTGTAAGGATAATTTCTTATATCTGCGCGTTGTAGTTAAGCGAGTACAGCTCCTCCCATTCCTGAACCGTGGCAGTGAATTCAATTGATGCATCCTCGACTTCACGTGCCGGTGTTATTATTCCGGTATCGGGATCCTTCTGAATCTGTATCCACTCGTCATCATCGTCTACATCGCCGTCACCGTCGCTGTCATAATGAATCAGTATCACATCCTTGCCACCGGGGTTGTTGGGATTTCCGTCAGACGGATCCTTGTCATTATCTCCGGGCTGCTGTGTATCGTCGTCGCCGTCGATGTCGTCAATATGGCCGTCTCCGTCACGGTCCAGACCTGCTTCAAGCTTATCATCGCCGTCAACATCCTCCCATACGATAGGATAGGGAACCCATGTGTCGGGAACGCCGTCGCCGTCAGTATCCTCAAAGATGTTTATGATGTCCGGCTCGTCGGGATTGTACTTCATGATGCCGGGGAGCGGTGTATCATCGGTCTTGGTAATGGTATCGCCGGTTACGGGGTCTATCTGTATGCTGCCGTCACCGTCGGCGTCCCAGATTCTGGTTGCAACCTGCGGGTTGAAAGCCAGGGTGTAGTTGTAACGGTAGTTGGGCTGCCAAGCGGTTATAGGTTTGCTGTTGGTGCTGCTTACGCCTGTTATTCCAGCCAGTCTTATGCCGTTCTTGGTATATGTTGACGAAGTTCCGTCTTTGTAAACAATTCGGAATTTTGCGTCAATGCATACGTCTCTGGGCTGAGATGCTGTGCTGAACAGAGTCTGGGGCATCATCAGATAGTCCTTGTATACAGCCTTTGTGGTCTTGTGAATCACGATATCTGTCTTTGCAGGTATCTGCATGTAGTTGCTGATATTGCTCCAGTTGCCCACTGCACGGTTCTGCTCCCAACCTGTCTGCTCGTAATGTCCTGTCGAGAAGATGTTGTAGAATCTTATGTTCTTGATGGTTATGCTTCCAATTCCTGTGGTGTCAACGGCATCGCTTATCTTGGCGAATACATTTACGTTGCTCAGGATATGATGGAAGAACATATCTACCGTATTGAACGGTGATACGTCACGTCTTTCGGATATCATCAGGTCTGTCTGGTCCTGAGGATCGTCCGGAACAGTGTATGTGCCGATGGTAATGAATCGGTTGTTATCATTACTCATGGTGTACAGCGTCTTGGAGTAGGGGAATACTCCGTAGAACATATAGGTTGAACCTACGTTCCACAACTTCTTGTTGTCATAAGTCCATGTACTGTCGGCCAGGTAACGTACATCCTGGTTGTTGAATATAACATCAACTTCGCCGTCGGTGGTCTGAGTGCCCCATACGGCCATAGTGTCACCAACTACAAATCCACCGTTGCCGGCAGTCTTTGAGGCGCGTGTCATCTTGTTTACATAGTTTCCGAACTCAATGTAGGCATTGGATTTGTAAGCATCCTTGTTTATCTCATGAAGGATACCGTTCTGTTGGCATGATACAATGAGCATCATGCATGCCAAAAGGCTTGTTTTGAGGATCACTCTTAAGCTTTTCATCTTTTTCATCTTCTTTGGACTACTTATTTATATTATTATTACTTTATTACTTATTGGTTGTCCCATTCAACAACACCGGCATCAAACCTGATAGGTTCGGGTCCGATGATAACGGTAATCACGTAACTCTTTCCGGGTTCAAAACGCCCGAACAGGCCACTAAGACTGAATACATTATCCACGTGGTTCATGAAACCGCCTTTGCTGCCTATGTTATACCACACGCGGATATATTGATCAGTACCTACCGGTTGCGGAATGAGCAATGACTCGAGTGTATAAACAGCCGAGTCGGGGACACTAACATACTTGGCACTTGTTACCGTATAGCGCGGCAGAGTATCAACAGGTGTCCATTCAGTTACCATTGCCGGGTTGGAATAGTCAATAGCCTGGACATAATCGCCCTGGCTAATGAAATTGCCTATTTCCAGACTGTCTATGGAAATTGTCAAAAGGGAATCGGGAAGTGCTGTATCGCTGCGGCGTACTCTGACGCATATCTTGGACAGAATGTGCTGCATGTTGAACATTACTTCATTGCGGTAAATGCCTGCCATACTCTGGCCTGAGCGGTCCAGCATCCAGTCTATATCGGTCACATGACCGAAATTGGCGGGAGGATAAGGCACTCCGCTGTCAATTGTGTTGCATCCTGTCAACGTCACACCCGATATGCTGACGGCGTGGGTTGCCGGATCGATAGCAGCCGTCACTCCGGGAACCGATCCCGAATGCGGTGCATAAGCGTAGAATTTGTAATTACTCCTGGTGTCCCAGTACTTGAGCGGAGAATAGGTCCACTTGGCCAGGGAAGTACTGAACGCAACCTCCTGATTCAGGAACAGACATTCAGTAACTCCCTCGGATGTGGTTTGCCACCCCCAGACGCCCATAGTCTCCATATGGTCGCTGAGCATTGTCACTGCGCGGGTGAGCATAGGTAAAGGATTGTCAATGATACCATTGCTGAAAGATATTACCAGACTTTCGCTGTCCGCCTTCTGCTCACGCAGATCACGGACAGTGTCATCATATGCGCAGCCTCCTACCGTCAGGATCATTCCTGCCAGTATCAACTTTGCAATATGACGGGATAGTCTGTTCATCTTTTCCTTTTAATACTGTCTTAATCCTATACCTTTTCCTTCTATAAATATCATTGGTCACCTAAGCGCTCCACGCTCTCTTAGTGACCGGTAGGGGTTTCACCCCCTGCCGGCCTATTTAAAGAAAAGAGTTAGCTGATGATATTAGTCTACTACCAATGTTTCTTCTTCATTTGTGCTCCACTCAGCAACTGTAGCGCAGAATTCAATTGCATCTGGGCTAAGAGTTATATGAAGCGTGTTCTGCCAACCTTCATTGAAAGCAATCTTTGTTTTATCAACATTGTTTGCATTTGTACCGTCCATGCCAAAAGTTGCTGCCAGATTGAAATAAGCGGTAAACTCTTCTGGAGTGTTGGAGCCATCCTGGATGGTGTAAGTGATAACCAAATATGGCTTTGAAGATGCTGTTATTTCATTGGCGGCAATTACAGCAGGAATCTTTGTTTTAGCATCATTAGATAATTGTGCAAATTGAGTTGCATTAAGATTCGTTCCGAAATAAGCATTGTATTCTTCAAGTGTAAATAATACAGCATTAGTAGCTGTTTTTGCAGCACCATCAAGAGCAACCGATTCAAATTCAGCATCCTGAGGAATAACAAGTGACTGAATCAGATATTGAGGATCAGGATTCTGAACGGAAGAAGTGATAGCTGCTGTAACCTCAGTGTTGGTGGGGGCAGCATAAGTTACAGCAGAACCACTTTCGGTCCAGCGAGTATTATTGCCATCCTGAGAGGCTGCAGTAGATTCATTAAATGCACCAGTGGCCTTCAAATTGTGAACTTCGAGCTTTTTTACAATAACTGTTTGATTCTCAAGAATCTCATCTTTCTTAATGGTAACATTCAAACGAGAAAGAATATGAACGAAGTTCAATTGAACAGGCTGGCTGAAATGAGCCTTATAAACAACCTTGGGAGCTGCAATTAGCTTATCTATATCACCGTCACTGTTGTCAGAGTTCTTGGCACCCTTAAATGAATTATAATAATTGGTTGTACCATCAGCAATATTTGTGCCTTTTAAAGTAGAACTTGTGGTGAAGTAACCAGCGTCCTGAGTAGCAACAGTTGTTGCACCATTAAAAGTCCAACCAGCTTCGCTTGGTGCAGCTGCGTAATACTGATAAGATGTTGCAGCCTTATCCCAGTAGCGGATAGGTGAATAGGTGTAAGTGTATGTGCTATTAGCTCCTTCGGCAACAGTGACAACATCGCCGTTGAAAACAGCTGTGGCAGAAGTGTTTTTGAAACCCCAAACCTGGAAGGTTGTGTGATGGTCAAAGAAAGCCCAACTATAGTTTGCATCTGAATTCTCAGTGGCACGAGTTTGCTTAGTGGCGAATGTCTCAAAACTTATGGCTTCACCATTTCCATTCTGGATATCCTTTTTGTAGGAATCCTGATCAGCGCAACTTGCAACTATCGCTGTGGTTGCTAGGATAAATAGATACTTTTTCATTACTTATTCGGTTTTTATTAATAATCAGTGATTTATCTTATTCTACATCAACTTCCTCAAGATCTGTTCCATTGGGATCCCATTGAGTAACATTTTCAACGCAGAATTCAATCTTAGCAGGGTCAAGTTTGATTACGGCTACATAATACTGATTCTGTCCAGGAGCATAGATGTTTGCGTCATAGCCTTCGTCGCCAGGACTTAAAGCTGGATTACCTTTACCAATAGTTCCAGTTGCAATGCATCCGTTCTCAGTTGTTCCATCTGCGTACTTGATGTTATATGTGACTTTAACATCAAATTCATGTTTTGTTACTGTTCCGTTAACGGGAGTAACAATAAATGTATTACCAATTGCTGCTGCAGAATTAGTGACAAGCTGGCTGCCGGTGAAAACAGATGTTTCAAATGTTCCGTCTTTTCCAGCAGGAGTTGTATAAGTGGTAGTACCAGCAGGATCATCGCTTGATGTTTCTGCCCACTGTACGGAAGCTGCTGATGGGAAGTCAATGTCAATAGCTGTAACTGTGAATGAAGCAACAGGATTTGAGGCTGCATCCCAAGCGGCTATATCTGTCTTTACTTTGAAAGATAGTTTTGACAGAATGTGATTAAATACAAACTGTACTGTAGGTGAGTTTGAATGTGTATCATGCAGTCTTGTGTCTGCATAGTCAATGTTTTCAACAGCTGTTGCAACGGCCTTATCTGCACCATCGGTTGTGATGTTAACTATTGTAGATAATCCAGTAAAGGTAAAACCCGTTGTTTTGTTGAATGTCGGGTTTGTTCCGGCTGTGTTGTTTGTGCCAGTGAACGGAGCGTATGCATAGAAATCATATGCATCAGATGCGGCCTTGTCCCAGAAACGTACAGTTGTGTGAGACCACGCATAAGGAGAAGTTTCATTGGAACAAACTACATTTTCATTTGTGAAGATAGCGGCATCGCTTTTGAATCCATAGACACCGAAACCAACATTGTCAGATTCGCGGAACCATGCCATATCCAATTCGGCACGAGTGGCTTTTTCTGTTGCACTATGGCCGAAGCCGATTACAGCATTGTCTTCTACCTCCTTGAAGGTGTCGTTGCTTGAGCAGGCTGCGAACAATGCGGCAGCGGCTGCGATCATCAAATAACTCTTTTTCATAATTCTCTTCTCTTTAAATTGTTAGTTATTAATTGTTTTTGTTTTTATGCGGATTGATGCATTTTACTTTACGATAAGTGTTGTGTCGATTTGCTCGGCCCATGCTGCGGCGCGGGCGTCAAATACGATAGCCTCGGGATCAATGGTGAGCTTGAGGATGTACTTGTTGCGATCCATGAATTCCGGGAAAACGGCTCTCAGAACTACAGAATCCTGTTGGTTCATATCCTTCAAAGTGTCATTGTACTTGAACTTGAGCTGATACTTGTAATCCTGGTCGTTGATTGCGTATTCCAAGCGGAGGGCTTCAACGTCACGCTCAATGGACTGAGGCATTACCAATGACTCAATGAAGTACTTGGGTGCGCCCGGGGTGTAAGTCAAACCATTGGTTGTTCCGGAATTAAGAAGAACACCGTCGGTGTTCTCGGCCTCCCAGCTGAGTTTGTAGCTGCCGTCTTCTTTTGAAGAACTCCAGCCGCTATTTGTAACGTTGTAATCCTTCTGAGCGTACGTTCCGTGGTCGTCAAGTCCGAGAACCTCAACCTTCTTTATATATACGTTCATTGTATCCAGAATCTTAGCCTTACCGATGGTTACGTTGAGCTTGGCCAGGATATGGTTGAACAGCATATCAACTGTAGCATCATGAGTTGCTCCGTCCTGATTGTTCTTCTGGGCGGTCATGAGATCTGCATCCTTTCCGTTCTCGCCGGTGAAACCCTTGTTGACCTCGGTAGTACGTGTGCCGTCCTGGAGATTTGTTCCAACCAGAGTATAGCCGCCTGCAACTGTTACGTAATCGCCGGAAGCGTCAGCTACGTTGTCTGTCTTGTTGTAGATGATGTATTTAGCACTGGGTGAAATGGCTACAAAACTGAAATTAGCCTGCTTGTCCCAATAACGGAGGTCTTTATATTCCCATGAACCGGCTTTAGAATAAACTGTATCGCCGTTGAAGACTGATAATACAGTGCCGTCAATGGTTGAAGTCTTGGTGCTGAATACAACGAACTGGTCGTGATAGCTTGTAAGGCTTTCAGCGTTGGCAGGAAAGGCTTTTGTGGCCATGTCAGTGTAAATACTGAAGTTGATGGGCTGCTCGGGCTCATTAACTTTCTCTCTTACGCTGAGGATTCCGTCCTGAGCGCATGATGTCAGCAATACTGCTGCAACTGCGATTATTAGGTTTTGAATTCTCATAGCTGTTTGGTCTTTGTCTTTCTGTTTAATATTTAATTAATGAAACGCATTGAAGCGCCATTGTTGTAGTTAGTATAGCTTCCGTAAGTTGTTTTCCCGCTCTCGTGGTTGAGTGTGCTCGGGGGCTGGCTTGCGGTGCGCGTGTTTGCGAGAGTAGCTAATGCTGCTACTGCCAGTGTTGCCACTGCAGCAAGGAACATGTAGCTCCATTTACCTTTTCTAATTAACTCCGTAAACATACTTATTTTTATTTTAAATATTATTAATATATAATCATCTTTTGTTCTAAAATCATCGTTTCTGCATCAAATTGTGACTTCAGCGTTGATTTCGTTGGCCCAATCCTCAACTTTTGCGTTGAAACCGCCACCTGTGGTCTGGGGACGCTGGTCGATTACTTCCTGAGGAACATCTGAACCGTCGATGTAGATTGTGATAACACCACCGGCGGGTTTCTCATGCATCTTCTCAGTGATATCCTTGGTTACTGTCCAAGTGTATCCGTTGCGAAGTGTGAGGCCGATACCTACGAAGTTCTTATCCAGCTCAACTGCCTTTGAACCAGCCTTTGTGGTCTCAATGGGAACGATACCGGGAAGACCCCATGTCAGGATGCGGCTTGCCAGGATATCGGCGTTCTCGATTACTGTGCCATCCTCAAGACGTACATCGTCGTGGTTCTGGATGGGCTTGACATCGTCAGTTGATACAGAAATTGTATTCTCGAAAGTTTTGCGTGTGAAGAGGTCAACACCCTGTGAGAGACCGGTTACTGTGATACCCTTAGCACCGGTGATGTAGTTGCCCTTACCGTCAACGTTGTTGTTGGTGATTACAACCTGGAACATATATACGAATGAGTAGGGGCGAAGTGCTGCATCTACCTTATATATGTAGCAGATGTTGCCGTACTCATCATATTCCTTCTCGTAGCATGAAGGATCCTCGCTGATCTCAAGGTTTGCAGCAAGTGAACCGAACAGCTCGTCGGGCTGGTTGTAATTTACGTAATCTACGATGGTGTCAGGCATCTCGCTGGTCTCACTCTCTGCGCGAGTGCGGATCCATGATGCCTGAGTGCTCACACGTGTTGAAGCTGTATAAGTCTCGTAATCGTCGCTCTGGTAGAATGATGTGTATTCTGTACCGAAGTTGTAGAACAACATATCATAAACAGAACCAGCGGTCAGTGATACACGGCCGCCATTTGAATCGAAAATCTTGAAGAATGAGCTGTAGCGCTTGCCTGAGTTGCGGTCTACATTATATATAGTACCTTTAATGAGCTCGGGCTTGGTGTAACCGATGGTACCGAAATCTGTAGCGCTCTCGTTCCAAGTGTACTGCCACTCTGTCTCCCAATCGATACCCCAGAGGAGATCCAGACGTACATCGTACATTTCAACTGAAATCTCGGTTGTATCAACGCGGAGGTAGAGATCCTTACGAACGCATGAATTGCCGAACAGAAGAACCATTGCAAAAACCAGAATAATCTGTATCTTTGCGATAGCCTTGTTGTTTAAATTTCTTCCGTTCAACATTTGAATTTGTTCTTTTCGTTTGTTTTCGATACAAAAGTACGCGTTATATATATGACGATTTTCCAACATTGTCAATTGTGATTCTCAAAATCGCAAAACGAATTTCAAACAATAGTTCAAATATCAACAACATATGTTCAAACCGTCAATTAATAGACAAAACAACAAACGAACAATTCTCAAAAAGACAAAATTGTAGTAAAAAGTGGCGTTATTTGGTGCTCTCGTGCCGTTTTTATTACTATTTTTGCAAAAAGATTGAAATAAAGGACTGATTATGCTTGGTATTTTTATTGTTCAGCTGCCATTTTCCGTATGTCTTGTGTGGTGTCTGATCACACTGTTCAAAAGGCACAAATCCACGACTGACAGGCTTATAATGTGGGTTTTTGGACTTCTGGCGGTTAGTTGCTACTGCGGATCTCATCACATGGCGCCCAATCCAAATTTTGAGGTGCTTGCAGTTTACGATATCATTCTGCAATTCTCTTCATTGGCAGTATTTCCTATAATCTGTATCTATTTGAAGATTTTTTATGATGATAATCAGGTAACCTGGGTTCCATACCTTACTACAATTCCCTCACTGGTACTTCTGATTATTGCTTTGACTCTTACATCTATTCTGGGACTGTCACGCTCAGGTGAGATTACCAGGATGATTCATTCCGGTCTTTTGGACCGCAGTGCGTTGACTACACTTGAGAATGCATATGTAACTCTGACCTTCCAGACCTACTTTATTGTATTTTTCATAAGCCTTTCTATCTCTCTGGTCTATGTTTTCTCAAAGCTTTTTGCCGGAAAGTTCAAATTTAAACATATCTCTGCATTTTTGAGAGGAGAGAAATCTTCCTTCATTGCGAATGTGGTATGTTTGTTTTTCGTCATTTACTTTATCCTTTGGGGTATATCCGTTGTGTTTAACACCATATTCTGGGATTCTCTTTCATTTTTCTCTACACTATGGTCGCTTTTCGCCTCGTTGATTTTGTTTGGTGTAGGATATGTTACTGCTGTCCCTGCGCTTCCCGGCGGCTATATTAATATAGAAAGGCTCCGTCATCCGTTCGGCGCAATGCGTCAGTCAACCCAGGAATTCCTTCAGGGCATTGATTCGGGTCCTATGGCAGGTGTCTCTACATCCGGATATGACAAGATAATGGATTCCTTCAAACAGTATATGGATAAGGAGCGCGGCTACCTTAATCCTTCTCTTTCTATTGAGGAGATAGCCCGAGTTCTTAATACCAACCGTACTTATGTCTCAAAACTTGTGAATCTGTATTACGGAATGACTTTCCGTGACTACCTTAACAAGAAACGTATGGATTATGCCAAGCAGCTTATGGCCGATGAACCGGATGCATCGCTTGATTACATATCGGCCAAGAGCGGATTCCAGAGTTCCACACAGTTTATACGGAAATTCCGGGAAACCGAGGGGCTGACTCCGACAGTCTGGAAACAGACCTTGATGCAAAGGAAAAAGTAATCAGTTATAAGTAAACCTCCCGTCGCGGAGGTTTATTTTTTGTTAATATGGTAGGTAGTTAGGGCTATTTGATTAAATTTGCGAATCTGTACGATGAAAGCGTACGCTAACCGGGAATTATCAATTATAACCTATGAATACCAAAATCCAGGAACTTACCGACATTATATATAATGAAGGTGTAGCTAAAGGTCAGGCTGAGGCTGACCAGATTCTGGCCCAGGCCAAAGAACAAGCCCAGAAACTTATTACCGATGCCCAGAAGCAGGCCGATGCGTTGCTGGCTGCCGCCAAGAAGGAGAGCGCCGATAACGCTGAGAACGTGCGCAAGGAGCTTAAGCTCTATGCCGCACAGGCTGTTGAGGCTCTCAAGAGCGAGATTGCCACTGTGGTTACCGATAAGATCGTCAAGGATTCGGTCAAGGGCTTTACATCGGACCAGAAGGCTTTCAACGAGTTCATCCTAAAGATTGCCCAGGAGTGGGGTAAGAACCAGCAGATTGAAATCAAGAGCGCCGATGCAGAGGCTCTGAAGAACTATTTCACTGCCAATGCCAAGGATTTGCTTGACAAGGGTGTCAAAATTACCCAGGTGAACGGTCGCGAAGCTGAATTTTCCATCCAGCCGGCCGACGGAGCCTATAAGGTGAATTTCGGCACTGAGGAGTTTGAGAACTGGTTCAAGTCGATACTGCGTCCGCAGTTGGTTGAGACCCTGTTCTGATGGCCAACTACTATTACATAATTGCCGGACTGCCTGACATCAGTTTTGATGACAGCAAGGCGGCGTATACCGTAGAGCAGTTCCGCGAGGAGGTTTATGCTTCCCTGAGCAATGCAGACCGTAAGGTTATGGATCTGCTTCTGTTGGAGGATACCTGCCGCTCGCTGATTCAGGATAGGGATAATTTTGAACTCACGGATGATATGCCCAAGTTTATTGGCGTATTCCTGCGTGAACTCAAGGATGAGAGCTGGCGTCAGAAAGCCGCATTTGCCGAGGATCGTCTGTGGAGCCTGTTCTATGAGTACGCCATGTCCATGGGCAACGGGTTTGTACGCAGCTGGTATGAGTTCAACCTGAATATGAACAATATCATGGCTGCCATAACCGCACGCAAGTACAATCTGGATATCCAGAAGGTTATTGTGGGAACGGGTGATGTAGCAAATGCGCTGCGCACAAGCGGAGCCCGTGACTGGGGACTGAGCCAGGAGGTTGAGTGCTTTGAGGATGTGGCGCGTCTGACCGAGGAGGATGACCTGTCACAGCGTGAGCGCAAGGCCGATATGATACGCTGGCGCTGGCTTGAGGATAATACCTTCTTCAATTATTTCAGTGTTGAGAAGCTCTTCTCATACATGGTACGCCTAGGTATGGTGCAGCGTTGGAGCAGTCTGGACCGTGAGGAGGGCCAGAAGCTGTTCCGTAAACTTATTGGAGACCTCAAGCAGCAAACTGAGGTTCCTGATGAATTCAGAGTATAATAAATAAGAATATATATGGCTACAAAAGGTACAGTATGCGGAGTCATTGCCAACATGGTTACGTTGAAAGTGGACGGACCTGTTGCACAGAATGAGATCTGCTATATCGAGACAGGAGGCGACAAACTCATGTCCGAGG
>JAEEGG010003611.1_pt1 | contig 38488 bp, 32 predicted proteins | sample 9134161 | NCBI WGS metagenome assembly JAEEGG01 (sample SAMN16246543, study PRJNA631951) | gut metagenome | biome: gut microbiome; feature: rumen; material: CR-attached | host: Bos | place: Iran: Karaj | collected 2018-10 | reverse complement strand
ATTTTACCTCGCCCTTACGGAACGCAGGAATGCATTTCCGCGCGCCATTTACCATAAAGAAGCGAACGAGGCCATTCAAGGCAAGGTAAGGCCGCTCATCTGCACCCTGGAAGATGGCATCGTACTGAACGGCTTTAGCATGGGTAACGAGAGCGCTCCCGTCATGCTCTACTTTCCCGAAGCAGACGAAGACGCCGCCCAATTTCTTGCGCAAGTAGACACTCTCCCGCAAATAAACGTAGTCACCTTCAATTACCGAGGATCCGCCCAGAACAAAGGAACTCCTAGCGAGGAAAACTTCATGGCAGATGCCAGGCAGATTTTCGAATGTGCCTCCCAGGTCAACGGAAACACGCCCAACATCCTTGCCGGACACGGTATGGGAGCCATTCCCGCAGCCGAATTCATGGATACAGGCAAGACACTCCTTCTCATCGACCCCATTTTCGACATCGCCGAATCCATCGCGCAAAAATACAAGGCTCTCTACCCGGAATTCCTTGTCCGCACAAGCCTCAAGGCGAATACAGGCAAGCTCGCAAAGTACGCCGAAAACGTTTATCTTATTTACGATAGGAAATCTTCGGAGCCGCAAACACGTAAAACCGCCGAGAAGATTCAGTACCGCGACAGCTTTGTCCGTGGTGGCGAACATTTATCTACAATTATTTTGAAAGCAATAAATAAGAATTTATCGAAATAAACTCGTACAAATTTTACTAGATTTCGTTTATCTGCTTATAAATCCCTTATTTTGAGGGGATTTTTTTACATTTTTTTGAGATATCACTTGCTTTTGTTTGCAAATTTTATTAGTTTACATACAAATCCACAAAAAAATGAGGTGTTTTATGGATAGTGTTATCATTAAAATGGATATCCGTGGTTTTCTGCGGTTTCCACTACAGACCATCAAGGCGATGAAACTCGACAAGATGGCCAAGCAAGAAACTAATAAAAAGGGTGAAACCACCGAAATCGGCCCCTACGCCGATATTGAAGTGGACCCGATCGGCAAGCGCATCGCCATTACGCCGATTAAAGAAGCCAAGTCGACATCGTTCCGCTTTATCGTGGGCGTGAACTCGATCAAGTCCAAGTTCCTTTATTTCAAGGGCGCGCTGAACGCAATCGGCGAAAAGATCGAAACCGGCCCCTATACTCTTGAAAAAGAAGGCAACAGGTACATTTTCACCGGCAAGAACGCCACCAAGAAAAAAGGCCCGTGGCAGTTAATCGCCTGCCGCAACTCGGTCGCAAACAAGACAATGCTTTCGATCGATCAGCGTGGAACCATTATTTTCGACCGCCACACGAGGGACGCCGTCAATACCCAGGCCAACAAGACCTTGATTGCCGACTACGACCGCGTGAAGAAGGTATTCAAGCTTACCTTCAGCAAGGACAAGGGCTTTATTAACGTGCGTACCATCGCAAGCCACGCAAACGCATCCTTCATGGGTACACTTTCCTCGCACGGCATCGCGCTTCCCAAGAAGAGCTTCCGTACCGAATGTAAGGTCGACGGCAAGACGATCACCTTTAGTGTCGCTGCCCTGGTCGCCGAACAGAAAGTTTCCGAGAAGGGGTCCAAAAAGTAGTATCCGAGGTCAACTATGATTGACATTCTCAAATTGTTCTACACGACGCATTATAACCTGGGTGCCCTGGCACTGTTACTTGCTCTTCTCCTGATTTTCTTCCTTTCCAAGAAGAACTTCAAAGGCGCAATTATCGTGTTCATCCTACTTATCGGCTATAATGTAGGCATCTATAAAAGAACCGTAGGCAAGTCCTGGACCATCGAAATCGAGCAACCGCCAACAACCTCCGAATACGGTGGTTTTAGCCAACCGCAACCGATTAGGATGACGTTCTCGGCAACGCCTGAAAAATGGACCATTACCGATAGCAAGGGCGAAGTCCACCATTGGTGCTGGTTAGATGCTATGTGGGATCAGTTCTCGAATACGGATATCGTCGCTTGGATCTGGGGTGACAACGCCAGCAAGAAAATGATGAAATCCACCGAAAGTCGTGCAGATGGGGCATCAGACTAGCACGATTGTTCGAATTCCTTGATACTAAGCTCGCCTGCTTCCATCCGGAGGTAGGTGAGTTTTTTTATCCACTCCCCCGCCGAAGCGACTATTCCATTTTTCACATTCCATATTCCCGAAATGTGATGGTGTCCTAGGACGCAGTAATCGCAACCATGTTTTTTCAAGTTCGCATCGGCCCAATGCAGGTACTCGTCCATCTTGATAACGCGCGACTGCCCTGCTTTACGGCTGTTACGCCCCACAAACCGGGCGAGAGCCATTCCCCAATCCGGGTGAATTTCACGGAACAAGAAGCGATTGAACGGAAAATCCAGAACTTTCCGCATTATCCGGTAACCGAAATCGGATTTCGCCACACCATCGCCATGCCGGAAAAACAGGCGTTTTCCCTGAATTTCTAGCAAAAGTTCCTTATGAACTGCCACGCCAAGAGTCTTTGGAAAAAAATCGCCATAGGCAAAGTCGTGATTTCCTTGCAACAAATGAATTTCGCAACCGGAATTTTTTAATTCACGCAAGGCGAAAAGCAAGTCAAAATGATTGCGACAAACGTAATCGTTGTATTCGTACCAGAATTCAAACAAATCGCCTACAATCACTAGATGCGAGGCGGTCTCCTTGATGGATTCCAAGAAACGTACCAACGCCTGTTCACGACCGGGAACAGCTCCTGGCGGATTCACACCTAAATGCACATCTGAAATAAAGTAGGCTACGGATTTCATTAGCATGCAATATAGAAAATTACTATTTTTCCATTGTAAACAACAAAGGAGTCCATTCCGAACCCCTCTTCCAGAAATTCAAATTAACTATGTACCAGTTTATTGTTCCCCAAGTCAAGAAGCCGCTCAACGGCGAAGTTGAAATTTCCGGGGCAAAGAATGCAGTGCTCGCCGTAATGGCAGCAGCCCTCTTGGCCGACGGCGTATCCGAAATCACGAACGTTCCGCACCTCAAGGACATGAAGACCATGTCCGACGTGTTGCGCGTCATCGGTTGCCATATCAGCGGCGAAGCCCATGTGCTAAAAATTGATACCCGCGGAGCCGACCACCTGGAGGCCCCTTACGAACTCGTGAAGACGATGCGCGCAAGTTTCTACGTTCTCGGACCTCTCGTGGCACGCTTCGGCCGTTGCCGCGTCTCGCTTCCGGGCGGATGCGCCTGGGGCCCGCGCCCGGTCGACCTGCACTTGAAGGGACTCGAGGCGCTCGGTGCAAAGATTACCGTGACGCACGGCTATGTCGAGGCCACCTGCGAAGGCCGCCTCCCCGGCGGAACCTTCCATTTCCCGATTTCAAGCGTGGGCGCCACGGTGAACGTGCTGATGGCAGCAACCCTTGCCAAGGGAACAAGCGTCCTGCAGAATGCTGCCCTTGAGCCAGAAATCGACAACCTCGTCGATTACCTCATCGGCATGGGCGCAAAAATTCAGGGCCGCGGTACGCGCACCCTGACGGTGACAGGCGTAGAATCCCTACGCCCCGGCAATGGCGTAACCATCCCCGACCGCATTGAGGCAGGCACCTATCTCTGCGGCGCCGCCATTACCCGCGGCCGCGTGAAAGTCACCAAGATTATCCCCGAACATATTGCTTCTACCCTCGACGCCTTCCGCGAAATGAACTGCAAGGTGAGTGTCGGCCCCGACTGGGCCGAAGTCGATGCACGCGACGTGGAACTCAAGCCGATCACCATCCAAACGCTTCCGTTCCCGGGCTACCCCACCGACATGCAGGCACCCCTTATGGCGACCCTTCTTTCGGTCCCCGGCAACAGCGTCATCCAGGACACCGTCTACAACGACCGCTTTAAGCATGTGGCCGAAATGCAACGCCTGGGCGCAAACATCACGCTCAACGGCAACACCGCCACCATCAAGGGCGGAGAAAAGCTCTCTGGTGCAGACGTCATGGGCTCCGACCTGCGCGCCTCCGCCGCGCTCGTCCTCGCCGCTTTGATTGCCGAAGGCGAAACCAAGATTAGTCGAATCTACCACCTCGACCGCGGCTACGAAGATTTCGAAGCGAAGATGGCAAAGCTCGGCGCCAAAGTCGAGCGAGTCGTCATCGACGCCGACGAACCGTAGACCAGACGAGAGGACGCCGCTTCGCGGCTACAGACGAAAGACTAAAGAAGAACTCCGGCGAAGCAATCGTCGGAGTTCTTTTTAAATACCACCGCATACAAAAAGGAGAATGCCTTGCAGCATTCCCCTAATACCTGTAACCTGAGTCCTTAAACCTTTATTACAGTGCGGCTTCTGCAGATTCAGCAGTCGTACTAGCCGTAGGTTCAGATGCGCTACCTTCGGCAGGCTTTACGCGGGCAGAAGGCATCTTGGATTCACGAACAACAGGCACGCAGGCATCCACCGGTTCGCCGGCAGCTTTCTTGTCTTCTTTCTCCAGGATTTCCTGCAACATTTCAGCCGCCTGTTCAAATTCGGCGGACCTTTCGCAGGACTTGGTCGAAAGAATCTTCTGCAGATACTGCTTCTGCATATCGATGTCACAATCTTCGCCATAAAGGGTAGAGAGCTTGAACAAGGCAGGGCAGGTCTTTTGACCATCGGGGAAGGCTTCCGACATTCGTGCAAATACCTTTTTTGCCTTGTCCACCTGATTCACATCGATCAGGCAGAGCGCCATCCAGTAAAGCGAATTCTCGGCGAGTTCGCCTTCTTTCATCTGCTCGTAAACCTGCTTGAATCCGCTGTAGGCCAACTTGAATTCACCGCGGTGGTAATCCGAACGGGCCGTGTTGAACATAGCCTCGGCTTCCACGAGCTTTTCCGCCTCGCGCTCCAGGCTATCCATCGAAACAGGAGCAGGAGCTCCGCTTACAACGACCTTCTTCGCCAAGATCTTGTCGGACTTGCCGAGAAGCATATCCAAGCGGTAGATGATTTCTTCCTGCCTGGAATCATTACGTTCGGATTCATCGGACACGCGACGCGAAAGCATCGTGATTTCGGCCTGCATACGTTTCTGTGCAAGCGAGGCTGCATCGAGCATCGCCTTGGTCGAATCAAGTTCGGCTCGCAGCGAATCGTTCTGCGCAGACAAGCTCTGCACCGCAGAATCCAAGCTCGTCTGGACTTCCGCCCCGACAGCCTTCATTTCCTGGGTACGTAGCACCGTCATCTGGCTACAGCCTGTAAGGGCGAACGAAGCCAAACCCGCTATTAAAAGAATTCGTTTCATATTCATAATTAGTTGGTAGAGCTAAGAGATCCTTCGACTCCACCCTTCGACGCGCTTCGCTTGCTCAGGGACCTTTATAAGGTTGCAGAGCTTGTCGAACCACGCTCAGGATGACACAATTTTTTCCGAATTCCGAATTCTGAATTCTGAATTATTCCTTGATATTCACGCGGAAGTTGGCGCGACGGTTCTGGGAGTAAGCTTCTTCGTTAGAACCTTCGACCTTCGGAGCTTCCTTACCGTAGCTCACCGATTCCATGCGCTTGCTGTCGATACCGTAAGCGGCGAGGAATTCCTTCACCTTCATGGCACGCTTTGCACCGAGAGTAAAGTTGTAGTCTTCGGTACCGCGGGCATCCGTGTGACCTTCGATGGTAATCGTAAAGCGTTCTTCCTTGATCAGGAGTTCGCCCACCTGAGCCAACAGTTCCTTGGCCTTTTCGGTGAGTTCGGAGCGGTCAAAGTCAAAGTACACATCTTCGCTCATGATCTGGTTGATAAGAGCTTCGAGGCGGGCACGTTCTGCTTCAAGACGAGCACGTTCTGCAGCAAGGCGTTCCGCTTCGAGGCGAGCCTGTTCTGCAGCCAAAGAATCAGCATTCGGAGCAGCAGCCGGGGCAGGTTCCACTGCAGCCGGAGCGGGTTCTGCTTCAGGTTCCGTCTTAGGCGGTTCCTTCTTTGCGCAGGCGACAAGACAAAGCGCTGCCGCAGAGGCTACCATGGCGAGTTTAACGAGGTGTTTCATTATTTACCTTCCTTTTTTTGTTGTTTAAAATCATCGTAGAAAAAAGACCACGTCGGCGAAGTATTCTCACCGGAATTGGTAATTCGCGTTACGTTCGATCCGTCCTTTCTCATAATGTAAATCTGGTACGAGCCGCTGCGGTTACTTGCAAAGGCAATCAGCTTGCCGTCGGGCGACCAGGTAGGATGTTCATTGTTGCCAGCGTTGTTCGTCAGCTGCACAATGTCGGAGCCATCGAGTGCGCAGGTATAAATGTTCATGTGGCCGTTATCCATCGAGGTATAGGCGATGCGGTCGCCTTCGGGCGACCAGGCGGCACGTTCATTGTAGCGGCCCATAAAGGTCACGCGACGCAAATCGGAACCATCCTTGCCCATCACGAAAATCTGCGGTCCACCGCCACGGTCACTGGTAAACATCACTTCGGAAGCATACGGGCTCCACGCGGGGCTCGTCTGGTTCGACTTGAGGTAGGCGAACTTTTTCGCCTTGCCCGTCGCCGGATTTCCGACATAAAGATCCGTCTTGCCATCTACCGTACTCGAGAAAAGGAGTTCTCCCGTCTTCGGATTCACCGCCGGGCTGTAAGTCTGGTCCAGTTGCGGGAACACCGACTTTTCGGTTCCGCCGAACATCTTGGAATAGAGTTTCGGACGATGCGTCTTGAAATTCACATAGTAGAGCCCAGCGTTGTCCTTCATCCACACGGGCATCATGCTGATTGTCGTATCGCGCGTAATCTGGCTGCGATGGAAACCGTCGTAGTCAGCCACCACCACCTGCTTGATTCCGTCGATTTTGGATACGTATGCAAGCTTGGTCGAGGCAACACCGCGTTCCCCCCACAGGCGGTAAATCACCTGGTCGAAGAACTGATGCATAGCCCGGCGCAGATCTTTCTGGTCAACTACATACGTTTCACCCAAAAGCAGGTCCTTGGTTTGAGCCACGTACAGGTAGCATTCCACCCTGAGTTTTCCACCTTCGGGCGTCACCTTGCCAGTCACATAATGCTTGGCATGCGCCTTGCTAAATAGGGGCAGGTTAAATTTATCCGAGGCAATCACCTCGAATCGGCCCGAAAGGTTCGCGTCGCGAGTCACGATCTGGTGCGGTTTTTCTTCGATCCAGTCGATAGACTTTTGAGGTTCCGCGAAAGGGACAACGCCTATGGGCATCGTCTTGAACACCGAAATACCGACATCCACTGCAATCGTATCGATGGTTGCATGTGATGCCACAGGCAACAGGGCTACGGCAAAAGCGACCGCCGTCATGCGCAAAAAAGAGTTCATCAAGTTCATTTTGTTCTTCAAAAAAATCATCGTAATACCAGTCTTGCGCGTTGCGCAACGACACTCTTTTCTTCAATAATACAATATTCCTTTGTTCAAGCCCACCCGTTTTCGTTAATTTGGTGTAAAATTAAAGTGTAGTACGAGCGAAGGGGCTCTAAAGTTCGGAGGAAGTTCCGGCACCTTCGATATCTGCACGGCACGCACCGACAAATGGTCCCAAGTCTTGTTGCCAGAACTGCGTTTCAGGGTAATCGCCGTAATACCGCCAAAACGGTCCACCGTAAACTGGACAGTTGTCTTCACGTCACGACGCACGTTCAAGTTTGAAGGCGGATTGAAATTGCTCATGATAATTTGTTTCAATCGTTCCAGATAAACTTGCATCAGAGGATCCATATCCACAGATCCCACCGGATTCAAGCTCGGGGCCTCGACAGCCGTTGGCAAGTCCAAATCATCGACCGCAAAATCATCGACCGGTTCCGGCTCCGGTTCTGGTTCCGGCTGGGGCTCTTCTACAGGCTCCGGATCAGGTTCTGGCGGTTTTTCCTCGACCTTCGGTTCGGGCGGCAGTTGCTTGTCAACCTTGGGCTTTGGTTCAGGCTTGGGTTTAGGTTCCTGCGGCTTGGGTTCCGGTTTTGGTTCTACCGGCTTCGGCTTGGGCGGTTGCGGGCGCGGCATCACCTGATTCACCTGAACCATTTCGAATACGGGAATCGGTTCCGGCTCGTGCTTGAAATTCACAAAATGAAACGCGATACAGATTCCCGCAATCAGCAAGTGAAAGACCACCGCACAAACGATGATCTTCACCATCATTCCGTCGCCACTGGACGAAAAATACTGGATGTTTCTATCTGCGCTCACCTAGTCCCGTCCCGGCTTTTCCTTGGGATTCATCGTCAGGAATCCGAGCTTTGTGACACCGAGTTTCTGTACCTGGGTCACCACTTTCATCACAAGACCGTAGTTCACCGACTCGTCAGCATTGATGACAACCGCCATCTCGCCATTCCAGAGCGACTTGAACACGTTGTTGAAGCTCCCGAAATCGACCATCATATCGGCGATATAGAGTTCCTCGTTTTTCGTGATGGAAACCTTTAAAAGTTTTTCCTGCTCCATGGTCGGGGCTTCCGCCTTGGGCAAGTCCACCTTGACGCCCTGACTCATGAGAGGCGCAGAAATGATGAACACAATCAGAATCGCGAACACGATGTCGATCATGTTCGTGAGGTTCATCTCCTGCTTAAGTTCTTTTCCGCGACTGCGCTTCACTATGCCTCCTAGCCAGCCACTTCTTCGAGGGCGAGCAAGTCACCGCGCTTAAAGAGACTGAGCACCTGGGAGCCGAAGTTGAAGTACGAAATTTCGTTCTGTCCGTTGCGAGCGGTAAAGTAGTTATAGCCGGCAGAGGCGGGGATAGCGACCACGAGGCCAGCAACCGTTGTAATCAAGGCCATGGCGATACCCGGAGCGACCACGGTAAGGTCCGCCGAACCGTGCTGACCGATTTGGAAGAAGGCGACCATAATGCCCCACACCGTACCCAGAAGTCCAAAGAACGGGGAAAGGTTCGAGCAAGTGGCCAAGAAACCGAGGTAGCGGTCTTCGGTGAGGCGAAGCCCTTCGATCGAGCGCTGTATGGTATCTTCCAGAAGCGATGCACGGTGCTGAATGGAGTCGTAGCTAACGAAGTTACTGAACTTGGAAGCCTCCTTGAGCACTTCCGCCGTAAGGCTCTTGAGAGCACTGTCATCGGCGGTTTCGCAAAGCCCCTGCAGTTCCACGAACTGACGCACATCCACGAACTTGCGGAAAAAGACGACATTCGCGCGTTGGTTTTTCGTATTCACGATATACTTGACAATGATGATTCCCCAGGAACCGAGCGACATCACCGCAAGGATACCCAAAATCACAAGCGTCGTGATATCGGACTGCGTAAGCATCTGGAGTAAAGGAACCGAATTGTTCAAAATCACCTCCCATTAGCAGGAAAAAGCGTAACTTATTGTTCGGCAACAATATAGAAAATCACGAAAGACGAAAGATGTTTGTCGAAAGAAATAATGTAATATATTCGTAAGACGATATATTAATATTTACAAAGCACCCGCAACGTCCCATTTAAAGGTCAAGTTCAGTCTGTAAGCTCTTGGGATGGAAACTCTTGCGGTGTTCCGGAGTCATGCCCTGGCGGCGAATAGCCTCCAGATGCGCCTTGGTGCCGTAACCGGCGTGCTTGTCAAAACCGTAGCCGGGGAATTTCTTTTCGAGGTCATCCATATAGCGGTCACGGAAAACCTTCGCCAAAATTGAGGCCGCCGAGATGCTAGCGATGCGACCATCCCCTTTGACTACGGGAATCTGCATTTCTTCGGAAATCCCGTGAATCTTAAGGTTCCCATCGACTGCGATTAAAGTGGTTAGTGGTTGGTGGCTAGTGGTTAGGGAAGCAAAGGAGCCTTTCTGGAAGATTGGAATTTCGGGTTCTGATTCGTGAATTCCGGGCATGCCGAGAGCCTGCAAGGCGCGGCGCATCGCTAAAAAATCCGCTTCCAGAATGTTCATGCGGTCGATTTCTTCGACCGAGGCACTCGCCACGGCAAAACAGGCACAAGCATCCTGCACGTCCTGGTACATGGCTTCGCGCTTCGGGCGCGTGAGTTTCTTGGAATCGTTCAGCGTCAGGAGTGCGTCGGGAGCCTTGAGAACGGCAGCGCATGCAACCACCGGCCCCGCCAAGGGGCCGCGACCGACCTCGTCGATACCGACCACAACAGCATTTTCCCCCGCTTGCGCGGCGAACTTGCGCATGGCAACTTCGCCATCGACAGGGGATTCAATTCCTTCCAGAAATGCCGGCAATTTATGCTTCATAATCAAACGCCCTAGATCCTTCGACTTCGCTACGCTTCGCTCCAGGATGACTTTCTACTTACAAGATGCTCTTTGCGTAGTCGCGGATAGTCTTCCAATAGAGAGCGTGTTCCTGCACCAGCACGCGAGCTGCAAGAACTTCTGGAGTATCACCTTCAAGTACGGGGACCTTCGTCTGCGCAAGTATCCTGCCCTGGTCGATTTCTTCACTCACCAGATGCACCGTCGGGCCCGATTCCGTATCGTGCGCGGCAATCACCGCCTCGTGCACGTGAATTCCGAAAAAGCCCTTGCCACCGTACTTGGGCAAAAGCGACGGATGAATGTTCAGAATGCGGTCCGGAAGGCGTTTGATGATACTTACCGGCAAGGCCTTCATGTATCCAGCCAAAATCAGCAAGTCAATATCGTAGCGGTCAATAACTTCCAAAAGGGCCGCTTCGTAAGCAGCCGTATCGGGATGGGTCTTTCCCGAAATGTGATATACGGGAATCCCGTAAGATTCTGCGTGGGAAACAGCCCCGCAACCACCGTTATTGGTAATCAGGAACTTGCATTGAGCTTCGAGATCGCCCTCGCCAATGCGGTCAATAATCGCCTTAAAGTTGCTCCCGCCACCGGAAGCCATCACGCCAATTTTAAACATGGCGCTAAAGATAGAAAAATAATTAGAAAAGTTTCAGCAAGGTCAGGAGAACTGCGGAAAATGCCAACAGATACCGAACCATAAAATCAAAGAAATATAGCTCCCTTTTTTCCCTGACAATCGTGTGTTTCTGCTTCATGCCCACAAATTTAGAAATACCCTACTAAATTTAAAGAGATAAAAATCACACTGAGATTTTCATCACATCGCAGGCAACACAGCGAGCCCTTTATTATTTTTTTCGTACGCAGCGCACCGAGAATCCAAAGTTTTTCGGTTTCGACATATAGCCGAAAGCCATCGATTTGCTAGTCAAATACCATACTCGCGCAGAACCAGAAGGAACGCCCTCCGACGAATCGTCACTGCTCCAGAAAAAGGCGAACTTTTCCATATTGCCATAAGTCTCGTCATCAAAGCGATTCCCTGCCGGCATTGCAGAAAACTTGAGAGTGTCATTTCCATTCGTCTCACCCGACCAGCCATAATCCGCCTTTAACAAATACCCCGCATTAAAGTCAGCTCCGGCTGCAGTCCAGAGACTTTCGTAATCCTCATGAGTCGGTAAGTGAAAACCTGTAGGGCAAGCCTTTTTTGCCGCATTCCAATGGTAGAGACGGCCGTAAACCATACATTGGTCGTCATCATCCCTATAGCAAAAACTACCGTCCATTTTGTAGTTCAAATTGTCGGCAAACCATTCCAGGCCAGCCACGTCCACAGTACGGTATTTCTGTTTGTCGCGAGGATCCTTAAACTCGTTTTTCTTTTTTGACTTTGGCGCAGCAAACACAGAGCCGCATATCATAAACAAACCAACAAAAAGAATAAAGCATTTTTTCATAGATTTCCTCTTTAGGGTACTACCTCGCTCCCCAGCGGCGCTCCGGATTAGGACAATGATCCTCGTGACCGTCCGGCCACACCCACACCTCATCTTCAAAGGGGCAGGAATCACACTTGCCCCCAACAGGGCAAAGTGCAGTATCTTTTTTAAAGAACAAACTTCCTTCGGATTTCACCTTCGTAGAGCGAAGTTTTCCCTTGCGCAGCTCATCCCGAAGCATTTCCAGTACCGATTCCTCAACGCCATACCGTTCACGAATTTCACGCGAGGCCCCTTCCAAAAGCACCACAGGATTCCACTTGATACGCTGAACCCCCACCTTTTCGGCAAATCGCAACATTCCCTGAACAAATTCAGTCGCAGAAGCACATTCGCCAACATTTTCGCCATGCAAGGTCACCTGCAAAGAAACCGTCGCGAGAGGCTCCTTTCGGTCCATTTCCATCCGTTTACGGCAATCCATAAGCCGCTTTACATTTTCACGCCACTGCGATTCACGAATTCCGCCCATTTCGTAAGGGAGCGTACTCACCTTGATGTCGGAGCATGCAGCCAGAAGCTTTTCCATACCGGATCCAAGGCTCCATTTACCCGGAAAAGAACCGTTCGTCGTCAGATTCAACTTGATTTTTTGTGTTTCAAAAAAAAGCAACAGTTCTTCAAAATTTGAATAAAGTAACGGCTCACCCATCGTCGAAGGAATCACCTCTCTAAGGATTCGTCTGCCTAGAGCATCCCTTTCCGAGGCATACCTTTCAACTGCAGCCTTAGCCACTTCGATAGGCATTTCGCCATAACGCACCGTCTTTTTTCGCTGATTCAAGAAACATAACGGACAATGCATGTTGCACATGTCCGGATTCGTGAGAAGCGTGAGACGGCGCACCTAGCCTCTCTTTTCCCTCAAGTACTTAATCGCGGCAAGCCCCGCCTTGGCACCTTCGCCCACGGCTACGGCAACCTGGAGAGTCCCTCCGGTGCAGTCTCCCGCAGCAAAGAGGCCAGGAAGCGTCGTCTGGAAATCTTTATCGAGTACGAGCGTTCCTGCGTCGAAACCCGCGCCCGCCTTTTTCGCCAAGTCCGTGGCAGAAGCACTTCCTAGCGCAACGAAAAGTCCATCAAAATTTTCTTCGGAGCCATCTTCATAATGCACACCCTTGAAGAGCCCCTCGCCCACCAGCGACTGCAACCGGCGTTTTTCGATGCGCACATTTTCAGGGAAAGCAGCAGTCGTTTCAGCGCCATTCGTCAAAAGTGTCACGCTTTCGACCACCTGCAAAAGTTCCTGGGCTTCGTGTAGAGCGTATTCGCCGCTGCCGAGAACCGCCACGTTTTTCTTGCGGTAGAAGAAAGCGTCGCATACGGCGCAGTAGCTCACGCCATGGCCCTCAAGTTCAACCATTCCCGCAATAGGATGCTTGTTTCGGGCCGAGCCCGTAGCCATAATGCAAACCTTTCCGCTGTATTCTCCCGCGAGGCCCTTCGCCACAAAGCCCTGACCATCAAACATCAGGTCGGTCACTTCATCATCGGCAATCTTTGCCCCAAGTTCCAAGGCCTGTTTCTTGCCGACTTCCAAAAGTTCTTCACCAGTCAGGGGCTTTTCAAGTCCATAATAGTTCTGAATCAGGTGAGCCTTCGCAAGCGCCCCACCGTCTTTGCCCACCAGTTGCACGTCGAGTCCTGCACGTAAACCGTACAATGCAGCCGAAATTCCCGCCGGTCCGTATCCTAGAATTAACATATCCGACATAAAAACCTCTTTGTATTTCAATTTATACATTCTTCAAGATACAAATTATTTATTTTAAAAAGGGTTGTATTGGGATAAATAAAAGGGAAACAATGGAAATATCTACACCGCGCGACATGTTCGTTGAAGCAGGCTATGGTCCCAACTTTGCGAACCAACTTATCCAGAATGCATACAGCAAGCTTTTTGAAGGTGATCCTATCGATGAACGCGTCTGTTTCGACGCCTCCGACGATATGAGCTACATCATCGACATCGGTCATGACGACATCCGCTCCGAAGGCATGAGCTACGGGATGTACATCACCGCCCTCACCGGTCACGAACGTCAGTTCGACAAGTTGTGGAATTTCTCAAAACGCTACCTTAGAAACGATGACGGTCCGCACGTGGGATACTTCGCCTGGCAAGTTTCCACAACCGATTTCAGCAAGATGGACCCGGGTGCCGCCCCCGACGGAGAAGAATACTTCGCCATGGCACTCCTGATTGCGGCAAAGAAATTCAACCGTCCTGACCTCAAGGACGAAGCCATCGGGCTGATCAACTGGCTACGTCATAAACCGAACAACGGAATCGTCGGCCCCATTATCGACCCTGAAAGAAACCTCGTCAAGTTTTCTCCTGTTTTAGGAAACGACTTCACCGACCCCAGCTACAACACTATTGCCTTCTATCGCGCCTTTGCACAAGCTACCGGAGACGACACCTGGAACACCATCGCCAACAACAGCCTCGAGTACATCCAGAAAGCGGCCCACCCGGTAACAGGGCTCTGTAGCGAATACTCTGAATACGACGGCACACCGAGAGCGACCCCATGGTACCCCGAAAGCGACTGTTTCAGCGGCGATGCGTGGCGCGTTGCCATGAACCTGAGCCTCGACTACGCCCTTTTCCGCGGACACGAATGCGAAAAGAACATCTGCGAACGATTGCTATTCTTCTTTGAAAGCCGTCGCCCCTACCTCGCGGATTACGCGATTGACGGAGGAAACTTTCCGCGCCCCGGTCGAAACGCAACCCCTGGCGTCATCGCCATGAACGCTGCGGCAACGCAGGTTCTCCCCGAAGGCGATCCGCTGATTAAGCCATTCGTCAAGGACCTTGCCGCCCTTTCCGTTCCATACCGATTCTGGCGTTACTACGACGGAATGCTCTACCTGATTGGGCTCTTGGCTACCGCCGGAAAGATTCGGTTTTAGAGAAATGAAAAATGAAGAGGAATAGAAGATGAACAAACTAAACAGCATTATGCATCCAGCAATTATCGCAGGGAGTCTTGCAGCAGCACTTTTCTTTAGTGCATGCGAAGACGTTCGTACCGAAGAATACCCAAGCGGCAAGATTCGAATCCAGTCCACCTACGTCAAAGACAAAAAGCAAGGTCCCGAAAAGGAATTCTACGAAAACGGCAACGTCAAACGCGAAGCGAACTATGCAAACGACCGCCGCGAAGGGATTGTCAAGGAATATTACGAAGACGGCTCCCTCGAAGCTGAATACAACTATATAGACGGCTATATCGATGGACTGGTCATTCGCTACCATAAAAATGGTAAATTCGCTTCCAAAGCCGAGTACAAGCAAAATAAGCAAATCGAATTTGGCGAATACTTTGACGAAAATGGCGAACCTGCCACAAGCGGTTCCTACAAGGATCCACGCGACGGTTACGCCTATGAATGGATTCGCATCGGTACACAGCTTTGGACCGCCGAAAACATGAACTACGCTACCGCCTCGGGTTCGCTCTGCGCCCAGTGCAATCACTGGGGCAGACTCTACAACTACGAGAACGCCAAGAAAGCCTGTCTCGATGGATTCCACATTCCCACCAAGGAAGAATGGAATGTCCTGCTCACCTACGCCGGTACGAGCAAGCCCGTCGGTGTTGTACTCAAGGCCGGTTACGGCTGGGACCCCATCAAGGGCACCAACAATTACGGCAACGGCAAGGATGAACTCGGATTTGGAGCCAAGGCTGGTGGCGGACACTTTGCGAAAAGCGACGTCCCCCTCAAGGAACGCAAGCTCGAAGGCGCCGGCCAGAAAGCCTACTTCTGGACCGCCGAAGGTGAAGTACTTGTATTCTATCATGACAAAGATGTCGCCAAGTTCGAAAAGTTCAACCCCGAATACGGCGCCAGTTTACGTTGCCTGAAAGACTAAAACTTTATCTAAAATTGCTATTATTAGAGGAGAGTCTTCGGACTCTCCTTTGTTGTAAAGTTAGGATTAGGAGAATGTATGAAAAAGCTTGCTGTATGCACGGCCTTTTTGTTGGCTGGAGTTCCTTTCGCAAGGACCATTGTTCCTCAAGCACCCAATTTGGCTGGTGACTGCTATAGAATTACCACTGCAGAAGAACTTTATGGTTTCGCCGAAATCGTGAACAAGGGCGAAACAAATGCATGTGGCATTCTAATGAACGATGTTGTTGTCAATGCGGATTCCATAGACTCCGATTATGCAGAATGGACTCCTATCGGGACAAAAGAAAATCCGTTTAAAGGATCTTTTAAGGGAGAGCACAACACCATTCGCGGGTTGTACAGCAAAAATTTCCAAAGTGAGGCCATGGGATTTCTGGGATACGTCACAGAAGATTCCACCGCATTAACCTATGTCTATAATCTGGGGCTCGAAGACGTCCACTTCGAAGGATCGGGTTCAATCGGCGCTTTTGTCGGAATCATCAATTCAAACAATAAAGTTTACTTTGACGATGTCTATGCTACAGGCACAATCAAGGGATACGACGGTAGTGTTGTCGGAGGATTTGCCGGGACAATCAACGGAAAGGCTAGTATTAGCGAAGCATACAATACCGTTACAGTATCCGGAAGTAGCGCCAGTTCTTTTATCGGAAAAGGGGATTCCAGGAATGCCGGAATAAGCGTTGAAAACGACCTTCATTTCACAAATTGCTACGCCCTTAGTGATTATGCCATGGTGGGCGGAGACAACGTCAACGGGATATCTACATACGAGTCAAAACAGTTTCAAGACGGTACTGTTGCCGTAAAGTTAAATAGAGCGGACGATCCAAGATCAGATTATCCAACCTATTGGACACAAGAAAAAGGTGTAGACCATCCTAAATTTTATTCCAGAAAAGAGAAGTTAACATACTCGCCCTTCATCTACCACATGCCCGATGGTACAACGCAAACAAGCTATTACCGTGTTGTCAGCGACTTGATTAAGCTAGATTCCATCAACGACAACAATTTTTGCTTTATGGGATGGTACAAGTCCCCGGACTTTAGCGGAAGTCCTGAAACAGTGATTCCCAAGTATTCCTACGGCACCCAGGAATTCTGGGCAATGGGACTACCTAAAGACAAAGAGGGCTGGTGCCTTATTAGTAGCGCCGATGACCTTTACCACTTTGCCCAAGGCGTAAACACCCCTACCAAATACATTCTCGGAAACGACACCATCTTTAACAGCAAGCTCACCGCCGACATCATCGTCAACAAGAACGTCCTCGACAAAGACGGCAACCCGAACAAAGGCGAATTCCGGCAATGGGTTTCCATCGGAAAAAACAGTCGTAAACTCTTCTATGGTTCTATCGATGGCGATGGGCACACCATCAGCGGACTTTACTCTGACACATGCACCTATTATGCGAACTTTATAGAAAGAATGAACACGCCGCAGTCTCTCACAAACGGCTCTATTCGCAATCTAGGCATCGTCGATTCCTATTTCAAGTCAGATATGGTTACAGGATTTGTCGATGTATTCTTTTCCAAAAATTTCACTTTGGAAAACTGTTTCTTCGAAGGGACGCTCATTGGCACAACCTACGCATCCGGTCTTATGGGAAATGTATACAACTTAGAAGGCGATGCTACCATAAAAAACAGTCATTTTAAAGGAAAAATTGAAGCGGAAAGAGCCACAGGATTGATCAAATCCATTCAATCCCAACAGAATTTTGTTCAAAATTCATACGCTGAAGCCACGGTTAACGACGCCATAGTGGAAGGACTCATTGGAAGCATCGATAACGTCACCATGAGCAACTGTTACTTTACAGCAGCTGCGACCGGCAAGAATAGCGCATCACTAATCAATTATATCCCTACTAAAGGCACAATCGTCAATAGCTATGCAATCAACCCCCATTTTAACTCGGGCAACTCCTATTCCAAGGAAAAAATCAACCTAGTCAAGTCCCCCGCGGGAAAGCTGAAAATTATCAACAGCTATATCCTAATCGACAAAGAAACGGATACTGGCGAAGTGTATCCGGGGCTTGTCGCATACCCAAAGGAAAAATTCGAAGACGGCACAGTCGCAGCCCTCTTGCGCGAATACTGTACCGACAACGTTTGCGGAAACATCTGGGGGCAAGACGTACAAAATGGAGAAACGCTACCCCATTTCACCCCGGTTTTAAGCACAACGAAGGTGCCATACCTAAAGCTTACGTTACACACCTACTCCGATGACCCCAACGCACAAAAGTACCCCACAAAATTTGTTAAAGGGCATAGGCTTGCGCTTCCTACCGCAGACCTGGTCAAGCGTGACAACTACTACTTTGCCGGCTGGTACAAGTCAAGCGATTTCAAAGGAAATCCAGTCCATGAAATTGATTCCACCGAAACCAAGAATGTAGAACTTTATGCAAAGTTTATTCCCGAGATTACCATTACGCTAGTCGAGTACGACGGCAAGATAAGCAAAATTCCAGCAGGAAAGGGACTCGAACGAAAGTTCCCCGTCCCCTTCCGTAGCGACTACATTTTTGCCGGCTGGTACAGCGACAAGAATTACAATTCTTCAATGCTAATGAGTGTCACCTCAAACAAAGACACCACCTTTTACGCCAAATGGTTCCAGAAAAAGACACCGCCCATCGAGAACGGCTGCTATCAAGTTTCTACAGTCGAAGAACTGTACGGTCTGGAATATATCGACCAGAAAAAAGTATGTTCTGAACTGACCAACGACATCGTGGTAAACAAGAATGTCCTCAATGCGGATGGGACCCTAAACGAAAAACTAAAAGACGGCTTTGCAGAATGGACTCCTATTACAACACGACACAGACTGTTCAACGGTAACGGCCACACCATCAGCGGGCTCTACTATGATGTCGATAACGTTCATCATGCAGGATTTTTCGGAATATTTGAAAACAACTCAGACTCAAGCTATATACGCAACGTTGGCATCAAGGATTCTTATTTCCGCGCAAGGGAAAACGTAGGCGGACTTGCAGGAAGCGTCTACAAAAACGTTAAAATTGAAAACAGCTTCTTCGAAGGCGTACTCGTCGCAAGATACGATTTAGGCGGACTTGTCGGCATCGCCTACGACACCATCAATATCGTCAACAGCTACCATGTCGGTCCCATCATTTCAGAGAATCCAAGCTCGATTATAGGTGCACTCCTCGGCATTGCAACAAGCAGCAACTATAACGACACCGGGACCTGCAACATCATCAACTCGTACCACATAGGCGACCTGCTTTACAACGACCAGAAATGCGACACCCAACGGGGCTTTTGTGGAATTATCGGTAACGACATCATCAATTTCAGAAATCCAAGCAAAAATATTTTCACAAGCAACGTCTTTACAAGCGACACCATCCCCACTATAGAAAACCTTTTCTATCACGGGACCACGATATACCCCATCGAAAAATTTGCCAACGGCACAGTCGCCAAAGTCTTGCACAACTACAACGAAAACGGAGTTGACGGTTCTGTCTGGGGGCAAGACATCTCGGCAGCGCAAAAGCACCCTGTCCTTAGCGGAAGCATCCAAGGCTCAAAGACAAGCTTTGTGAACGTCACCCTGCATACGTTCAAGGGCGACACCACCACCTACCCGACCAAGTTCGTGAAGGGGGCGAAATATGCACCGCCAAGCGCACAAAGCATGGCACACGACGGCTACGTATTCTCGGGCTGGTTCAATAACGACGAATTTAAAGGCAGCTCGCTCATCGAAATCGAACTTACGACAGACACGACCCTTTATGGCAAATGGGTTAAAATCAGGGCTCCTAAGCTGGTGGGAGACTGCTACCAGATATACGACATCGGGGAACTTTATGGATTCGCAGACATTGTCAAGCAAGGCAAAGCCAATGCCTGCGGAGAACTCCAACAAGACATTGCGCTCAACTACAATGTTCTCGACTCCAACGGAAATTTCCAGCGTCCCCTAATGTACGGCTTTACGGACTGGGTTCCCATTGGCGACACACTCGCACCCTTCAACGGACAATTCTACGGCAACGGGCACACCATCAGCGGACTCTATAAAATGCTATTGCCCTCTCTGGAAGCGAGAAATGTCGGCCTATTTGGCTACGTCAATGGCGGGACATCCCAAAAACCAGTGACCATCTACCACCTAGGCGTATCGGACTCCTATTTTCAGACCTACGGGCTTAACCTCGGCGAGGTCGCAGGCTTTGTCAGCATTGTAGGCAAGAACGGAAACCTTAAAATATCGCGATCTTACAACAGTTCTACACTTTATGCTTTTGGCGGTTTTGTCGGACACAACTACGGTCGGGTTGTCATCGACAGTTCCTTCAGCCTGGTCAAGCTTGTCAAAGGCGGAGATGCGCTCTTCAGCTCCTACGAAACAGAAGAAACAATTTCTGTATCCAATACCTACTGCCTTGAAAAATCAAGGTTCGAATGCAGCTTGATTGACGCCAAAGCCTTCGATTCTAAAAAATTCAGGCTATATCCAGAAGATTCCATTCCCGAACATACAACTGTATTGAAGAACTTCTACACATTCACCGCAGATGTCCAGCATTTTTCTGCACGGAGCCTAGACAGGAAAGTCCTGATTACGGGGGCAGCAGCCGGTCAGAAATTTGCACTCCTCGATGTGCAAGGGCGCGTTATCATGCAGGGAATCGTGCAAAATCGCAACTTCACTTTAAACACGCCCAAGCCCGGCAGCTACATTGTCCGCATCGGGCATGATTCTCAAATGATCAAGGTTCATTAAAAACAAGGTTTTCGCAACATGACAAAATTCACCATACTTTTTGCAACTTTATTTGCAGGCATTTCACTCACCTCAGCAAAGACCAGCTCTACCGAGGTGCACTACACATTACACTACCCCAACGGCACCACCATTGAAGAAACGATTCTACCAGGGGAACCACTGGCAAAGCTGGAATTCAACGACAACAGCTATTGTTTTATGGGCTGGTACACCACCGAAGACTTTGCAGGAGCGCCTCAATTAACCGCATCAGACACGGTAGAGGGCGTACAAGATTTTTGGGCAATGACATTGCCCAAAGACAGCGAAGGATGGTGCCTCATCAGCAATGCGGACGAACTGTACCGTTTTGCAGCAGGAGTTAATTTGCCCTCCAAAAATTTTCCTGATAACGCATCCTTCAACGGCAAACTCACCGCCGACATCGTTGTCAACGAGAATGTTCTTGACCGCAACGGAAACCTGAACAAGGGAACCTTCAGAACATGGACGCCCATCGGGGAAAAGAATCACTTTACAGGTTCCTTTGACGGGAACGGTCACACCATCAGCGGACTTTATGAAGACACCGATGCAGACGAAGGTTCATCTGCCTTTATCCTAAAAATGGGAAATAGTCAGGGTTCGACACCATTATCCATCCGCAATTTAGGCATTAAAGACTCCTACTTCAAAGGCTACCGTTTTGCAGCAGGATTAGTTGTATATGCATACGGCAATCCGCTTACTATAGAAAACAGCTTTTTTGAAGGAACCGTTATCGCAACACACCTCACGGCAACAGGACTAATCGAAACTTATCATAGCGCCCAAAATGACTTCACAATGAACAACTGCCACTTCAAAGGGAAAGTCATTGCAGAAGAATACATGGCAACTGGAATCGTCAATCTGCTTGACGTCCATCATGCAACGATTAGCAACACGTATGTAGAAGGCGAAATCACAGCCGACGGCTATGCATACGGGATCGGAGATGTTGCAACTTCACTCACCATTGCCAACGTCTATTGCACCGCTAAACAAAAAGCGTCACACCACGTCGCCTTCATAGGCGCCATTTTGCAAACAGGGACCATTATCAACAGCTATACAACAACACCCTTTATCGAATTCTTTGGAGATGACGATCCAAGGCTTACAATGCCTCACCTCGACGCACGCACCAATGCAAAATTGGAAGTTATCAACAGCTATCTTCTTTATGACGGCCCCGACATGGACATGGTATACACCGGACTCACCGTATTCCCTTTAGAAAAATTTGAAGACGGAACCGTAGCCAACCTTCTTCAGCAAAACTGCACCTACGGCGTATGCGGAACCGTCTGGGGACAGGATGTGCAAAAAGGGGAAACTTATCCTAGTTTTAGTGGCATCATCAACAAGGCAAACGTCCCTTATTCCAAGCTCACCTTACACACCTATGATACCGACCCGAACGCCAAACATTATCCGTCAAGGCACATTCTAGGCTACAAGCAACTACTCCCCTCCGCAGATGAAGTCAAGCAAGACGGCTACTATTTTGCAGGATGGTACAAATCAAGCAATTTCAAAGGGGCGCCCCTCACAGAAATTGATTCCACAGAAACCAATGATGTCACCCTTTACGCCAAATTTGTCCCGGCCATTTCTGTCACCCTTGTTGAATACGAAGGAAAAACAGAAAAAATTTCAGCAGGCAAAAGAATTAGGCGCAAGCTAAGCCGCCCCACCCGTGAAGGCTATGTTTTTGCGGGCTGGTACAAAAACCAGCAATTTAGCGGCGACATGCAGGCAAGTGTCGTTTCGGAAAAGGACATTTCGCTTTATGCAAAATGGATTGAGTTAAAGGATCCTTCTATCAAGGACGGCTGCTATCAAATTTCCAATGTCGAGGAATTGTACGGGTTCGCCTCTTACAACTTCGGCTCTAAAATAGAAAGCGATGCTTGTGTCGAACTTACCGAAGATATCGTCGTCAACAAGAACGTCCTAAAAAAAGATGGCTCCTTAAATGATTCCCTAAAAGACGGATTTGCAGAATGGACCCCCATCAGCCCAAGACATTTAAAATCGTTCAATGGCAATGGGCATACCATAAGCGGTCTCTACTTTAACATCGAAAACGCATTTGATGTGGGATTTTTCACTCAATTAGATCCCCCCTTCGACGACACCCTAATCACCCTAAGTAACTTAAGAATTAACGATTCCTATTTTCGAGGAAAAAAAGCCATTGGTGGCATTGCAGGCAGAGCGATTCGCACAACCATGACCAACTGTTCTTTTGAAGGAACTCTTGATGCAACAGAGAGGATCGCTGGAGGACTTGTCGGGGTCGCTTACGAGACCATCAACATCATCAACAGCTATCACATCGGATCTGTTACGGCCAAATATCACGATGCCACTATAGGGGCATTCGTTGGTACGACCTCCATTCACGACTTTAAGGGAACAGGGCATTACAGAGTCACCAACAGCTACCACGCAGGCGACCTTAATTCACCCGCATTCCAAAAGTGCGATTTTAATAATCAGTCCTGCGGTATTTTCGGAGAAATCATCGAAAAGCATGAACTGCAAATGAGCCATGTTTTTACGCTTGGCGAAATTCCTGCAACGAACAACAAATATTCCGAAGGCGTAAAGAGCTATTCCATCAATAAATTTAAGGATGGAACCGTCGCTACACTATTGCACAACTACAAATCCGAAAACACGGACGCCTCCATCTGGGGACAGGCTAGCGACAGAGCGTTCCCGGACTTTAGCGGAAGCATCGACGTAGACCCCGACTCGTACACAACAGCAATCAAGCCTGTTGCATTTACAAGCGATTCGCCATTCAGCATTCAGACTTTAGGCAAGAATATTCAAATCAACAAGGCTGCCCTCGGGCAAAGATACACGCTGTTCGATATGCAGGGAGGAGTTCTCCATCAGGGAAACGTTTCTGCTTCAAACTTTGAACTAAACATTCCCCATTCTGGAAACTACATTCTCCGAATCGGGAACAAGACACGACAAGTGAACGTGAAATAAGAAAAAATCCAGACTCACAAGTCTGGATTTTTTTTGATTCCTTATTTTACCTGCAGCGCGAGCGGTCTTCTGTGAGCAAAAAGTCCTCGGGTGTGAACCGAGGACGTTTGCGAGAGCGAGCGCTCTGAGTAAGTACTTAGTAAATTGGGCGCGAGCGGTCTTTTGTGAGCCACAAAGCCCCAGGCGTTAAGCTGGGGCGGTGGCGAGAGAGCTGGCTCCAGAGTAAGGATTCTGGTGAATTTAGCCAGCTCGGTCTTATTAGGTCGTGCCGTGAGCGAAAAACGCCTGGTATTAACCAGGCGTGTTCGCGAGATAATCGGCTCCAGAGTAAGGATTCTGTAGAGTTTAGCCGATTAGGTCGTATATTCAGCGTTAATCTTAACGTAGTCGTAGCTCAAGTCGCAAGTGAACGCGCTTGCGCTAGCATGACCGATGTTGAGTACGAGCGTTACTTTGTATTCACGCTGACGAACCACCGCACGCAGAGCCTTCATCTGTTCGTCATCCAGTTGCACCGGACGTCCATTAGAAAGCACCTGCACATCGCCAAAGAAAAGATCCGTCTGTTCGGCAATCATGTTGCAGCCACTGCTACCTGCACTGCTCAGAATACGGCCCCAGTTCGGATCTTCGCCGAACATGGCGCACTTGGCAAGGTTAGACGTACCAATGAAACGGGCCATACGCAAAGCTTCTTCGTGGCTTTCGGCCTTTTCGATGCAAAGTTCAATGAGCTTGGTTGCACCTTCACCGTCACGCACGATATCCTTTGCGAGTTCCTTCATCACAAGCATCAGTGCGGCGCGGAATTCACCCTGTTCCGTAAGGGTCAAGTCTTCGTACTTGAGGCCGCTCATGCCGTTAGCAAGCAAGATGCAAGTGTCGTTGGTGCTCGTATCGCCGTCGACCGTAATCGCATTGAACGAATCCGCGATGTCGGCGCGGAATTCGGCAAAGAAATCAATCGGGAGAGCGAGGTCTGTCGTAATAAAGGCAAGCATCGTCGCCATATTCGGGTGAATCATGCCCGAACCCTTGCAGGCGCCACCGATCGTCACCACACCCTTTTCGGTCTGGATTTCGACGGCATGGCTCTTGAGCGCAAGGTCTGTCGTCAGAATGGCGCGGCCAAATTCTTCAGAAGCGTCAGCATGGAGCTTTTCCACGAGCTTCGGAATGCCCGCCTCAATCTTATCCATCGGCATCAGGTGACCAATCACACCAGTGCTGCAAACGAGAACGCTCTTCGGAGTCAGCTTCAGGGCTTCTTCCGTAAGGGTAGCCATACGTTCTGCATCGCGAAGTCCCTGTTCACCGGTACAGGCGTTAGCGTTACCGCTATTCACCACCACGGCAGAGGCAAAGTGCGCATGTTCAAGAGCGGCTTTGTCGTAAAGTACCGGAGCGGCCTTCACCTTGTTCGTTGTAAACACGGCAAAGCAGCGAGCAGCCTTTTCACTCTTCAAAAGCGCCATATCGGCATTACCGCTAGCCTTGATACCAGCGCAAATTCCAGACGCGGTGAACCCCTTGGGGGAGCAAACGCCGCCTTTTTCCAATACTGTGTACATAGAATCTCCTATTGTTTTCTACACCTTAAATTATAGCAAAAAAGCGACTATGTTGAACCCCACCCCCTTCTACCCCGCAAAAAAATTCTAATTTAAGGTCATGGCTAAAACACCCTGTACTAAAGAAACTTACGACAAGCTGGTTGAACGTTACACCTTCCTCAAAAAGATTGAACGCCCCCGCGTTGTCGATGAAATGGAAGAAGCCCGCAAGCAAGGCGACCTGAGCGAAAACGCCGAATACCATGCCGCCAAAGAAATGCTGGCTCACATTGACCTGGAAATTCCCAAGCTGGAAGACCAGATTTCCAATGCAATTATCGTAGAATTTGACGCGAACTCCGACACAGTCCGCTTTGGCGCCACCGTCACCGCTAAAAACCTTGCGACCAAGAAGGAAGTGGTCTATCAGCTAGTGAGCCCCGAAGGCGTCGACCCGATGAACGGCAAAATCAGTTTCAAGAGCCCCATGGGTTCCGCCTTCATGGGAAAAAAGAAGGGCGATATCGTCGAAGTCGTGACCCCAAAGGGAAAGAACCGCTTCGAAATCATTGACTTCAAGTAATCTATGATTATCGCCCTGATCGGCAAAGACCAGTTCTCCAAGGACAAGCAAGTCGAGAAATTCTTGACAGAATCCCTCGGAGAACGTAAGGACGACCCGCTTTCCAAGCAGGTCGTGTACGCTACGGACACCAATATTCCATCGGTAGCGGGTCTCATTATGGAAAGCTGCGGGGCGGTTTCGATGTTCGCTCCAGATCAGGCGGTGGTCGTCCGCAATGCGGACGCCATGAAAGCAGACGAAACCAAGGCTCTTGCCCGCTGGCTAAAAGATGCCCCCGACTGCAAGCTCCTGCTCGACTTTGACGAACTGCGCGCCAATTCGGAACTCTACAAGATTTTACAGAAAGTCGCAAAAATCGAAAAGTACGAAGAACCCAAGCAGTACAAGATGCAGGAATGGATTGCGTCCAACGTTCCTGCACACTTCGGAAAACCGATCGAACCCGCCGCAAGCCAGTACCTTGCCGACGCACTCGGCACCAACACCAAGCTTGTCTGCGAAGAAATCGAAAAGGCTCTCATTTTCGAACCCGACTGCGCCAAGATCACTTACGACCTTGTAAGGACCATGATTACTCCCCGTCGAGAAATCCCCCCTTACGAGATCCTGAATTTCTTCGGCATGCGCGATGCCGTAGGTTACACGCGCAAGCTACACGAAATCCTTTACGGCAACAAGGACAATGACGCCATTCGAATCGTAAACGCCCTTTACAGCCACGCCGTAGACCTTCTCAACTTCATGTCGCTCACCGCAAAAAAGATGAGCCCCGAAGATGCAGCCCAGACTCTTGGAAAGAACTACTTCATGTTCTGCAAGCAAGGCAACGCCGCCGAGTGTTGCCGTCGCTGGGGAAAGCCGCTCCTCTGCCGCGTCATTCGTCGCCTTGCCGACCTCAACTACGAATTCAAGAGCAGCAGCTGGACCGTTACCAGCCAAGAACTCGCCCTCGCAGCACTCGTCGTGAGATAATTTTTCATTCTTATTTTTTTGTTCTATAAAAAATCCCCGAAGCATTTATCGCTTCGGGGAAATTTCTTTTTAAGTAGGATTTAAACTAATTCCAGTCTTCCACTTCTTCAGCGGGTGCCGGAGCTGCCGGAGCGCCCTGGCTTTCAGCCGGAGCTTCTGCAGCAGGCTTTTCCTCTGCTTCCGGAGCCTTCGAAGAGGGCAACTTACCCGTTGCAGGCGGTTCAGCATCCTTCGCATTCGGAGCAAGCGACGGTTCAGAAAGCTCAACGTCACCCACATAGTTGCGGATAATACGCGGAGTCACGAAGATAATCAGGTCACGCTTGCCCACCTGCTTACGGGTGTACTTAAACAGATTACCCAAGAGCGGAATATCCTTGAGGAACGGAACACCCGTTTCACTTTCGGTATTTTCGTTACGGGTAAGGCCACCAATCACGACCGTTTCACCGTCAGCCACAACGACCTTAGTCTTGGCTTCCTGGGTACTGATAATAATCTGGCCGTGGTCATCGTAGCTATAGGAGTTGTTCTGAGGATACAGATCAAGCAAGATGCGGTTGTCGCCCGACACGTGCGGAGTCACCGTAAGCTTGATACCCGTTTCAACAAGCTGCGTCGAAGATTCGCCGTTATCGTCAATCACGCGGATAGACACCTTGTCACCCATGAATACCTGGGCTTCGGTATTGTCAAGCGTGGAAACCTGCGGAGACGCAAGCACTTCGGTAGAAGCATCACCCATAATGTTAGCAATAGCGATCTGGAGGTTGTTGTCCAGAAGGCTTGCCGTAATAACGGTATTTCCATCCATCGATGCAGCTCCCGGAACCGACTGAATAACAGCCGATGTACGGGTAGCACCATAAGAAGAACCCGTAGGAACAGTCGTCTGTCCCGGAGTCAGGTTGCCTCCGCGACCCATGGCAGCGGTCCAGTCCACACCGAGGGCACGGGACTTGTCGCTGTTCACCACGACAAGCTTTGCGGTAATCATGATCTGCAAGGTTTCGACGTCCAGTTCGTTCAAAGCCTTTTCCATCTGCTCGATTTTTCCATCGGTATCGTAAACGATAATCGAGTTGGTACGTTCGACCGTAGTAATACGACCGCGGTTAGACTTCATGCTTTCGAGAACCTTCACGAGTTCCTCGGCCTTCGCATGGTGAACCTGGAAGTTCTTACGCACAAGGGGCGCATTCTGTTCGGCCTGGGCTTCCTCATCGGCAATCTTCTTCTGCTTGGCCTGATAGGTACTGGTCCTCTGGATCAAGATGTACTTGTCTTCGACCACCCAGGTCAAATCGTTCATACTGCAAACGATATCCAGGGCTTCTTGCCACGTTTTCTTCGTGATGTTCAGGCTCGTCTTTCCCTTGACTTCGGGAGCAAGAATAATGTCGACTTGCGCCACCTTGGACACCGAGTTGAACACAGCCTCGAAATTCATATCGACGAAACTGAAGTCATACAGTTTCGTATTGGGGCCCTTCACCGAACCTTCGGCAGGGGCGGCGGTGGCAAGGCCAATCGCCAGAAGGAGAACAGTCAGTATTTTTGTCATAGTTTTCACTTTGTACCCCCAAATTTATCGGGAAGACTCATGGAGTAGCGACGGCTCACCCCGAATTCCTGGATCAGGAAGAGAACGTCAGTTTGTGTGATTTTAAGTACTTTACCGTTGAGAATCTTGTCGCCTTCTTTGACGGTGTACGAGATAGACGGATTCTTGGATTCGACAAGAATTGCAACCGGCACATCCGATTCCCAAATGATACCCACCAGTTCGACCTGGTCAATATTGATACCTTCTTCGACTAAGCCATCGACTTCGACAAACGGATCGCGACGGCCAAAGGAACTGTAAGTCACGCGGTCTTCGTAGAGGCCATCGAGCTGGCTACCGATCTGCGGAGCATTCGCCGTGAGGTTTGTACCACGTTCCTTGTCTACCTGTTTCAGGCGTTCTTCCTGCACAGAAGAAAGTTCATCAAAGAATCCGACAGCGCGACGGTCGACGTAGCCGACCTTGTTGCCGGACTGCACCTTGCGATACAGGCCCTTCATGTCGAGGCTCACGAGACGGTCGCCAAAAACAAGGCGCTGCATCACCTGAGAGTTTTCATTCGGGGCGGCGTAGAATTCCGTTTCGTCGGCGACCACGATCAGTTCGCGGACGACAGGACGCAGGTGGAACGTCTGCGAGCCCGAAATAATTTTCTTGCTGCCCTTGTCAAGATTCTTGACGAAGGTATCGAAATTCGGCTTTTCTTCTGCAGACTTCATCCAGTCGCGAATGAAGATGCCCTTGGGCTGTGCAGACCAGAACATAAAGCCATCCTTGTTGATTCCCTTTTCGGCAATCTGCAGGACAAGCACGCCGTCTTGCACAAGAACTGCAGGCTGTACAGAATTCTTCAACTGCACCTTGAGACCGTTAGCGCCCCAGGTCACAGACTTGACAATAGAACCGGCACCGATTCTGAATACAGGAGATTTCTGCGGACCGGCAAGACCAATCGTAATGGTATTGTTCTTGTCGACGCTAGAAACATTCTGCATGACGATGTTGTCATCGGCGACAATGCGGAACTGTTCCAGGCCGGAACCGATCAGGACCGTCATTTCCTTAAGCTTCGGGAGCAGGGCCGAAATGGCACCGCCTTCGGCAATCGCCTTGTCGATCTGCTTCTGCTGTTCGGCCATCAGCTTTTCAGCTTCGCGAGCGGCCTTTTCAGCAGCCTTCTTTTCTTCGGCGAGACGCTTCTTTTCTTCGAGAGCAGCCTTCTCCGCGGCCTTCTTTTCTTCAAGAGCACGGCGTTCCGCTTCCTTCTTTTCGGCGGCCAAGCGCTTCTTCTCTTCGAGAGCGGCCTTCTCGGCAGCTTTCTTTTCTTCGAGAGCCTGCTTGGCGGCAAGCTTCTTTTCTTCAGCTAAACGCTTTTTCTCTTCTGCAATGCGCTTCTTTTCTTCGGCAGCAGCCTTTGCAGCAGCCTTCTTGTCTTCGAGGGCCTGCTTCTCGGCAGCCTTCTTTTCTTCAAGCGCACGCTTTTCGGCAGCCTTCTTTTCTTCGGCCAAGCGTTTCTTCTCTTCAAGAGCGGCCTTCTTTGCAGCCTTCTTTTCTTCGAGGGCAGCCTTTTCTGCGGCCTTCTTGTCGAGAGCGGCCTGCTTTTCGGCGGCCTTCTTGCGGTCAGCAAAGAGCTTCGAAAGCGTCCAGGACTTACCGCCCTTGCTCTTGAGCTTGATCAAGAAGTTGGACTTGTCCAAAGCGATTTCGTTCTTGTCAGAAGTAATGGCAGCGCCCACATCCATTTCAATCTTCAAGAAGGCCATGCCCTTGTAGGCATCCTTAAAGACCTTCATGGACTTCACGAACTTGGAATTGGCATCGACATCGTAGCCGCCTTCACCAAGAGCAAATGTCGTTTCAGAGAAACCGACCGTCAACTTCTTCGAAGAAGCATCGTACTTCTGGAAGAACGTCGGCAAGTTCTTTTCGGACGTAAAGGCAAATACCACCTGGCAGCCCTTCGCGTCGCAATTAAAGCGAACATCCTTGATCTGGGCGGCACCTGCAAAAGCCATAAAGGCGAGCAACAAAAGAAGAATCTTCATTTTCATTATTTGCCCACCTTCTTAGATGTGTACGTTGTCAGGTTGAACGTGACCGACATGGTGATCGGTGTCCAGCCGTGAGTTTCAGACTTTTCGACTTCGGCCTTGATACCCGAATAACGGTTCAAGCGAAGGTTCGTAATGGCAGTCGGGTAATTGAAGTTTGCAATTTCTGCAAACAGGTAACCCAGCATGTGGTAGCCCGAATTGACTGCAATCGAGTAACGGTTTTCGATGTAGTGTTCCTTTTCGGCGCGGCCTTCAGGATTGAACTTCTGAATCTGCACCATGGAGCTACGAATCACCGCGTAAAGGTCCTGCAAGCGCAGCGGCACCTTTTCTTCTTCGGGGAACATTTCCTTCAGCTTTTCGAAATCCTTTTCGGCCTGGGCCAATTGCATTTCGAGTTCAGCCACACGATGTTTCTTGGCGTTGATCTTATCCAATTCTGCCTGAGCCGACTGGAGATCGCGTTCCAAGGATTCGCGCTGATAGGTAAACGGATCCCACATATAGTTATACACTAGATGTGCGGCCGCCATAATCAATAAGCACACGATTATGGCGTATACGTTTCGTTTGTCTTTAAGATCTATCTTACCCATTATCACCCTCCCCAAGGCCAAGGTCCCGCTTGAGGATTACCTTGATGGTGAAATTATAGGCTTCTTTCCCTTCCTGTTTCGAGGTCGAGATGGTCACCAGCGAAACCGACTCGATGCTCACCTGCTTCTCGAGTTTCACCATGTATTCGGCAACTTCCGAGAAGTCGTAAGTGACACCGCGCATTTCAAGATCGAATTCTCCCATCTGGTTGATGCTTGTGATCCACATGTTCGGCGGAAGCACAGACGAGATGTTTTCGAACAAAATAACCCAGCGTTTCTTGCTCACCTGAATAGACTTGAGTGCGTTGATCTTCGTGTTGATCACGCCCTGCTTCTGTTCGAGGTCGCTAATCTTGGAAAGCAGCGGACGTTCGCGTTCCACTTCTTCTTGAACGCGCGACAACTCTTGGCTGAGCCCGCTAATGGTTTCGTTAATATAGGTCTGCAACATGAGCACGGCGACAATTGCGACAATCAAGCCAACTGTCGGCCAAATAATGCGACGGTCCGTTATCCATGTAAAGTCTTTCTGCTTCTTGCGGTATTCCGGAGGAAGCAGGTTGATGGAAATGGCCAAGGCATTTCTTGTGGTTTCTTTTTTCGTAGACGCCATTAGAATTTCCTCATCGCCAAGCCCAACGCAGGGGCATAAATATTAGACAAGGCAATAGAAAGTCCGCCTTCGCCGAAAACCTTGGAATCACAAGGCACGAGCCTGAACGGGTTCACCGTGTCGGTTTCAATGCTTGCGTGTTCCGCGACAAATTCCCTTAGACCAGGGGCGGCGGCTCCGCCTCCGCCCAACAAGATTTTGTCGAGCGGTTTAGAATCTTCCGAAGACGAGAAGTAGCGGATACCGATATCGATCTGCGCCATCAGGTCCTCGTATGCCAGTCGGAGCGCTGCTTCGACTTCTGCTTCAGAGAAACCGTCCACCACGGACAGGTCACCCTTGCTTAAAATTTCATGACATTTTTCAGAATCAATGCCCAAGTTCATGCAGGTCTTGCTGATGACCATATCCAACGAACCACCGGCCATGGCACGCATCGAATGGAACTGGCCATCCTGAACAAAGGCAACACTCATCTTCTTTTCGCCGATATTGAAGATTGCGACGGTCTTGTCTTTTTCGGAGTCTTCTACCGTTGCTACGTAAGCATTTAGCAAGCCAAAAATATCGACATCCAGCGCTGACAGTTTGAGCCCGCGGCGATTAAAGAACTGCGCCCAGGAGTCCAAAAGAGCACTCTTTGCAGCCACCACGTTCACCTTGACGTCATCGCCTTCGCGAGAATAGATTTCGTAGTCGATCACGTTGTCCTGGTCATCGAAGGGAGGACGGGACTGGGCGGTCTGAAGAATAATAGCGGCTTCGTTTCCGTTTTTCGGGACCTTGACCGACACGCGATCCACCAGCACACCACCGGCTCCGGCTCCACAGTTCACCGAAGCGACAATTTCGCAGGAATCATCAATCGGATGGCGGATCAAGAGCTTTGCCATTGCTTCGGCAAGCAGTTCTGCACCATCCTTTTCGCGTTTACCGTCCTGATCGGTCGGGGCATCCCCTTCGCGCACCTGGATTTCACCGTTTACGATGCATCCATCCGGCACGCGTTCCAGGTCGGCATCCAAAACAATCTTGTTTCCGCTCGCGCCATGCAAGACCTTTACGTACTTGATGCTGTAATGGCCAACATCAATACCGACGGTCTCGCGCATGCCACGGATTTTAGAAATCAATCCTAAAGCCAAAGTTAACTCCGATTGTAAAACATTTCCTTACTAATTCTACCTTTATAAAAGGAGAATGTCAAGCGAAAAATTCATCTAAGTCATTGAAAATGAACTACTTAGACCTCTTTTACCCACTTTTTCGTCTCTTTTTTGGACTTGCTTAGCTCAAACAGATACTGAAGCACCCTTTCCTGGGTCCAACCGAACTTACCACGGAAAGAGGCTGTAAGGCAATAGTAATTGGGAAAATCTTGGTTTCTTTGGCCTAAATTGCGCAAAATCTCAATTTCCACGTCTTCGTCGCCGAAGCTCGGGAGCTCAAACTGGATGCGCATGTGCTGGCCCGGATAGCATTCTTTGGGCAGTCCAATCATGATACCGCCAGCGGAAAGGTCGAGCAAAGTCCCGTACAGGGTTTCACCGTTTTCGAACACGGCCGTTACAGGGAACGCGACCTGTTCACGAACCCAGCGACGCAGCTGACGCTTATCCAGGGATGCAGAATGAGGTAAAACAAAATTTGCAGAGTCGTCGAGACGGCGTATTGGAACCATGGTCGAATAAATGGCATCGTCCGGACGAGTCCAGCGAATGCGGATATTTCGGCCAACCATTGAACTTGCAGGACCATCGCTACCGTCGTAAGAGATTGCCCATTCCTTTTCGGTACGCCAGATAATTTCGGACCTCTTGATCAAGGTCCCGTTTTCAGGGATTATGTCAATTCGATCGCCCACATTAAACTGTCTTGTCGAATAGATTTCAGACAAAGGATTAGATGCCGTGAAGTTCATCTTGTTGCGCAAGCGCTCTACGGCTTCCACGGTTTCGTCACGGACACTGAAGACGTTGCGAACATCGTAGAACGTAGAAACAGCCTGTTCAAAAAGACCTGACGAATTCAGAATGGCATCCTTATTTTCAAAGGACGACATTCTGATTATTTTGTCTAAAGTCCTGATCTCTTTGTCAGAAAAACCGCGTTCCGATACCTGAGCATCAAACGTCTGGGTTCCAAACATTTCTTCGTGTTCACGACGACGGTTAATGCAATGGACTTCCCACAGGGCAAACAACGCAAAGAACAAAAAAACGATTATCGCCACCCACACCAGATAACGCGGGTCGGGCGGTAACTTGGGCGGCCATTCAGGCAGCCAAGCAGATAACCATTGTATTATTCCTTGCATCTAGAACCCTTAGAGTTTGGTCCACACACCGCTGACGAAGGTCGCCAGAATCGAGGACGGAAGAGTCTTGCCCAGCAACGGAGAGTTGCTCACGTGGCCAGCAAAATCCTTCTTGGAAACTTCGTGCGGTTTGTTCGGATCGAGAATCACGATATTCGACATCTTCTGATTGCCATCAAAAGCAGGCTTTGCTCCGACCAACTTTGCAGGAGCAAGCGACAGAAGTTCAATCGCGCGAGCCTCGCCCACTCGAGCGCTCAGATCCTTCCAAACGGCAGGGAGAGCGATTTCGAGAGAGAGTGCACCCGGCACGGAATCTTCAAAGTTCACTTCGGTATCTTGTCCAAGCACCGGCGTATGGTTCATGCTGATGGCATTCACCGTACCGTCTTCGATGCCTTTCCACAAAGCCTCGCGGTCAGCAGCAGAACGAATCGGAGGCAGAATGTGGTATGCGGAATCCAGAGTTTCCAAGCAAGAATCATCCAGAAGCAAGTGGTACAGACCGACATCGCACGTGACATCGATACCCTTCTTGCGGGCTTCGCGAACCAAGTCGAGCGTTTCGCCGCAAGTCACCTGCTTAAAGTGCACCGGCACCTGCAAGAAGCGGGCCATTTCAAGCACCGTATGGGCAGCAATGGTTTCTGCAATACGCGGAATGCCCTTCATGCCGAGCATGTCGGAGTAGGCGCCTTCATGAACGCAGCCATGCTTGCGCAGCGACTTGTCCATGGGCTGGAAGAAGAAACGTTTGCCAGTCATCTTGCCGTATTCCATGGCAAGACGAATAAAACGCGTCGTCGGAATCGCTTCACCGCCATCGCCAAAGCCGGCGACGGAATCGTCTTCGGCAAGTTCCATCATTTCGGCGAGGCTATCGGAACCGAAGCCCTTGCTGTAGGCGCCCAGGAACTTGATGTCGAAACGGTTAGCAAAGTTGTATTCCAAATCGGGAGAGTTCACGCGGAACTTCATTGCCGAAAGCTTGTCCGCATCGTCAATCGGATTGGCGGCACTTTCGTACAAGGCGCCGCAAAAACCGCCACGGTGCAAGGCATCGAGGCCGTCTGCAAACGTGTAGACGTCGTCGCGGAGCGGTTCCATAAAGTCAACGCCCAAGCCAAACAAGGCCGGCATTACCAAGGCGCCGTTGCAATCAAATTCTTCTGTCGCTAAGCCCTTTCCCTGTTCAAAAGCGACTTCGTTACGATCTTCAAAAGACTTGCCGTTCCAAACTTTCGCATTCTTGAGGACGAGATTCTTGATATTCAATTCCTTATGCATTTTCATTTGCACGACCTCCAGCCAAAAGGTAAAGCACCGCCATACGCACGGCAACGCCATTTGTCACCTGATCCAAAATCACGGAATGTTCACCGTCAGCGATATCGCTATCCAGTTCAACGCCTCGGTTGATCGGACCCGGGTGCATCAAGATGACCTTGTCCTTGGCTTCAGAAAGAACCTTCTCGGTAATGCCGAAGAAGTTGCGGTATTCGCGCATGCTCGGGAGGAGGGCGTCATCCATGCGTTCCTTTTGCAAGCGGAGCGCAATCACGGCATCGGCGTCTTCAACAGCCTTGTAGACATCGGTTTCCCAAGAGACGCTACCGGCGAGTTCCTTGTACTGCAGAAGTTCGGTATTGCGCGGCACCAGCGTACTCGGACCACAAAGCGTCACGTGAGCACCCATGGTGGTCATGCCCCAGATGTTGCTGCGGGCCACGCGGCTGTGGCGGATATCACCAACGATTGCCACCTTCTTGCCTTCAAGCGTTCCCAGCTTTTCTTCGACCGTGAGCATGTCCAAGAGGGACTGCGTCGGATGTTCGTGGGCACCGTCACCGGCATTCACGATAATGGCGTTGCTGTGTTCGGCGAGGAACTTGGGCACCCCAGTCCCCTTGTGGCGGACCACCACGATATCGATTTTCATCGATTCGATATTGCGGAGCGTATCGACCAGCGTTTCGCCCTTCTTCACACTGGAGTTCGAGCTTGCAAAATTCACCGTGTCGGCAGAGAGGCGCTTTTCGGCCAGTTCAAAACTCGTGCGGGTGCGGGTACTGTTCTCGAAGAACAGGTTCACCACCGTCATGCCGCGAAGGCTCGGGACCTTCTTGACCGGGCGTTCCAAAATTTCACGGAACTGCTTGGCGTTATCCAAGATAGTACGAATATCGGACTTGGATACTCCCTGAAGTCCGAACAAATGCTTGATCTGAAGTGCGCTCACGTTATCCCTCCACCGCTACGAGGTATACAGAATTTTCTTTGTCAATCGGTTCAATTTGCACGCGGACTTCCTGGTCCTGTGCGGTCTCGACCGTAAGTCCTACGCAATCGGGCGCGATCGGAAGTTCACGATGGCCGCGGTCCACGAGCACGCAAAGGCGGATAGCCGCCGGACGTCCGAGGTCGAGGATTGCCTGCATGGCTGCACGCACCGAGCGACCCGTGTAGAGTACGTCATCCACGAGGATTACCGTCTTGCCTTCGACTGTGGCAGGCATTTCGGTAATGCGCATTTCGCTAGAACCCATGTGGGTGCGGTAATGGAAATCGTCGCGGTAGAAGGTCGCGTCGAGGCTTCCCATCGGGACAGTCTTGTTAAACTTTTGACTTAAGCGCTCGCAAATCTTTTTAGCGAGAGGGATTCCGCGGCTTGCCATGCCGAGCACCACCATGTCATCGGCAGTCGGATGCATCTTGGCAAGCTTTGCCGCCATTTCGTCGAGGGCGAATTCCATCGCCTGCGCAGACAGCAATTCTCTGATCTTTTTGCAGTTGTCTTTCATATCTATGTTAGTTAGCAGAACTTAGTTGGCAGTAGGCAGATATCTTTTAAGTTCTGCAGCGAAGCGAGCTAAGTTCTAAGTTCTTTTACCTGAATCTAGCATTTTTTGCCCTTTTTTGCCAAAATGTTTTCAAAAAACAGCCTCAATATTTGTATATATAAGAAAAGAATCATTAAACCCCGGCAGCGCCCTGTCGGGACATTAATAGGAGATTTTATGTTTAATCAGCTTGGCAAACCCGAAGCAGGCGAAACCATCGCCATCATGAAGACCAACCACGGCACCATGAAGCTGCGCATTTTCGAAGATATCGTTGGCGAATGCGCCACGAACTTCGTTGAACTCGCCAAGCAGGGCAAGTACGACGGCGCTCCGTTCCACCGCATTATCAAGGACTTCATGATCCAGGGTGGCGACTTTACCCGTAGAAACGGCACGGGTGGCCATTCCGCCAAGGGCCCCGGCACCACGATCGGCGACAAGTACGATCCTCGCCTCACCCACATGCGCGGCGCCCTGAGCTGGGCCAAGACCGCCATGCCGAACTCCATCGGCAGCCAGTTCTTCATTGTCCACGGCGACAACGTGCACTTCTTGGACCACGACCAGGTTGGCCCCGGCCCCGCTGACGGTTACTCCGTATTCGGCCAGCTCTACGAAGGCTTCGAAGTCCTCGACGAAATCGCAGGCGTCAAGACTGACCGCCGCGACGCCCCGTACGAAGACGTGATTATCGAATCCGTGACCATCGAAAAGGCGTAGTTAGTTGGTAGAGCTTAGATAGATTGCCGAGCTTCGCTCACAATGACGCTATTCTAAGCTCTAAATTCTAAGTTCTAAGCTCTAAAGAGAAAAAAAATCATTTTTTTTCTCTTTGTCCCTTGACAAGTCAGATTAGTTCTTCTATATTTGGCTCGTCCTTCGGGGTTATAGCTCAGTTGGTAGAGCGCCTGCATGGCATGCAGGAGGTCAGGAGTTCGACTCTCCTTAGCTCCACTAGACAAGAACCGTTTGCTTAAGCAAACGGTTCTTTTTTTTGTATCACATAAAACCTGCAAAACAAACAACCTCGCCCGCTAGTTTGTAATAATTTTGTATTTTTGTGGTATGGATACTACAATCTTGAACAAACTCGCTAAAATCACCCGCAAGGGTATGTTCTTGGGCACAATGGCCGGCATTGCCTTAGTGCCTACCACCTTCGCCGCCGAATGCAACGAAAAGACCATGGATGCCTTCGCTTACGAAGACTGCATCAAGGCAAAATCCGGCGAAAAAGTATCTAACGACAACTTCGGCGCAAGCGCTGATGCGAACAAAGTCAATAACGCCGACGGCATGGCGGAAAAGAGAGTTCTCAAAGCAGACGAACCAACTTACCGCCCGTTCAACCGCGACGCTTACCTGACCTCGAGCTTTGGCGAGAACCGCGGCACGCGTTACCACGCAGGCTTTGACTACTCCACTCAAATGGAAGAAGGCTGGCCCATTTACGCGCCCGAAGACGGCAAAGTTGTAGAACTGCGAGTTTCCCCGTTCCACTACGGAAAGCTGATGCTCTTCAAGGGCAACAGCGGCAAGACCTGGGCATTCGCTCACCAGAGCAGCTTCGGCAAGCTTGACGACCAGATTATCAAGAAACAGTATGCATCCAAGAAGAACGACGTCACGATCAAGACAAATGCAAGCTACAAGAAGGGCGACACGCTGACCTTCTCGGGCAGCACCGGTATCGGAAACCCGCACTTGCATTTGGAAGTCCGCCTGGACAACGACCGCATTATTAACCCCGTGCAGGCAGGCGTCGTGATTACCGATACCTTGGCCCCGCAGATTTTTGGCGTTGCCGTTTGGCAGGGCAACCACATGGCAATAACCAACCCCGAAGCATTGAACAAGGGTTGCGTCGAAACTCCGGTAAAGAACGAATTCAACTTGAGCATG
>JAEEGG010003606.1_pt1 | contig 38509 bp, 51 predicted proteins | sample 9134161 | NCBI WGS metagenome assembly JAEEGG01 (sample SAMN16246543, study PRJNA631951) | gut metagenome | biome: gut microbiome; feature: rumen; material: CR-attached | host: Bos | place: Iran: Karaj | collected 2018-10 | reverse complement strand
GTCACCATCGACCATACGGGAAGAAAAGCGGGAATTCCACTGAAGGTGAAGGAGTGTATCGACAAAAACGCTCCTGTAATCCTGCAGATCAGCTGCAATCAAGATGAAACCCATTGGATTGTAGTTGTGGGATATGTTATAGACGAAGGTAATGAAATGAGTTATCTTCTGACCCTTGATTCCAGGAAAGATCTCAGAATAGGTCATTTCTGGAATGGAATACTTAAACCTAGACAGGTGTACAAGGCTTAAGTATGGATTCCACTATGTGACGGACACCGAAGAATGGGTAGGCTTAGACGATGCAATAATCATCAAAAAGAAATGAGACTCATATACTACCACACAATAATACCCATTAGGGTATTGTGGGTTTGATGATTATCCTTTAACTTTGCAGAAATGAAACGGCTATGATGGAACCGATTATAAAAATGAAGTCCCCGGTGAAGAAATGGGAAGCAATCACGACAATTTCAATAATGGCAATAGTCATTGTTGATGCAATTGTTTTCCCTATTCTCACACGAAATGTCATGCCGCTTCTTGGCAGAGCAAATTGGCTGGAGATTATTTTCAGAATCATAATAGACTTATCGTTCGTGATTTGTTTGATTTACCATAAGAAACCAATAGCTCAACTATTATTAGTGTTTCTGGTGATTCCAAATATTAGCACGTTAATGCCAGTGCTCTTCAGGTATAATTCTTTTATCCAATGGCTTTCACCAATATGTGCTCTATTTGTTCTCTTCAAACATTATGAAAAAGCAGTGGCTTGGATTGCCCTATTGACGGGCCTCGCATGCTTCTTTGCACCGCTTTTGCAATCGTTTGATGGTTTTATGGTTTGATGGATAAGTGAAATTATCAAAAATCTGAAATTATGAAACGATTGATAATTTGCATATTTGTGTTTGCTACGGCACTCAACTCCTGGTCCACGGCACAAAGAGGTGATGTCATCTTTATCTATGGTGAACAATGGGAGCTATTAGGAGATCCTATAGCGGAAGACTCAGACCTTTTCCATCGAGTGAGGGGGGTCTTGCCAAAGGAGCGTGCAACATCTTCCAATAATTGGAGAGGCTATGTCGCTTACTGGAGCGTCCGGAATGATATCATATATCTTGATAGCATCACAGTGCCATTATTTAGTTTTGAAACTGGACAGGAGTGTGAACAGTTAATTCCAGAAGATGATATTAGAAGTGTCTTTAATGAGTTTTATATTGACAATGAAATCATTGCGACCTGGTTTTCTGGAAATATCAGAGTCGGTAAGGGTAACATAGTTCGTTACGAGCATATAGGTTATGATAGAAATGTTGAGCATGAGCAAATTCTCACAGTTAAAGATGGTAATATAGTCAATAGGGTATCTTATCATAATGGTATCGTTGTCGATGGTTTCTCATTTAAAAACTTGGACAGTCCCAATTGGCAAGAATTGATAAAAGAGAAGATTCCTTTTCCTGTTGACAACTATCCCGAACTTGCAGGCAAAAAAATCAAGTTTAGTGTAACGCAAGTACAAATCGATTCAATCGGAAATCTTATTGATTGTGAGGTGTCAACAAACGCTAAAAACAAAGTTTTGAAAAAAAGACTACCACAAGAGATGAAAACCGTGTTAAGAAATATCAAACCTTGGAAAGTTTGGCATTTCAATGGTGTATATAAGCCTGATATTGATCATTGCAATTTTTCTATATCGTTTTGAAAAGAGAGAAAGAAAATAGGACGGTTCTTTTGATGTACAGAACATTGGACAGAAGGTTTGATGTCATCACCTCCTGATGTCTTATCGCCGTTAAATGTTGATCAAATTTGGGAAAAATCATTTCGTAAAAAATGAAAAAGAGAGGTTTAATCGCATTATTGTTTACACTAATATTTTGTCATATTAGTGCAGTCGAATCTTTAGATTATTTGGTTTTTACATTCGAGCGTATTCAGCAAACGAGTATACATAGATTAAAAACTCAAAAAGTGACAGAATACTATTATTGGATTACTCCAATGCCAAGATCAACTATGGATAGTCTTAAGTTAAATCCTTTATATGTGGATTCAGATGCAAATGGCCTATTGGATCCAAACAAAATAGATGATATATCTTTGATGAGTAGAGTTTTCATCAAAGATGATTTAGGCTATAAGGTGAAACATGATTATCTTGACATAATTAATAAATGTAGAGAGCGCTTGCAAACAATGACTACAGAATGGGCGACAAAGCATGTATGGGTTGACACTTGGTATATAAAAGAGACGGTTAATGTCTATGCTTCGGCTGTTAATGGAGAATTTATTGCCTGTTTCAGTTACGTTAATTCTGAAGTTTTCGATAAATCTATACGGATAAGAACCTATATACCAATTGATATTGTACATGTTATTGATGATTTTTGGGAATCTAAAGAATCCAAATGGTTAAAGTCACTAAGGTTTCATCAATTTGACTTTACTCGTGGAACCTCAGTTTGGAATGTAAAAGGAGGAAGAAGGAATACTATTATTGCTGTTCCAGAAAATGAAGAATGAGACTATAATCGTTATTATGAATCCGATTAGTCATATCCGCATCATATTGCTGCTGGTGCTGCTGGTGTTGGCGTCGTTCGTCGTCGCCATGGCGACGGCGGACAGGGTTGTTGTGACGAGCGGCCGGGTGGTTTATGACGCGTTCGGCCGCGTGGTGAAGGTTTACCACCCGACGGTTGACGGTGACACGGTGACCGCCTTCCGCTGCGCCATCGACTCGTGCAACGTGACGCAGCAGCTGGAGTACCTGCCCTACGGCGAGGTGTTCCTGGAGAAGCGTGCCGATGTGGACTACCATACCCGTACAAAAGTTCAAGTAACAGTTATTAGAGGTAAATAGAGTTATGAAACAAAAAGATAAACAAAAGATTATAAATAATCTTAAGCTACCTGATTCATTTCTAAAGCAGAATTGTTGTGCATATCAAGTTATAAAGCATGAATCCGGCTGTGCTATTATCAATGGGTTTTACATTGATTCCACAGACATGAAAGATGCATTCTTTTTGCAATACTTCACTCAATGTCTTTTTATACCTTTTGTTACATTTTCGTTTAATTTGGGAGATAGGATTGGTTCGTATTGGACATTGAATTCTCTTCAGAGATTACAATCAGAGATTGAAAGGTTTACTGTTTTTGATCGTTTGTTATCTTTTGAAGACTTCATTCGCTATGCAACAAAACATAATTATTATGGTAATAAGGTTGCAAAATATGAAGATCTTGCTTGCTCATTGTTTGCCATTGATAAAATGTATGATGCAAAAACTTATTTGTTAAAAATGATTCATATTATCAATAAATCAAATGAAAATTGGTATGATGCAGAAAAAGAGCGCGCTCAGTTTTTGCTTCAACAAATTCAAACAGAAAACCGTATAAGTGGAATAGAAAAACTTCTTTTATGGCAAGAAACTACAATTAATAATCTGGGAATTATCATTTGATTATCTTATAAATGAATAGGGCTCGTCAACGAAAAGATTTTAATGGTGAGAATCATGCTAATAGAGATAAGCACAGAAAAAGAAGATAATATGAAAAGATATACATTCATTGCGGATTATGAATATGGAAATTCAATTAGTGTTCTGCAGCTTAAGAGTGAGAGTGAGAAGCAAGCACTATTCTCTTGGATTGACCATATTAGTTTCCCATTTATAAAGGAAAAGGGGAAAAATAAAATGCGAGAGGAAGTAAACTCTGGCATTACAAATCCATGTCACCTTCAAAGAATGAAGAATATAAGTTATATGTTTCAAATGATTAATGGCAAAAGAATTGATGTGCATATTATTGAGCACTTTGATGTACAGCAAATTAGCAATTTACCGATTTTCGTGGTAGTTGTGTTTTTCAAAGGAGGCACCTATGTTAAACAATTAAAAGCCATCAATCAGCTAGACGCATTAAAAGAATGGGCTAATCATTTGTCAAGTCGCTATTATAAAAGGGATGAAATGATCGTGATAAAGAATTATATATGTGAGACAAAGACAATACTGAGTGTGGGTCTATCTATATGGAAACATTCGTTTAAATTATCTGAGAACGATATGAGTATTTATGTTGTTCAACAATGAAGATTAGGGATTATTATGAAAATATCCATACATATTAGATTGTTTTATTCAAAATTGGACATGATAGTCTTTTAAATAATTATCATAAAACAAGTGACTGGTTTTGCCAAAAGCAATGAAAAAGAACGAAAAAAACATACGTCGCATTGGGATTATACTTGTCATGTTCTTGACACAGTTTTCTATTTTTTCACAGAATAGAGCTATTCAAGGTGTGGTCATTGATGATCTTGATTACGAGCCGGTTCCGTATGTGTCAATCATTTTCAACGATTCTATAATAGGAATGACAAATCTTGATGGTTCTTTCCAAATCGAGGTTCCGTATACTGTCAATAGACTTGTGTTGGGTCGGGCAATTGGATTTGAAGATACAGAGATAGTATTGTGTGAAAACTGCAATTATCTTGAAATAATTCTATTCCAACGACCGATATATGACTTTTTAAGCAAAAAACAAGCTGACAACAAAAGAAAAAAACGGTTTAAGAAAATAGGAAAGATAAGGAAGGAGGCTGTCAAAAGAGGTATATTTCAATCTAAGAATCCCTGCTATAAACAAGTTTTCATTCCATAATAAAGCATGTTTAATAGCCAAAGAACGTTTGTGTTATCAGAATAAATGACTTACTTTACAGAAATGAAACAGCTATGATAGAACCGATTATAAAAATGAAGTCCCCAGTGAAGAGATGGGAAGCAATTACTATTATTTCAATAATGGCAATAGTCATTGTGGATGCAATTGTTTTCCCTATTCTCACAAGAAATGTTATGCCGCTTCTTGGTAGAGCTAATTGGTTGGAAATTATTTTCAGAATCATTATTGACTTCTTGTTCTTGATGTGTTTGGTTTTCCATAAGAAACCAATAGCTCAACTATTATTAGTGTTTCTAGTGATTCCAAATATCAGCACATTAATGCCAGTGCTTTTCAGGTATAATTCTTTTATTCAATGGCTTTCACCAATATGTGCTCTATTTGTTATCTTCAAACATTATGAAAAAGCAGTGGCTTGGATTGCTCTATTAACGGGCATCGCATGTTTCTTTGCACCGCTTTTGCAATGGGTTGATGGTTTCATGGTTTGATGGATACCGGAACGAATTCATTGGCTTAGCAAAATCTTCACGACCTTTGACTGCTACAAGAAACAAGAACAACTATATATGGTAAACAAATGAAAAAATTGGTAGTCGGCGATTGGATTACAATGGATGACGAGATTTATCAGGTCGCGTCATTGAGTGTTCGTTATTATGAGCCATATGATGTAGATGGGGAGTTGTATGCCAAGAGAGGCAAAAAGTTATATGATGAGATCGTATTAAGGCGATTATGCGACGAGAGCGGAAGAATAAGAGCTGGAGTACCCGAAATGTGGTATTTGGATTTCATCTTGGGTGACATCAAATTGCCATCTGATGAGGATTTGATGAAGATACAACGAATAAAAGAGACGCATCCAGAGAAATTCAAGAAATGGGCAGATCGGGATATTACGTGCAAACAAGTTGAAGACGTTTATTTTGAAGTTGAACCGAATAAGGGAAAAACGATTTGCAAAGCACTGAAAAAGTGCTGCAAGTCTTTGCCGGATTCTTTTACATTTAAGGATCTGGCAGACCATGCTGCTACACTCGGTATTTGTATTGATCATTGTACAGACGATTGTTCCTCATTTGACAATTATGTCTCTTTCAGTTTAGAACGAGTAGTTGGCGAGGATATAGATAAACATCACTTGTATCGGAAGGTGACATCGGTTGACTATTGTGATGAGCAGGAGGATAAATTATTCTATAATGGAAATCTGTTCAATTTTGAAATGGTGTTTCTTTCGATGGCTCGGCTTGTTCATGAGTATGCCAATAAGACCGGTGACCATCATGCTGTGTCTTTCTTTGAGATAATGCATCCCACTTTTATTGCGCTCATTCACCAGCAATTCAAGGATAATGCTATGGCCAAGGAGTTCTTTAAATGGATCCCCAAGATAAACTTCAGTAAGGATGTTGCTTACAATTATGTAATAGAGTTTCTGGAGAAACAATCAAGTCAATATCATTTAGAGAATATGCTTGATGCTCTTAAAACATCTGAGTGGAAAGAGATATATGAAGATGTCTATAATATATGCTCTTAAGTGAAACAATTATGAGAACGATTCTATTTATTATCAGTGCGTTGATTATTGCCTTTTCTTGCATCTCGTGTCATTACAAGATGTCTGAAGGTGGGGCTGTCGTACCGCACACCGAAGTAATCAAGAATCAGCATTATTATGACTCTATAATGGATTCCTTTCTGAATAGAATGGACGGCAAGAAAGAGCTGTCAAACCGAGATATAGCTGATATCTGCGACTTCTCTCTTCATAACTATGATGAGAGCCTTAGCGAATCGGTCGGTTATGAATTATTTCATCTTCTTAGAAATAATCCAACAAACAACCGGGGATTCAAATCTTACCTGAATGCTCATCAATCGGAGAAATGCGACATACTCAGTGCATTAATCGCTTTGGTATCTATTGACATATTGGAGAACAACTATGATTCTTTTGAATCATTTGTTAGTGACTTCCCATTGTTTGAGGACGAAGAATGTGCGGCAAAGACTTTTGCTGAGGTCAAAGAAAATGAGCTTATGGAAACAAATAAATCCACCGATTAGTGGCTGTATTATAAAAAAGCTAACTTATCAGTAAAAAAAAATTGAACTGAGAATATGAAACGGCTTGTTTTATCATTCATTATGGCTGGCTGCCTCGTTGGCATACTAAGCGCTCAGGAAGCATTTGACTCGTTATCCTATGCATTGGGTGATTATCACACTCGCCTTATAGCTGCTTCAAATCCCAATCTACAGTCTCCAGATGACTACGAGGGATATATTCGTGGCCTTCAAGAAAACCTATACATGTTCAAACAGGATAGTATCAGGGCAAAATACTATGGAAGTGGGCTGGAAACCGGCATGTATGTCTTGATGATGTTGGGAAATAACCCAGTACTTACTAGTGATTGTATTTATAAGAACTGTATAATAAATGGAGTGCGAAAGGTTATAAATGGAGAGGTTTGCCTACCCCAAGACACAATTGGTGTAGATTTGTTTTTAACCCAATTTGAGGATATTGGCAGTAGCAAGAATAACCACGAAGAGACGTGCCAATTATGCAGTGCCTTTGGTGTCATGTTGGCTATGTATCCCGAATCGGCCGAATCATATGATTTACAGTTTATCGGTCCCGACAGTATAGTCAACCATCAAGCCTATGCTAATGGTATTTTGGAAATGCTTAAGAATGACGACAGTTATACTATTGGCAAATTGTATGCGTACATGATTTTGTCAACTATAGATCAGATGTCAGGATCTGGTAGACATAATTATGATTTCGAAGTTATGGTTGATGCCGCACGCGCTGCATTAGGGCTGACCGAGCGCAAAATGTCGTTTGAAGAAGTGAATCGATTTTTCATGAATGGATTATCATATCAGCAGCCGATCGAGAATGGAAACAACGATGAAAACATTGCTGATGAAACCATCGTGGCTATTGATGATGTAGAAAAAGATGAATCAAAAGAACTGTTAAGAAATCCTATAGTTCAAGGCTATAGCCTTAGCGGACGGCTTACCATCAAGGGGACCAAGGGCAAAAAGAATCCAGCCATGGTGTGGACCGTCACACTAACTGACTGTGACAGTCTCATCCACATGATCACTGTTACTGACCAGAATGGAGAATACCGTTTTGATAATTTGCCGTCAGGTTCCTACAAGGTTTCATTTATAGAGCCCTTCGGACTGAAACGAGTATATCAGGTCAAGTTGAAGAACAAGGATAAAGCATTCAACCAAGCTTTCAAAGAAGACGGTTCAGATTATGCCAGCCAAGCCCAAAGGGACATTTTTATGGGATGTCCTGTAATTCATGTTATTCAAGGTGATATACAAGCGGTCTATGTTGGTGAATATGACTATAAGAGTTTTTATGAAAAATTTGGTGTGCGGATTGTCGACTGGGGTGACATCATCCCGTGTGATCCACAAGTGTTCGCTAACTATAATAAGCGGATTTTCGATTATCTGGATGAAACATTTGGTGACGAATGGCGCAGCACTGAATGGCTCCAAATCCTCAAGACTGTCGAGGGCTTTAATTATTGGCGCCCATGAATAAGAACTTTTAAACCATTTTATCAAATGAAGCAACATATCAATATAGTCGTCACTATTCTCATTGGTGTTCTCATCGCTCAATGTTATGCGTGTTCCAGAGATCGTATAATCGTTGATCAAGGTCAATGGACAAAGATATCATCATTCGAAGATTCCGTAGTAAAAGACACTTACGCCCTTATAGACGGTAAAATATACTATGGCGGCTTTGACCGTGCATTCTACGACAGCGTCCTTTGTTCAAGGCCTGAAGCCGATTTGCCATATTTGAAAGAGGCAGATGTGGAAACATTTGAAGTCTGTGAAAATTCGTGTTATGCCAGGGATGCTCATCATGTTTATGCACCGTTACAGCTTGAATACCTGGATGGAGAAAAGTATGGAGGATACTATGCTGTTCAATATATAATCAAGAATGCTGATCATCAAAACTTCAAAATCATTCGAAACAATTATGCTGTCAGTGGTCATCACATGTATTACGAAGGTAAAGAGATTTCATGGCGAGACGAAGTTCTTGATCCCTCAATACCAATCAACGATGATTTCATTCTCCTGAATGAGTACAAATGAAAAGCAAGAACAAAACAAATAACAATCAGAAAGCCATGGTTAAATGTAGATAATAAGTCGTTTCTTCAGATATGCGAGAAGCCCTTGTAGAGAGGAAACTATTCAAACTGCATGATTTTATACCATGCAAGTGAAATCGATATAACTTAAGAGTAAGGAACAGTTGTCAATCATGATTCTAAATAAGAAATACAAAATAGTCACCTCTAATCCTTATACTAATGAAGTCTTACATGGTAGAGGGATAGTCATAAGATCAAAATGGAAAGATTCTTATGCTGCTGTCATTGCTAATCACGGTATCAAATATCTGTTCCTAAACTATAGCTTGGGATGGGAATGTGATGATTATTCTTTCCTTGCATCAATGACTGGAATAAAAAGTGTTGATATCATCGACTGTCATTCTCACGGAATAGAGGCCATTGAATATCTTGCCGACATCGAGGCATTAAGCCTGAATGTGCCTGATGCTTATGACATTGATTATCGTAAGTTTAATGGCTTGAGGTCTCTCTTTTGTTATGGGAGAAAACCTAATGAATCATTGTTTGAGTGCAGGACCATAGAAGAATTATATATCGATGAGTTTCGGAGTGCCGATAGTCAACGAATCGGGGATTTGAGAAGTCTCAAAAGACTGACAATAGCTAATTCAGATTTATCAGATTTGAGCTTTTTATGTGATCTGAATGAGCTAACTCATTTGGCTCTTATTAATTGTAAAGCGATTACATCATTCAAGCCTATTTCATTCCTTCACTATCTCAATAGATTGGAGATTAGAGGTTCGAGAATTCATGACGTTTCTTTCTTGGGGGATGTTACATCATTATCATTAGAAACGTTAATAATTGAGACTGATTATTTGGATTCGATAGGCCCGATGAAGAATCTGACATCTTTGAAAGCACTTGCTCTTATTGGCAGCAAGATGGTAATCAAGGATGGCGATTTAACTGCGATTAATTCATTGAAGAATCTTTCAATGCTTAATATCCCAAACAGGATGATATATAGTCATCAGATTCACAATTATTGGAACTGGAAAGACTATGGGGCACATTCTCAGGTCTGGATAACACCCAAGGCCAAATGAGCGATTAATATGTTTAATTCGTGGTGTGTTTAAGGTTGAAAAGATTGGATTACTCTGCCATAATCTATTAGTAAGACAAAATGAAACAGTTCTTCAACATAGTTAGACCTTTGAAAAAGTTGTTAGCGTTCAAAGTATCGTCGCCTCAAGAAAAAACTGAAGCTTTCTCAGAATCGGATCGTTTTAAGGCATGTGGCGTCTTTAAGACGGCTACAGCCTATAAAGTGGTGACGGAGTACAACCTTGATTTTGGTTACTACCGCTCAGCAGATCCTTTTTTTATTGTCAAAACTGAAAAGGAGTTGTTGACGGCAATTAAAGATGCCCTTGAAGCCAGTTGGCACGTTGATGCTTGTATCAATCTTTCAACTAAGGATTACTTGAAACGCTTGAAGGAGCGGTCATTCAAGCATCTATATCACAACTCCACAAGTTGTTTTATTAGATTAAAAGGCAACATGTTAGAAATAACAAAGTATGAGTTGCATCCCAGTGGCCGCTATCTTCAAGAGAACCCTGATAAGGTCAATCTCTTGATTGACGAAGTGGGTTGGGATGGTGCACTACAGGTCATTTTGAACATCCTCAATCAAGAAAACGATTCAAAAAGCAGATGAAACTGATATTTAAAATAATCCTTACTGAGTTGATGCTGTGCTTTATCTACATGCTTGTGGTTAGTGCAGTGAATGCTTGCTTTCCGTTCTTAGTACGCGGATATGAACCGGGCGGAACAACAATCTTCGGACTGGTTGTATTATTTGTAGCTCAGTTTGCTAGTTTGATTTTATTGGGCTATTTGAAACCTCTGTGGTTCGGGGTCATTCCCGCAGCGCTCATAGTATGGTATTGGATAATCGCAATGTCAGGTATGCCTCACCGCTCATGGGCATTCATGGCGTTATCGCTGGCGCTTTTTGCAATACACTTTTATGTCATGAAAAGGATCCTGCGAGAGTAACATTAGCTTTCACAGAAATGAAGTCTATATTGGCAAAAATGATAAAAACTCAATTGTGTTTTTCAACATATACAAAAAGAAGGCTATGAATAAATGGGTTAAAATCTTCATTATCGTAATACTTATACTTTGGGTAGGGATGTACTTTGGTACTCTTTTCCCGATTCCTCGGGGACATTGCATTAATGCTAACCAAAGTAAATACTATTTTAAGAATATCTGGGGTGTTTATTATATCTCGGTAGAACATCGCCTTAATTTGATTGAATTTGGTCATTGGGGTTATCTGAAGGGTGTCGATTACAATAGTTTTGTTATTCTTGATAGTGATTGGGCCAAAGACAAAAACACGGTTTGGAATGGCTCTGATGTCTTGCACGGTGCCGATGTGGCCTCTTTCCATATTGACAAAAGTGGTCTTGCCAAAGACCGATTCCATGTTTATGTGTATGACCCATATCAACTCAAGATGCGTCCCACAGTTTGTGGGATTGATGTTGAAACAGCTGAGCATTTTGTGTTTAAGCATAATGGGCAAGACTGGACTTGGTTGCGAGATGATAAACATGTCTATCTTGATGAGCAGGTGGTAGATGTTGATAGGGATTCATTTAAGCCACTGGGCGATTCTTATTGGTGGATTGATAAGGATTGGGTTTATAATGACTATTGGGATCCTGAAATCAAGAGAAATGTATTGGCAAAGGTGGATTCGGTTCATGCCCCATTAGACACGTTCTCTCCTGGATGTCACTATTTAAGAAATGGCTCTAATATAATCTTTCTTGGGAAAGTGATACTCCGAAATGTTGAGTTGAAGCGATTTGAAGAGGTGGGCGTTGACAAGTGCATCATCAATGATATGCTTTTTGATAATGGCGAGCAGATTCTTAAGGATTCACTCAATGTGAACGAAGCACATTTCTATTTCTATGGACACATAGCTGCCGATAAGCGGCACGTTTTCTATGGACGTGAGTTACTCAAGGATGTTGATGCCGCATCATTCCGTGAAATAAGCGATGAGGTATTTGAAGACAGGAACTATATCTACACAATCAATATCGAGTCTATGAATACGTCTTATCCTTTTGACAAAAAGAAAAAGAATCAATGAAAACTACAAGAACGATGGAAACAATTAAGACACTTTTGAAATGTTGTTTGACATTTGTTGTTATGTTAATTGGGGCATACGCAGCGATGTTTGCCTTTGATTCGTCTTCATGGATTAGCAGTCTGAGTATACTGGTGCCTATCGTCTTGTTTATGGGTGCAATACTATATCTCATTTGGAAAAAGGACTGACCTTACATCAAATTAAAGGTTCATTTGAAGATAAACAATTCATAGAAAAGGAGTGGAAGGTCAAGCAAATTAAGACAATCCAAATCCACCCTGAAGGAAAGAGAGCTCTTGACACAAAAGGTAAGCCTCACCAAATTCGCCTAAGTATCGAGACGGAATAGAGCAAAGGTATTAGATTATGCGAAGAATTTTGATGATCATATTAGGGTTTATACTTGCCATTGCTTGCTTTGTCGCATTTGTGTATCTGTTCCAACCTACGGGATCGTTCTTCTGTGACTTCTCAAGCGATGACGCTACCGAACATTCTTTCAACGATACAGTCTTTTATCTCTTTCAAGACGTACCCATTGAAGATGCCAGAGTCTATATTGCTGTGGCTCCTGATGATAGAGACAACCTGCCATTTTTGCAGGGCTACTCTAATGTGATATATTCATCACGCCCTGATGTCGTGAAGGAATTTGCCAAATCGGCGGTATTCAAAAAGACCTCTGGCGACATGGTAACTGTCGAAAGCTGGCTTTATATCACCAGTGGCAACAAGGTAGTATTTAAGTCACCAATAGTCATTTCATCGACTTGCGTGGGACTCCAGAACAGTTCAACAGGTTGGGCCGAAGCCCAAAACCCTGCTGCACTTCTTGAGATACTGGCCCTTTTTGATTCGCCAACCTTACCAATCTTTTTGTTTTAAACGTATAACTTGATTGTATCGACAATAGTCGTAATTATTTAATGAAAAGCAAGAGCAAGACAAAGTCAAAACGGAATTGGACGATGTCAAGTTTTTATAACTTGTTTGTCTGTATTGCCATTGCTGATTATGTGGTATATAGTTGTTCGCGAGTCACCGATAAGGAACACGTTCTTAAAGATCACGGAATCAAGACTAAAGGATATGTTTATGATTCCTATAGCCAGCGCAGTCATACTTGGTATCTCTATGAGTTCACGGTCAATGGACAGAATTATTACGGCCGACTTTTCAATTCCGCTCATATCGGTGATAGTATATGGATTTTATACATGCGAGATGATCCATCTACAAACATGGGGTTGTTTGATTGATTTTTAACCGAAGAATATGGAAGTTTATTGGATTGAAGTTGAATACAAACCACAAAGCGGTTGTAGCCAGACTAAAGAACCTGGTGTGGTTTATGTGTTCGTGAAATCGAAAGACGCGATTACTGCTCATTATGCAGTCAAGGAAGCGTTGAATCAACAGAAATTAGATGCAGATAAATGGTTGCTCATTGAGCCATATGACCTGGACACGGAATGGGATTCCGATGAATTGAGAGATCGATTTATGGAACTGTATCAAAAAGCGGATTCTTCACCAGCAAACGTTTGTTTCTTCGATGAATTTTGCGAAAAAGAGGAATACGATGATTGGGTTTACTTACTGTCAGTAGAGTATGCCTATTCCCCTGGAACTTCGTCAATGGAGGGCGGTTTTGTCTATGTCTTCGTGAAATCACATGATGCTCTTTCTGCCTATTTAAGTGTAAGCAAAGAATTGAAACGAGATGGCCGAGTTCCAATTTGTTGGGAGTTCATAAAACCGTATGACGAAGATACGCAATGGGAGAACGAAGAACACAATGTCCATTATTTGGGATTATACAACCTAGCAACAACCAGCAATGAATGTGTGTTTGACGTGCTTTACGATTATGAGAAATTGTAAAGCCAACCAATTGTATATTATTTTAAGGAGAATACTATCAATAACGCTTGTTTTTAGAAATATTCGCTAACTTTGCCTTTATCAATGATTGAAAAAAGATGAACAAAGATACTATCATCAAAATAGCCACAGAGGCTAATATTTCCAAATGCTTTTCTTTGGAAGAAATTGGCATTAATAATTTCGCTTTTCTATATCAACAAGCGATTTTGCTTGTTGATGTATTAAGGCAATCAAATGTCCCTATCTTAGGCGGAGATGTTTATTTGAGACTGGAATCTAGCATAGAGATCTCCTATGATAATTGGTATTGCGATAAGAAAGAAGATGAACGCGATAGCGTATTCGTAAATAGAAGTTGCGATGTCGCTGAAACCTTTATCAAGGAGTACAAAAGGAAGAATGCTATCAAGGAACCTTTGTTTGCTTTCGTCATAGGCGAAAATACAATTTAGAAATAGAGTATTATGAAAACGAATATCTTAATATACGTTATGTTGTCTTTGTTGGCAGTGTGTTCTATGTCGTGTAGTAACCACTCTACAGAAAGAGTGAAATTCACAGACATTGATAAATCAAGTCAGGATCTAAAAACAAATAGTACTGATGAGGATTCCTGTTTATTGCCAAAGGTTAGGTTGAGTGAATTTGCAAAGTATCAATCTTTTGATGAATTTTCTATGTCTGGTATAGGGGATCCAAATAAGCAACCATTTGTTTATATTAAAGAATCAAAGGATTCGATTTTACTTGTTGCATCATACGATACGGCTCAAGTATATGTATATCAATATGGCGAACGGATAAATCGGTGGGTTTCTTATAAAGAATATGATATGGATAAAAAGGATATTGGTGTACTCAAGGAGGAAAATGTGCATCCGGCTCGTTCTTTTCTCAGAATATGTGGAAATGATACTATTATTGAGTATGAATGTGATTATATATTTGATCTTGTTGTCAAGTATTTGTTCATTAAAACTCCCCATAAATGTATTCGAATATCATTGTTATCTAGCGATTTTGAGGATAAAAAAGATTTAACTCAGTCAATACTATTATTTGTTAGAAGATACAATGCTGATAAAAGCATTATTGATGAAGGCACTGGAAAATACCGATACCAGAAAAGATATGTAAACGAATACACTTTTAGTGAAGATGGTAATAGTTTTAGGTATAAATGCAACGACATTGACGACGAATTAGTGTTCCCAAAAACAAGTCTTGGTTATTTTGGAACACAGCCAGGATTTGACAAATGTGAATAGCCCAAAAGTTTTTTTATTTAGCAGAAATACTATCTATATTAGTCGAGATCAAAAAAATCAAATGAAACAGTTTATCAACATAACCGCCTCATTATTACTGATAGCGTCTATAATTGTATTCTGCTCCTGTTTACGAAATATGGAGAGCAAGAAAGGAACTGACAATACAGTAAACGATAACGTAAAGAAAGAGTTGTCGCTTTCTAACGATTTAGGCTTGGACAGTGTCGTTATTTTTTGTGATGTAAACATGTGGAATCGAGAATTCAGATTCTTAATGAAGGATTCTGTAACATTGTTATCTGGAAGAGTGATATTTGAAAAATGGAAATCGCCAATTGAATTATCGGAGAAAGATAGAAACCAATTAATTGATTACATTAATGGCTTTTTTGTCAGCAAAGAATATGATATCATTGCCAGAAAGCATAAAACCAATGAATTTTGGGAAGGTGAATTCACCGAGATTGATGTTATCTTATATAGAGATGGGAAAAAGAATCAAAACCATATAAGTACAAGACCCACCACTATGGATAGGTATTCTATTGAATTCTCAAAAGAGTTTCAAGATTTCAAGCATATGCTTCATGACTTGGCTAGAGAGTATAGAAATTTAGTTATTGATAAAGGAGACTAAAGAATATAAGACTATTCGCTAACTTTGCCATAATATAATCTTTATTGGAACGAGATGGGAAAGATTAATAAGAAAATAAAATGGGCTTTATGTATTTTGGTCTGGATCGTTGTGATTACATCTCTTGTTTTCAGTTGGGATAATGGAGATGGCCAATTGGTATTTCAGGGTGAGTATGATGGATACATGAGTACTTACATCAACAATAACGACACTACCGATAGCTTCATAAAGAATCATTACCCAAATGTCATAAGCCATGATGTGAACTTTAACATTAGATGTGATGCTGACATCAATATCAATGACAGCGATTATGTTTTCATAATAATCAGGAGAAGTGGTATATTCTATAAGGGACCATTCAATAATCATATTGAGCTGAAAGACAAACCCTTCAGTATTGATGATTATAAAGTTGAAATGTTGGGTTTTGTGCTACTTGACCACAAGACAAAACTGACTTACAAATGGGATATGAAAGAAGTGTGGCGTTTATATAAATGGAAAAATTATAAGGTTACATTGAACAAAGATGGTACCTTTGACATCTCTTTCTGCCAACTGGCTTCGCCTCGTTATAGATTTGATGGAACCATATTATCAGATTTTTTCGGCAACAATGATTAAGACAGAAAAAAGCATACGTCGTATTGGGACTTATTTCCTGGTATTGGGATTCATTTGTGCCTTTCTGACTCCGGTGTATTTTTCATCATCATACGGTCCTATAGTAGGGCCTATTTGTGTCATTCTGATGTGCTCACCGCGATTGATATACCAGAAGAAGTGGGCGAGCGTACTGCTAATGATAAATGTCGTTTTGACTACATTGGCACTGCTATATTTTGACGCAATGTTAATTATCCTATCACAAGCATTTGATCAACAGGACATTAGTGGTTATATTGCCTTGGTGATTATCACGGCAATCGTATTGTTGAACTGTTGCCTATGCTTTAAACTATACAAGTTGCTTTTTAAGGCTCAATAGATGAATACATTATGGAGAATCGGTGAACGCTTGATGCGATGGGGAACTCTGGCATATTGCTCGGTGTTTCCAGCAGTGTCACGCTCCTACAACCGCAATACATATCCGTGTCCCGTCGAGCAGAAATATCATGAAAACGGGCCTTATCAAGTCACCGTTCATTCAATTGATGACATCCATGTGTTTGTTCCAGATAGCGCACACAGCGTGCCGCTGCCGACTGTGGTCATGGTCAACGGTACGGGCTTGAAGGCTCTGCATTACCGCCCAGTGTTTGAACATTTGGCTTCATGGGGATTTGTTGTCATTGGCAATGATGACAGCAATGCGTGGAATGGTCGATCTGCTTTAGTCTCGCTTGATAAAGCAATTTTTCAAAACTCGATAGTGAGCAGTCCTCTGTATCAACGCATTGACCTAGACCGAATTGGTGTGGTCGGTCATTCCCAGGGTGCCATGGGCGCTATCAATGCAGCAACTGAAGATGACCGTTTCAAGGTGCTATATGCTGCAAGTTGCCCACAAAAAAGCCTTGCAAAGAAACTGGACTGGAGCTACTCCATGAAGACGATCTCTATCCCAACGATGCTGGTAGCTGGAACTGAGTGGATCGACCGCCACATTTCACCACTTGACTCTTTACTCCTCTTAGCTGAAGAACTTCCAGACACAACCCCGATGTTGTTGGGACGCCTGAAGGGTGTTGAGCATCGTTATGTCCTTCACGAGGGGGATGCTTATATGACCGCATGGCTTCGTCATTTCCTGACAAATGAGGCCGATGCTGCAGCCGCATTGACCTGTGACAACCCAGAAATTCTCAACAATCCTCGCTGGCAGGATGTAATCATTCATATATGAACAACAAGTTTAAAATAGCAGTGTTGGCTATAACGGCCGTAGTGGCGATTGTCACTTATATCAATCCCGTGTTTCCACGAGAGCAGTTCCTGCAACAGGCCGGCACTGTTTTGTTGGTCGCACTCCTGCTATGCGATTTGCGTAAACGTTGGTTCAGTAACATGGCATTTCTTGGCATTGCGTTATTCTTGATTTTGCACTTGGTAGGAGCAAGGTACATCTATTCATACGTGCCTTATCAAGAGTGGCTGCAATGCTTGGGCGATTGGGATTGGTTGCATACGTCCCGTAACCACTATGATCGTCTGGTTCATCTGTTGTTCGGCGTGCTCCTGTTTCCCGCATTGGTGGAATTCTCCCAGCACCGAGTTACCTCGCGTCAAGTGATGGCAGTGCTAGTGGCATGGCTGATGATACAAGCCGGAAGTCTGATATATGAGCTATTTGAGTGGGCTCTCACGCTGGTGCTTTCACCCGAGGATGCCGAAGGCTACAACGGGCAGCAGGGTGACCTTTGGGATGCCCACAAAGACATGGCGCTTGCCATGTTAGGCTCAACCATTGCTGCAGGCTATTATTTCCTTCGCAGTTATTTCAAGCGAAACAAACCTTTTGCTACATGAATAATAGCCAAAATCGATAAATGAAACAGGACGCTTCTTCTTAATAGTGACAATATGCTTTTCTATAAAGTTTCAATAGCGGAAATCTTGAAGATGAGGAATAACATTGTATTGCAAACGGTTGTTCCTGCTTTAGAAAGAAATGGATTTGTAAAAGCACCATTCTCTTCCTCTAATTTCGGCTATGTTAATTCTGATATTTACATCTATCAAATGTGCCGTCTCGTCGATAATAAATACCTGGAATCGGTCTCTGTTGATATAGCAAGACGAGACAAATACATAAAAGTTTTTATTAATGCTTTTGAGCTGTCACCGTCAGTTAATGACATGTCTTTGTTGAGCAATGTTGATGGTGTCAACTTTTCGCTTCCACCAAACTCCAAGAAACGAATGCATTTGGTTTTAGATTTCATCCAGGTGCCGCCAATTATGTCTTGGGATTTTTGGTTTAATGACTTCAAGTTAATGTCTTATTGGACGAGAAAAGGATATCAAAAAAGAGTTTGTCAGTTGACAGCTCTTTTAAAAACCAGGACAGAGAACATTGATTCGTTTTTCAAGAAATGGTATCAGCTTAATCAGCCAAATATCACTGCTTGGAACGGCGAAATAATTGAACAAAGGTAAAGGCCATAGATGAGAGCAATGAGACGGAAATAACGATACTGCGCTTTTATGGAAGGCAAGAACAAAGTAAAAAAGAAAAAGTCAAAGAATCATTGGACTTTTGCTGATATCTTTGGCGTATTGATTTGGATAGGCATAGCCAGCTATCTATTTTATCAATGCTCATTGCAAACCTATCGCAACCATCTGTTGGAAAAGCGTGGGGTGCAGATGATGGCATATGTGACGGCATCCTATAGTCAGGGAAACCATCGAGTTGCCGATTATGAGTTTATCGTTAATGGGCTTTGTTTCGATGGTCAACTCAGATTTCATGATGCAGAAAAGGGAGATAGCATAATAGTCATTTATTTACCCGAGGATCCAGATATCAATAGAGCACTATGGGATTTAAAATGATTTATTACTAACTTTGCCGTAATCTTAAATGGAACGAAATGATAGATGAAAAAGTTAGTTAAATACTCAAAGCTATGGTTCATAATACAAGGTATAATCATTGTGTTGTATGAACTACTACTGGAATACGAATTATATCCAGATCCTGATGTCACACCACCACGGTTTTTATTATTAATAGGACTCTGTTCAAGTCTATTCGCCTATTTATGTTTCAGTAAGTCAAAGACAATAGCCATAATCTCCGAAATTATGATTTGTCTCTATTGTATCTTTGCTCTGCTCTCAGCCTATATGCTCATATGTGTCGGGAGTCCAATACTAAGTATGGCCATTTTGCTGATTGTTATGTCGGTATTTAACCTCGTCTGTGGCCTTGTTATTTTATTCTCACTCTTGACACATTCACACGATAAATAATATAACATGGAACATCCTTACAAAGAATACGAAAACAGCAAGACGTGGAACGCAGTAGCCCGTCTGATAAAAGATTTAGTTGACAACAATGACATTGAGTTATTGACTCCTAAAGAATATGTCATTGGCTATATCTGTAAAGGCTTGTCGAAACAGGCAACCAAAGAATCAGATTAGTAGTAGTTAAGAATCTAATTATTTGTATTATGGCAAATTTATTTGACGAAATCATCAATGATTTAACTCAAAAGGAACCTTTTGTTGAATACAAATTCCGAAAGAGAGATTCAATGCTCCTTCTTAAGAACGGAGGAAAAAGACAGTCGATAGAATTGGATCACTGGATAGACCATTCCACATCATCTCTTGTTATCTATGCTGTTTATGGTGTTAGATTTGACATCTTACACAAGTGGTTTGAGAAATTCAGTTTCAATACACTGCAAGATCAGCGAGACTGGACGAGCGTCGCTTTTTCTGGCAACATGTTGGGGCAACGAGATGAATTTCACTTCAAATTGAATAAGAAAGGTTATCAAAAGGATTTTGAGAATATGCTCACTACACTTATTCAATGCTCAGATTATGTGTTTTCAACTTATTCTTCATTACCCAATTTTTACATGAAAGAAATTCAACCAATTTTAGATGGAGAGGCTGAATTACCCGATGTCGGAGCCAATTGGGTTTTCATTGATTTAACTTTGTGTAAATTGGTTAGGCCTGACAACTATCATCAACTTAAAAATATCCTCCTTGACAGAGTGGAATTCATGTACAATCGCGGAGAACCTAATATCAAAGAGTATTATGAACAATTAGACGAAATCCTCTCGTATCTTGAGAATACGGAGTTAAATTGAACAATATGGAAGGTTTATTATTATTCTTTTGGGTTGGATTTATAACACTGTTTCTCATCTATTTTGGCGATAAAGCACAAAAATTGAAAGAATCTGGCGATGAGCGCAAACGAGCTATAGGTCGAGTATATTGGATCATTCTTTATGTTTGTTTTGCGCTGTTACTGATTCGCTACTGCTCAAATTAACATGAATCTTTAGCCTCAACGATAACTCTGGTGTGTATATTTGCTAAAAACTATTTGAATCACAGCCCAATCTGAGAGCATTTTTGGTAATTCATGGTATTTCAAGGTTAATCATTGGTACTCTCAGAAATAGTGGCTAACTTTGTAGGAAAATAAAAAGAGTCAGATGGATAAAAAGACATTTGATCAGCTGTTGTCGAAGTATAGTCACCTCGGCAAGAAATATATAGAAGAAACTGGAGCCACAATGATTGGCCACGCCCCTCACATCGCTCCAGAGGCTTATCTCAACATGGCGTTTGAACCTCTTTCAAAGGAAGAGATATCGCAACTTGAGGGCAGGTTGCATGAGATTATCCCAGATCCATATAAGGATTTTTTGATGAACGTTTCAAACGGTGCCACAGTTTGTTGTGAATTGTTCCTTTATGGATATAGACGATATTCGGATAAGGACAAAGGCATCATCTATGTATTTGAACCATACGATCTGGAAGACATCAATTGTAGGGATTGGATTACAAAACCTTCTCCCAACATGTTCTTCTTTGGATCATACGATTGGAATGGTGACGAGCTGTATCTGGACAGGGAATCGTTGGAGATAGTCCTTTGCAGTACTCCTGACTTAACACCGCTCTATAAGTGGAAATCATTTGATGATTTTCTGCAAGAAGAGGTTAATCGCCTCTACACTATGTTTGATGAAAACGGAGTCCAGCTCAATGAAAGTTCGTCACCCTTGCCTGGATACAATCTAAAAGAATAATGTTGTCATTTTGTCGTAATCAATTTGTGAGGCAGTATGAGAAAGTTCATCAGAATAGTAAGCATTATTTCATCCTGGAGGGGCTGCACCCAGATCATTTTTTTGTTTTCAAGCTTCTTGATGTTGATGTTTGTCAGTTGTGGAAGCAATGACATTAGAATCAATGAGTTATACACGGATGAGGAGATAAAAGCTAGATTAGGAGAACCAGTCAATGAGAAGATGATCACCCTAAAGCCAAACATGTCAATTGACCTGTATGAATACCAGAATGGATTGTATCAATTCATTCCAGAAACTGATAGCCTGATTGTTGTCGAACAAATATATAATAATGGCCATTACAAGAAAATCATTTGGTTAACAGAATATGGCGAGAAGAAGAAGGTATTGGACGTGTTAGACTATAATTCACTGACAACGCATTTTTAATAGCTTATTAAGAGATAGGAGCAATCCAACATAATGGAGATGAAGAATTATAATATTATCATATCAGAACCATGGGACTTCACAAACTCAGATGGTTCTAATATCATTAGTGGACAGATTATCAGGATTGTAAATGAAGAAATTGCCATTTTCAGATGCAATGAAAAGATTCTATTGAATGGCTTTGAGGGCGATTTCTTTCTTCTATCACCAAGGTTATTACATGAGCGCTTCTTCAAAGGAGTCTTGTCAATTGAAGTGAATGGAGCGGGCATATCATCGAGCATCGAAGATATTAGTCCGAGTATGGTAAATCAACTTCAATTGCTTTTTATTGGGTCACTCAAACGAGCAGATAAATAGAAGAACAACCAACTTAGTCAAAATAACAAAATTTCCATTCAAAGGAATACAGCATGAAGCTAAATAAAAGAATATTAAACAAGCTCGTAGGGCCTCACTTGATCGCAAGGGGATTCACAGAGTTTAAGGATAGCATCTGCGGGACAAGTGGCCTATTTGTTAAACAAGTGGATAATGGCTTATATTTATCCTTAGGGTTGAACATCCACAGGTTCTATGATAGCATGTTTACTTGTGATTTATATCTTTCCAGGACAACACGGATATACTCTTGCTGGGGGGACATTCCCAACGCATGTTGCACACGCCCAGGACAATTGTTGAATAGTGATGAATTGTTGAAATTTTCATCTGATGATGAATGTGTTAGAGATCTGTGGTGGGATGCTTCCAACGGAAGCGAGATAAACAACTTTTTTGAAGTGTTGGACATTGCCGTTGCCCGACATATTGCAAATGACCCGCTTATTGCCTCATTACAAACAAGCGATGACTTAACTAAACTATGTAAACAAGTATCATCGGTAATTGAAATGATAAGATATGGTTCATTGGATAGTCAATACTCCTACCGCTTCATTCCAGATCGAGAAATCGATGGTATTCCAATGGAATGGTTTTGCGCAGCTGAGATTGTGTTAAGGATAGACAAGATCGTCGAGACGAAATATTTATCAAATTTAGTGAAACAATTAGCGGCAGATGCTTACAGGCAATACGCGCTTACAGGCTTTTGATTAGACATGAGTGAAATGAAGATGCAATGGCATGAAATAACAAAGTATTCACCAGAGGGGTATCATGATGGTGTCTACGCCCTTGATGAATGGACTTCATTCTACGATATAGGCAAATCGTTCAATGGTAGTGTGTTGACCTTTCAAGAATATCAAACAATCGAGAAGTGCCACATTGATGTGGTCTCTCAACTCTTGTCGGAAACGAACTGTCGTTTTCTTATTATTGAATATATTGAGATCTATAAAGATTCGCTTATTCATGATTTAAAGAAATCACCATACAATGAAGAATTGTTGAAACATATCAAGTTCTTCATGGGCATGGAGAAAGGGAGACGTATCCATATCAATCTGCTTGAGCCAGTTATGAAATTTTGGTTAAGGGAGTATTGCTATATGATTCTTTCCAATAAATCCAAACATCTCAAGTTTGAAATTGGCTATGATTTTTATCTCAATGTCTGCTGTGATATTAGCACTCGTAGGCTTCGTGAAATTGTCAACTCAAATGGATTGTATCTGGATGCAAGGGGGTAACATCATACTTTACAGAGACATGTTGTTGAGCCTCAGAAACAGATTTGTCCCGAGGACATTCTCTAAGAGCACATCAGGCTTTCTTGATGCAGGTGCCGATCCATTTCTTGACCAAATAAAACGAGGGCACGGCAAGAACCGTAATTAACACTGTTGCCAGTTCAGAATACCAGAATCTAACCTCTACAGGCTCATTCCACATGATATCAGCGAAATAATCCTGCCCCCAGGCACAAAAAATAAACACCGCAAAAACAAGCAAACATTCTAATAAACAATATTTTACTGACATCAACGGCTTGCGGTCAATATTGAAACGGTAGAGTAACCAGATAAACAAGGCGTTGACAATGGCAAATGGTGTGGATACCATCCATACTACTAGCCCCTTAATATCAAATGTCCCATCCAGTGCTAACATACCAACTACGATAAGCACTAACAGAACACCCATGAAAATTAGCACCGAACGAAATAAGGCAATAATAAGCCCTTCACCGTTTAAGTTGTATTTGCCAGAGGCGTTTTCTGGCTGCTGTTGAATCGAGTTACTCATATGCATATAGCGCTAATTATCGTGCAAAAATAATAAAATTATCAATCTCCTACGCTAGCGAATTGAGATTCATTCGACTGGGTGCCGTTTCATGAAATCCTCCTTTAACTCACTGCCGAATGCCTGAGGACCAACGGCACCACCTCCATATTTGAACACCACGCTGTCATTATATGGTATGAACATGGGATCGTCCATATACCGCTTCTTCTCTTCGGGTGTCATGGGGCGTGTGTATATTACAAAAGAGTACATGCCAAAACCAACTCGACGAAAACCGATAGTGGCATAGTCTTCATGTGTGGTGTGAGCTTCGATAGAAATGCACTCCAATTCTTTGAGTCGTTGACGGATGCTTTCATATTCGCGTTGATCCAAGCCGACAATCGGTATGATGGAGTCCGTATTCTCGGGATCCCAGTGAGTTGACCATATCGAGTCATCCACCGCAGCTACGTAGAATCTGGAAACCCTGCCTTTTTCAAATGCAAGTTCCATTCTTGTTCCTGTTTCGAGACTTTGGTTGGCATAAGCAATCAGTTCTCTCATTTCCTGCTCATGCTCATTGCAGTATTCTGCCATGATGTCGGGATTGCAGGGCTTCTCTTCATTTATTGGAGCAAAGATGAAAAACCCTGTCAAAATAATGAGTATGCATCCCCAAGAAAAGACGATTTTCTCTAATCCGGTTCTCATCTTCACTGACTTCAAAAAAACGACCAATGACCATATCGCAACAGGGAGAATTAACCACCAAAACAAACCTAAAATCAATCCAACCCCCCAAGGGCCAGGGTCACACGTCATAAGAGAAATGATGATTATACTTGCAAGAATCAATGGCAATAGATGGCCAGTTGTGATTGCTACTTTCTTATATGGATTTTTTTCATCTTCCATTTTGTCAGGATTGAATTAAGATTTGGCAAAAATACTTGTTTCCTAAGGTAAAAACAAGAGAGATGAAGCAGAATGAAGTTTTTTATTTTCAAATATCTGAAATACAGTGATTTGTAAAAGATGAAATGAACTGAGATTTTTTGCTGTATTCAGTAATTCTCCGTAACTTTGCAAGCATGACAAGTACTGGATTTCTTATTATTCTTGCAGTTGTCTGTGCTACCTTGATAGCGGTGGTGTTCAAGATGCGTGGTCGCTTCTCGGCGTTCATGCATTCCGTGGTATTTATGTGCTATTCTGGAGTGTTGTGGAACGCTCTGCTCTTTCATGGAGATGGCGGTGCTAGTCTTGTATGGCTGTTCTATCTGATTATGGCTTATGGGTTACACATCATTGTCCTGCTGCTGACAATCACCAAGTCCTGTAAGACGAGAAAGGGTCGAATCTGGATTGGAGTTCTGTCAGGTATCGCGATATTGCTATTGTTGATTTTTTGCTCATTAGTCATTGGATGATGAAACTCAATAAATCTGTCGCCAGCGTGATATTATCAGTCATTAGCGCTATCTTCTTTATACTGGGACTATTCTATAGTTTCTTTGCATGGGAAATATTATTACCTATAGACTCGTCTTTTTTCTATCTGTGGGTGATACCGCCGATGGGCTTTATAATGACTCTATTGTGTGCTTCAAGGTTGATTTGGAAGGGTAAAAAAGGAAAAATACGAACTCTCGTCGGTATGGGTTTCGTCCTTTTATTGCATATTCTGGTAATTTGTTGGATGGGGTTATTTGCTCTGGCCTACTCTGATCCAGAGGAGCAAATAACGACAAGTTTTATTATGGGATTCGCTCTTATCATACTCATTGTAGTTGCTTTATATGTATGGAGCATTTATTTGTTCAGAATCATTGATGAAAAGTAGTAACTTTGCAGAAAAACTCAAGAAGATGAAGAAACCAGCAGCAATCAGCATCAAGCAGTCGGCGCGTCGTGCAACTATCGGCACGATTACACCTGGCATGGTCGCTATTGCCATTGGATGGCAAAGTAGATGTCTGCATCTAATTGCCTATCTTGAAAAAACGCCTAATAGTGATGATTTTGAGGCGGTGAGTGATATAGCTGGTGAGATAATTAGTGATTTCCCTGATTACTTCACAAAAACCAAGGAAGAATGTCGATTAATTGACAACCAAAACGCTGAATATGATGAACAATTAGGATGCCTGATTAACCTGAAATGATAGTATCAAATAATTGTTGAACAATTAATTACAAACAATATGGAACTGAGTGTAGTTATAGCAATTATTGTGATGGTCATTTTCGTTTACTTATACCAGAAAAAGAAACGAAAGGAACAACAGATGGGTAATGAATTGGAGAATCTTATCGACGCGGGCGATTGGCAAGGTGCCTGCCGCATATTGATGAAGCAACTGATCTTATGGGGTGTCGCTTTGCTGGTAATCATTCTCGTCTTGGGGTTTTCCTTTTTCTATGAAGACAACTTTCGTTATTCCTCACTTGTAGTATTGGTTCCCGTAGCTTGGCGATTTTTCTTGTTGTTAAGGCTTTATTATTTTTCAAGGCAGAATGCAAAAATGATGCAAATAATCGATGAAAACACGGCATTCAATGAAGAGCTTATGGCCAAAGCTGAGGCTCTGCTCAAGAATTACAATACCTGTCGCATCAGTGCTGATGCCACTCCACAATCCATCATGCAAACATGGTTGGATGCTTATGAGAGAGGGAAATTAGAGGGATTCTACCCTGTACTGATAGAGATTGATGAGAATCTTATTGATAGTCTTGAGGAGGTCATGAATGATGCCAATGGTTTTGATGAACGACATAATTTGCAACTCAACGATCCGATAACGGATGCAAAGGAATTTTTGCGGCTGGAATTAGAAGACCTTAAGGAAAGCTATGTGTCTGATGGCGGACTGGAAGAATGGGAAGAAAATGTTGTTGGGGTTGATTTGCAATTTGAAGCGTTGCATGACTTCAACTTTAGTTGTGACAACATCCTGCTCGTCGAGATTCCTGTCCAACAACCATGGCAGATATTTGCCCACATTCCGTTCGGTGGATGGAATGGTTGCCCCGAAGATGCAGAGCACATGGCAGTTGCAAAATACTGGTATGAAAAGTATGATGCCGTAGTGGCTCACATATCGTCGGACACCTTAGAATACTATGTGCCACAACCTGTTTCTGTCGATACAATGTCCCTTGCTGAAGAACAGATGGGATACTGTTCAGATATCCTTCAAAACGACATCAACTTAACAACCCTCGCAAGAATGAACCAGGCATCCAATGTCTGGAGTTTTTGGTGGGACTAAGTGATTGAGATGATAAAATGGTTGGTTAAATATTTTTGGGGGCTGTTATTGGTGGCATTGCCAGCAATATTATGTACTGCATTTCCCTTTTTTATCTTTTATTTGGGAACAGAAGAACTAGCTCTTTCAGCTTGGAATGCGTCACCAGTTAAAGTAATCATCGGAAGATTTTTATTCGCGTTTGTTCCGACAATTGTTATTACTTTATTGGTTACCATAAATGCGTTTCTTGTTCGACGCTTTCTGATGAATGACAAAAAGAATTCCACGCTTGTCTACTTTGGAAAGACAATGTTGTTATTTTTGCTTTTCATAGTATTGTTAATAATCGCTTTCTTAGTGTTCGAGTATTTTGATCTTGGATACATCGTTTAAATGTGTCTCTTGCCGAACATAACTATAGAGAATAATCCAGTCGTTTTATGAGCATGAAGAGATTCTTAGTTTTTCTATTGGCTTTCATTGTTTTGCTGATTGGCACAGAAACATATTTGAATCTGCGTATTTTTCCACATGACCTCATTGGCACTTATTATGAAGTGCCAATAGGAGACAACTACAAACTGGTTGCATTATCAACAGAGTATTGCAGTATTGTTGGAAATGATGGTATAGTCGAATTGGACTCAATTGATTCGATACACGTAAACAATGGTAGCATAATCGGGAAGCGTTGGGCTTTTGGTGGTAATAATTCACCATATTTCTGTTTCGCTACCAATACGGGACAGATAAGCCGCTATGAGACAATGGAGCAGTTGCAACAAGAGCGGAATATCCAATTTGTCACGTTTACCACTATGATTAAGTACTATTGGAATAAGCGTCGGATGGCTGATATATTGGCAACTGTCACATGCTTCTTCGTTTCACTAATGCTTACACTGTTTCTATTCAAAAAGAAAATGAACCGCAAATAGACTATGTTTCAGTTAAAAACAACTGCCGTACATCAGTCGTAATCTTAGTAATCATTCTCTTGATAATTTAACCATGTCATGAAACTATTTAGATTGATAATAAAAGAGAGCCACAGAGTATTGATTCTATCATATCAACGTCTCTTGGCAAGCATATTGCTGACAACAATCATCCTCACAACGGCATTTGCCCAAGACAGGTTGGTTCCGAAATCTCCTATTGATGATTTAGCTTCACCTTACTACCGTACTTTACTCAAGAGGATGGTTTTGGGAGGAGAGGAGGAATTGGCTTGCTTATTCTATTATATCGTAATGCCTTCTGCCGAGACTGGGGATTCGGAATATGTTTTGTCCGCCGACAGAGAGAATACCCTTTATTTTGCCAAAGCAAACCATAATATTTATGACAGTATGTATTTAAGGCAACATGACAACCAAGATACGGTCTATACGTCAGACTTGCACATACCCGACAGTGTGATGAATGCCTTAAACCGTCTGATGGAGTCATCGGTCAATGCGTCATCATTTCTCTTTAAGGCTTTTGGTTTTGACGGAACTTCTTATGTATTTGGCAACAGTTTGATGGCTGCTTCTTGTTGGAGTCCTGGTGGTAGATGCGGTCAATTAGTCACATTCTGGGACAAGTGCTGTGCTGTTGTCGAAGATGAGAATCTGGACAGTATTCAGGCTTTGATGCCTCTTTGCCGTAATCTCACAATCAGTTTCCGCAAAGATTACCCCAATGATTTCTTTGACCTGGAGCAGCGGAGTATCGATTATTCTTCTGATTCAAAATACCAAACCACACTCTTTTCTCATTTAGTGGGCATAGAATGGTACGGTACCAATGCCCAACGCCTTGAACAGCAGTGTAAAGAGTTTGAATTAGCTCAAGGAGAAGAATTGATCACTTTTTCGAAATATCTGTTCATTGAGAACTTGGTGGATACAAAAATCATTTTGAATCCAAACGCTGATAACCGCATTGATTTTGAATCCCTTCGCAAAGGATTCAAAAACGATCCACAACGATTCCTTATGGAGCATCTTTATCAACCGGATCTCATTAAATAATGGGAGTGGACTATAATCATCACTTGTTTATGATTGGTAAATGAAAGGAACGAATTATGAGACACATCTTTTTAATCATTTCTCTACTGTCCTTCGGCATGATTGCAAATGCTGAGGATGTGAGCCTTGACTCATTGTCATATGCCTATGGAGACGCTTTTATGCGTGCAACAATGGAGTGTAAGGGCTTTTTTAGTCCAGGATTAGAGTTTAACAAGACAAATTCATCGGAATTTATTAGAGGCATCGAAGATGATTTGTTGAATTTGAAATATACTCAGGATTCCATTAAAAACGTTTCTTTTCTAGTAGGTGTGTTGCAGGGTGTTTCCTTGGGTGATGGTTTTGATCACAGTAGCAGAAAAGAAGATATACCGATAGATTGCATTATTGCAGGATTGAACAAAGTGGTTAATCATGAGTTGAGTTTGCCAGAAGACTACATTGACATTTTGGAATTCATGGAGAATCAACCCAGAGATGTCAATCCTTTGGATTTACCAGAAGCAGATAAATGTGATTACTATATTAAATATGGCACCATGCTCGGGCTGGCGCCTGAATTGCAAGAATACATAAAAGAGGAGACGGGAAGGGATGAAGATGAAATGCCTGCCAATTACGAGGCATTTGCCGCTGGTTATGCATTGATGTTTAGAACATTGACTTTCAGCCAAATTCCAGATTCACGGAATAATGCTTACTACTATGGAGTTGCAATCGGCAGTTCAATGCTTTTAGAACCAATTATGGCAAATATGTTCACCTATACGCCAGAAGATGAGTTTGGTAACAAATTAGTATTTCAACTTTCTTCAGAATTCTCAGTAGTGGATTTTCTTGATGGCTGCCGTGCTGCTGCAGGATTGGCTGAGCGTAAGATTTCTATTGAGGATTCAAAACAGATTCTATCTACTGTCTTGCCAAATAAAGAACAATCGATAGAAGTCCAAGAATGTTTATGCGCAGAACCGCTTAAGATCATGGGTAAGGTTGTTTTTGCGGAAGACAATGAGCCGATGTTCGACGTATTAGTCAAGGAAAAGGATGGTAATAATCAGACTCGCTCCGATTTTGATGGCAATTTCAGCATTAATATTGAAAAAGGTGCAGTTCTTGAGTTCTCTTATCCCAGCTGCAAGACGACAGAAGTAGTGGTCCTGAATGATTCTTCTCTTTTCATTGAAATGGAACCCAATGGAGAACTCGATATTAGTCTGATTTCTTGCCCACAGCCGATACGTGTTATCAGACCTGATTCTCTTGACTTTATGCTCCCTGAAAGCGAGTTAATAAAGCTGCAACAGTATGATAAATCATTGAGCGGTGAGTTCATTCAACTAAAGAATGCTCAAATTGGAAGGGCAAAATATCTTCTAAGCGAAGACATCAGTTCAGCAAAGTATCGGCTAATCAGCCCTATGCCTTTTGACCAATACGCAAAACAGTATTTGGGAGTGAACCACAATGGGCACGTGATCGTTCTTATAAATCTCGTTTCATCTAGGTTGATGCCGCATTTTAAAGATCGTATAAGTAAGAGTCTTATTACAGTTGACGATGGAGGGAATAGCTTTGGCCGTGCTAAAGTTAATCTGACCAGTGATGTGATGATTATGTTACGCATGAATGGCAATTAACTTTGTTTTTAGACAACCTAATAGAGCCCATATTTTTGCGGTAGGGAATGTGGGCAATGTATCAGCAAATACAATAGTGAAGAAATAAATCGTTGTATAAAAAAGTTGAACACAACATGAAAAAGATGTCTATATCCAATCGCGGCATGATAGTAAAATGCCTGTTTGCTATTCATTTAATAGTACTCGTCATGGTGATCCCGCTTCAAGTATTGGGAAACGACGAGGAAATCATTGACTTTAACTTTCCGCAGGACGTCAGCAAACTTGCCCTCGACGATCTGGAAAATGCACTCAATGCAGGCGACGGCCAGTTGACTACTGACGCACTTGTGCGCTACGGCCTTGCCCAGAGCCTTATTTCCAAGGATAACGCGGAGGATATTCTTAACCGGCTGGAGACCGTCATTGCCAAGGAGGAACAGCCTCACATCAAGGCGCTACTCTATCATTTAGAGGCCATGGTCTATGAGGGTTATCGCAACCGTTATGTCTTCAATTTCTACAGGTCTCGCAATAATCCGACCGAAGAGGCCCCAACCGACATCAGTGAGTGGAATCGCCAACAGTTCAACAAGAAGATTGCCGAGCTCGTTGACAAGTCGCTTGACAATCCCGATGCCCTGCAACAGGTGCCTGTCACGTCACTGCCGGGCATAATCCATTGTAATGAACTGGGTGCCATCTTAGTTCCCTCCCTATTAGAGTTCCTGTCATATAAGGGCATCGGCCTAATGTATCCACTCAATATGAATAGCGACACCACACTCGTCTCCCGCATCAAGAACAGGTGGTTCAAAGCAACTGAGGGTAATGTGCCGGCTACAATTTTCGCAGCAACTAACTTTACCTCAACGAGTCTCAACCAAGGCGCTGACCTCAACAAGCTATACCAGCGCTACCGTGACAATGAGCACTGCGCCTACCTGCTGGATCTCATTCCCCACAAAGTCGGTGAGGATAAACAATACTATGACATGTTGCAGGACTACGTCGCCCGCTTTCCCAATACTCCATACACCACTCTGGTTAAGAATCTAATGCTTGAAGAAGGAATCCAGATTGTGAAAGTCGATGCTCCAGCCGTGGTGTCAAGCCGTGACAGCATCTCTGTCGTCTGCACCGAGGTCAAGAATGCCAACTCATTCTGGATTAACGTCTATCGAGCTCCCGAAGAATTGAAAGACACCATCTTGGCCGAGGAAATGAGACTGGTTTCACAGACCCCCGTGAGTGTACAGGGTACCATTCCTTTTAGTGTTGAGAATGTCACAGCAAAGTTGCCGCCGTTGCCCTACGGTCATTACTATATCTGTCCCATGATTGAGAATGATAGTATCTTCAATCAAGACATCAGGCACTACCAATTGACCTATGTGACAGACATCGCTTCCTTTGCTGTTGGCAAGTGGGGACAGAAAGGATGTATCACAGCTGTCGATATCAAGACAGGCCACCCCGTAGCAGGCGTGACGATTACTGGAGAGGATACTTTTATCCTGGGCAAGACAGGCAACGATGGCCTGCTAAAGATGCCCTACAAGGGAAAAAACGCCAAGGGCAATGACATTGACTATCGAAAAAACTATCTTGCCAGCCTCGGGCCGGACCATTTTGGTCCTCCCAACAACTACATGGCCAGCATCCCGCGAGAAGACGATGACGATGTTGAATATCAAGGGCATATTTTCACTGACCTGGGCGTTTATCGACCAGGTGAGACCGTGCAATGGGTAGCCATCATTTACCAGATAGCCAATAACGGACGTACACCAGCCAGCGGCAAACGCATCTGGGTGGGATTCAACGACGATGACTACAATGATATTGACAGCTTGATAGCAATCACCGACGAATACGGACGCATTGCGGGCTCATTTGTCGTGCCTACTGACCGTAAAAACGGCTCCTTTGATATCACATTGGAGAGTCGCTTTGATGAGGATGAAGATGAAATCGGCTACCATAGCGTCGATGTGAGTGAATACAAATTGCCGACGTTTGAAATTACTTTCCCAGACTTCAGGCGCAGCTTTGCCGCTCAACAACCCGTCAAGATCAGTGGCAAGGCGATGTCCTATAGCGGTGTACCCATTCAAAACTCCGAGGTGCGCCTCACGCTCACTAAGGAGGAATGGGCATGGTGGCGCTGGTTTAGTTACGGTGTCGAACATGCTGATAGGCAACTGTCCGACACCACTATAGTTACCGACCAGCACGGGCGCTTCACGATAGAATATACTCCCGATATATTTGTCGATAACCTGTCTGTCAAGCCTGGTGCAGGTTATCGCAGTGCAGATTATATCTATCAAGTCGCTGCAACCATCACCACCGATGCTGGAGAAACGCAAGAGGCCTTCATGCCATTCATTATTGGAACCCATCGCAGCCTCCAACTGGGTGCCAGGAATGAAAACACCTACCTCAACGACCAGCCCATCAAGCTGCCACTCGAGTATCAAACCACCGACAAGGAGCATCCCAGTACCGATTGCTACTGGAAAGTCACCCCACTGGCAGAAAACGACTTCGCCTTATCAGGCACCTTAAACACAGCCAATCCTGTCATCGACCTGACCAGCTTGCCTTCTGGCCAATACACTCTCAATATCCACACCAAGGATGCCTATGAAAATGACGAGATAAAAGACGTCAGTATCGAGCGCATCATCACCATCTACCGTCAGGACGACAAAACATCGCCCGTCAAGGATTGCCCGATGTGGGTTTCGTCGTTAAGTAAAGGCATCGACAACAAGCAGAAAGGCCACATCACCATCGGCGTCTCGACGCCACAGGCCCACATCTACTATGTCGCTTATTCCGGCAACGACATCATCGGCGAGGGTTGGCTGCACTACGACAGCGGTCTTCATGAATTATCTATCCCCGTGAAGAAGGCTGAACATGACGTGATAATCGAGTTCCACACTATCTACGACACCAAGCATTGGCAAAAGACATTGACGCTCGCCAATCCCAAACAGGCTGAGACGATGAAAATCACGGCCACCTCGTTCCGCAACAAACTTGTCCCTGGTGACAAGGAACACTGGACATTTACACTAACTGATAAGAAAGACATGCCTCATCCTGGAGCCATGCTGCTCGACATGTATGACGAGGCTGTCGCCAGCATTTCCGACAACTCATGGTATTATCCCCGTTTTGATAGGTATTTTAGAACACCTAACATCACCTGTATGTCGCTAGGAGGAACGCGGTGGAGCTATGTCACCTTCTGTCCAGCCCTCCTCAAAGGGCAAAATTATCCACTGCTGCCAGAGTTATATACATATGGTCAGTCATTCTTTGACAGCACTCCCAGCAGTGACAAGAAAGTGACGCGAACCTATAATGAAGATGTATCGAGCGGACTGGAAGGCAGAGCGTACGGCGTGCAGTTGTATGGTTCCAGAGAAGGTGAATTGTCTGAGGTTATCGTAGCTGGTTTCTCCAATGTCGACAAGAGGCTCTTCACAGGCTCTACTACCGAAATCATCCAGGGAATTCAAGTCAGCAACAGTATGGAGGAAGAAGCAAATGCCCGTGAGACAAACTTTGATCATATCGTCCTGCGTGAGAACGCCGTCAAGACGGCCCTGTGGAGACCGATGCTCACCAGTAGTGATAGCGGCCAAATCAATTTGGAATTTGAGGTGCCCAACGTCAATTCCACATGGATTGTTCAAGGCATCGCCTACGACAAGAACACCGTAGGCAGCACCTGGATGACCGAAGTGTTGACCCAGAAACCGTTGATGGTGCGTGCCAACATGCCGCGATTCCTGCGACAGGGCGACAAAACACAACTCGCAGCCACAGTACAGAATGCGACAGATGCGGTAGCGACCTGTGATGCTGTTATCGAGATCTTTGACCCGCGCTCGGGTGGCATCTATGACACACGCAAGTTCAACCTCACACTCGACCCGATGGGCAGCCAAGTCGTGAAAATCGACTGGGAGGTGCCCGACACCATCCCGTTTGTCGGTTTCCGCATCAAGGCCAGCGATGAACGTTATGGTGACGGAGAGCAGGTCATGGTGCCTGTGCTCACGACCATATCCCCCGTCATCGAGACTGAGCCGTTCTTCATCGATGCAGGCCAGAACCACATGGAGGTCAACGTGTCCGACAGCCCCGACGATGCCCGTGTGACACTGGAATACTGCGACAATCCCATGTGGTACACAGCCATGGCTCTGCCAACCATATATCGCGATGCCTATAACACCGCCACCGATGCAACACACAGCCTCTTTGCCCTGATGGTGGCCCAAGGCGTTGCCAAGAGCCAACCTCAAATCAAGGAGGCCTTCACCCTCTGGAAACAGCAACAGAAAGACAGCACCCTCATGTCCTTGCTTCACAAAAACCAGGACCTGAAGATCGGCAACCTGCTGGCTTCGCCCTGGATGCGCGATGCTGACCGCCAAACACTGAGGATGACCAAACTGAATGAACTTCTTGACGAGACCAGCGCTAACCAGGAATACGAGAAGATCATCACTGCCTTGCAATCCCTTCAGATGGAGGACGGCGGTTTCACCTGGTTCCGCTATCCCGATTGCAAGTCAAGCGTAAGGACGACAGGCAGTGTGCTCGAACTCATCGGCGAAATCAAGCATCTGGGCTACCTAACCGACGACATACGTCTGAGGGACATAGTCAACCGCGCCCTCAACTATTATGATGGCGAGAACCTGAGGCTGTTGACCAAAGCCAAAAAGCACGACGCGACACCTTACTACAACTTTGCCAGCTATGCCTACGTGCGCTCACTTTTCCCCGAGGTGAAAACGACCGATGCTAGTGCCGAGGTACTCAAACAGGTGCTCAAATACATGAATGAGAACTGGAGCAAGAACCTTACGCTCATGGAGAAGGCCTTCTATGCTATGACGCTCAACCGTGGTGGATACCAACAGACAGCCCGCGACATCGTTGAGAGTATCCGACAGCATGCTATTGTCGAGCCTTCCATGGGCATGTGGTGGGACAATCTGCAGAATGATTTTGGCTGGTGGGAACTGGACAAGGTCGCCTATACCAGCGTCATCCTTCAAGCAATGAACGAGGTGGATCCTCGACAGGAGGAATTAGACCAGATACGCAAATGGATGCTCCTAATGAAACAGAGCAACGACTGGGGTAGCTACAGTCTTGCCGCCGATGCTGTATTTAGCATTCTGAGTACCGGCAGCCAATGGACAAAACTCAATGAATCTCCTTTGATATCGGCTGACGAGCATCTAATCGTGAATTCATCCAAGATTAATGAATTGTTAGGCTACTACCGCATTCAGCTGCCCGCCACTACCAGCAAAGTCACCATTGAGCATTCCAAGGGACAACCCGCATGGGGAGCTGTGTATAGTCAGTTCAAGGCCCCGATGACTCAGATTCAGGAGAAGGCCATAGAGGACATGTCCATTAGTAAGGAGTTTTATGTCTATGCTCAGGACGGCTCGCTTTACAAGGCCGATACTTTCAAGGTTGGCGACAAAGTCAAGGTGCAACTAGTTATCAAGGTGAACCAGGATATGGATTACGTGACCTTGACCGATGAGCGCGCCGCATGCTTCGAGCCTGTTGATCAATTGTCGGGCTACAACTATGAGGGCCGAACCTGGTTCTACCTCGAAACAAAGGACAGCCAGACCAACACGTTCTTTGATAGCCTTGGTAAGGGAACGCACATCATCGGCTATGATGTATGGGTGACCAATCCAGGAGAATTCACATCGGGGATTGCTACCATCCAATGTCAGTACGCTCCACAACTTAGTGCTCACAGTGCAGGCAAGACCATCACTGTTCAAGCTAAATAGGTTGAACTTACGTTAATAACGAAAAAGAAATAGAAGATGAGGGTTCAGCAAAAAACGCTACCTTTGCTTCTGAGTTTGAAAGAATAATCGAGATTGTATGACAATTAATTGGGTAAACGGATTCAAAATCATTGTGAGTATTGATGACGAAAGCATTGTTATTATCTCAGCCAATCAAGAAGGTTTGCTTTCTTTGGCAAGTCAGTTAACCACATTGGCAAATGAAGTTAATGGAGCTCATATCCATTATGATGAGCACAATTCACTCGAAGAAGGATCCTCAGAAATGATAATTGAAAAGATTTAGTAAATACCAAGTTTTGAATATGAAGGTTATTGGATTGATAATATCGCTAGCTATGATGATGGTTTCTTGCAATTGGCAAAGACCATTTAACAGACAGTTGTGGGATGAGGTCGGAGATTTAGAATCCAGTCCTTTCAGGAAAGAAATGGTTAAAGACGTGCTTGACAACCATTTGAAACCAGGTATGCACTATCAGGAGGTGAAGAATCTGTTGGGTGATATTCATTCTAGTGTAACAAATGACAGTACTGGCAACATTGTTCTCATGTATGGCTTTGATAATGAGTTTTCGGGTATCGACTATAAGAATAGCTATTGGCTTGAGATTTCTTTCTCCTCGGATAGTCTACTCACAACTGCAGCCTACAAGGAGTTGAATAATACCAAACCGATCTATCAGTTACGGGAACAAGGTAATTAGAGGTCGCCAGTATTAGAAAAACGTTAGTGTTTTGTGAAAAGAAGATACCATTGTGTTCTAACAATCATTTGATCTTTATGAGCGGTATTATTACAGAGAATTTTGGTGATTTATCCTTGATAGACATCATCTATACTCGACCCACCGAGGAAAGTGTAGTGTTGGTATTGGTGACATCTGGTTATGTGGATGGTAGTGCTGAAACCCAAAATAACCTTCTTGATAAGATGGAAGGATATCTAAGACATATTCAATCTGATGAGTTTAAACAGGAATACGCCTCCAACAAAGTATTTATAGAAGTAGACTTCTCTGAGGAGCCGGATGTGTTGATTACTGACTTGCTAGCCAAGTGTGAAAGCTGGTGTGAAGAGAATGGTGCGACACTAATAGTGCGCATTAATAATGAACTTGTAAGTTTTGTAAAGTAACTAGCTTACCATAACTCTAGTTTATTGGCACGTCATTTCCATTCATACGCGGTTCGATTATACAACTCTGAGCGAGCGCCAGCGCCTCATGAGCAGCTTATCAGAATCACCTAAATCGAAAAGAACGTGAATTCTTTAGCAAAAAATCGCTACCTTTGCAGCAAAGACTGAACACTAAATCAACACTTGCATGTTAAGCGTTTTCAGGAAATTCAAATTAAAAGGCAATCGTCCATTCTTAAGAACGGATGAAGAAATGAAATCTATTGATAAAGTAGAGGCTGATAAGGCATTTAAATTGTATAAAAAAGAGTACATTGACACCCTTCTTAAATCAAAAGGTTTTATAAAGTATTCAACAAATG
>JAEEGG010003605.1_pt1 | contig 38511 bp, 11 predicted proteins | sample 9134161 | NCBI WGS metagenome assembly JAEEGG01 (sample SAMN16246543, study PRJNA631951) | gut metagenome | biome: gut microbiome; feature: rumen; material: CR-attached | host: Bos | place: Iran: Karaj | collected 2018-10 | reverse complement strand
TCAGACCTTCAATAGTGTAAGTGGGTTGCTGAACGTTAGCTTCTTGCCACTGTTGTGAGCTCTGCAATTTGTACTGAACGTTCCAAGCGTTTTCGTTTCCGCCAGGTGTCCAGGTTGCGGTTGCGGAGTTCTGGGTGATGTTGGAAATCTGCAGGTTGGTAGGAGCGTTGCAAGGATCGGCAGGAGCTGCTGGAGTGGTGAAGCTGATAGGAGCAGTCCAATCGCTGGTCTCGGTGTTGCTGCAAACAGCCTGTACACGTACCTGATAAGTGGTCTGAGCAGTCAAACCAGAGAGGTGGTAAGTGGCGGCGTTCGCAGAAACTGTGGTCCAGTTAGCAGAACCGGTCTTGTACTGAACGTTCCAAGCGGTTTCAGTGCCACCAGCGGTCCAGTTTACATCGGCTGCGTTGTAGATAACGTTAGCTGAGGCAAGGCCGGTAGGTACATTGCATTCGGTGGGTGGAGCAAGGGTTGTGTCTTCTTCAATAATCAAATCGTCAATATAAGCATAGGCATAGGTAGTTGTATATTCATTTTTGAATGCAATATAATGACCATTGCCGCTATAGTTGGCGAAACTGACTTCACATTCGTGCCATGTGGAGGCTGATGTGGTGCTGATGTATACCGTGTCAACAGGTACAAAGGAGTTGGCATCAGTAATGGAGGAAGTAACACCCACAATCAAACGGTCGGAGCTGTTGGAGCCTTTGTGCCAGAATTTGGCTTTCAGTGTGTTGATGCTGATGGAAGCGTCAAATTCAGGAGTTATGGCGATGTTGTAGGTGCCAGAGGTTCCGGCATAGAAATACAAGCAGCCAGGCGCACTGTGACCACCGGAATTAATAAACGGTCTCTCACTACTGTATGTGTTGATTTTTTCCCAACAGGTAGGATATACATTGGGTGAACTTGTAGAACCTGTGCCATAACTGTCGAAGCTTTCAGTGTAAGGCAATGTCGCAACAGCACCGCATTCTGTGTTGGTGGAGTAAGGCAGACTCCAGTGGCTGAGGTCTCCACCGCTGCAGTCGGCTTGTACATAGAAGGTGTAGGAAGTGCTGGGTGACAAGTTGCTGATGGTGACAGGATTGGTGACACCTGTCATGGTTGTACCAGTTCCTTGGGTGAAGCCGGCAGGACCGTATTCAATATTCCAGTTGTTCTCGTTGCCACCGGGAGTCCATGACAAAGTAATTGAGGTGTTTGTGGCAGCTGTTGAGGTCAGGTTCTGGGGTTTCATACAGGTGGGGATAACGTCCAAAACAACATCGTCAATATACACGGAATAGGTACTTGAGCTATTCATGAGTTTCATGGCCACGTATGCGGCATCACCGGTATAGTTGTTCAATGGAATTTCCATCAATTCAAAAGTGCCAGTGGTAGAGTTGTTGACGGTGTCAATCGGAATAAAGGTACTGATGTCGTTAGGATCAGTCATGACACCCACAACAATTTGAGAGGTGGTGCTGGAAGTAGATCTCATTTGGAAGGATACCATCAATTCACTCAATGGGTTAACAACAGGATCGACAGCTGGCAGTACGGCAATGTTATAGGTGGAGGTTGTGCAATAGAAGTAGAGGGAAGCATTGCCACTAAGATGATAAGTGGAGCTAATATTCGGATAATTTGTTGAGGTGGAATAGTTGTTGTGGCGTGTCCAGCAAGAAGGATATGCAGCCGAACCGGTGCCCATATTGTCGAAGTTCTCGGTGAATGGAATTGTTATGACACCGCAATCAGTTCTGAAGTCAGTCATTGTCCATGTGCTGTAGTCGCCGCCACCGCAATCCGAACGCATTCTTACGGAGTAATGGGTGTTGGAGGTCAACTGGTCGATGGTGATAGTGCCACCGCTTACATTGGCCACTGGAGTCCAAATGGAATCACCATAGAGGGTGTACTCCAATTCCCAAGCATTTTCATCATAACCGGGAACCCAGATTACATCGGCGGAAGTTGTGGTGATATTGTCCACATACATGTTGGGAGCGAAGCAAGTGGCAGTAGTGTCACAGTTGCCACCAAAGATGACGTTGTTGCGGACACTTAATACTGTACCTGTTGCAGATGGAGTGGTGCCAATGGAATAGGGAGTGTTGTCTTGGTAGGTGTAGCGAGTACTTCCTGCGAAAGCGTCATGTACATGCCAACTATTGCCACTTGTCCATGAATCGTTTTCGTCAATGACAATCAAAAGTAGATTGTCGGTGCCGTTGTAATTGAAAGGAGTGGTGAAATCGAATGTGTTCCAACCTGGTGTGAAGGTGTGGTTGCCCGAGAACTTCAGTTGTGCGGTGGAAGCAGGTATCCATCCAGTGGAGAGATCGTTTGCAGTAGTATGCATCAGATAAATCTTGAAGTGTCTCTGTTGGCTAACAGCGGCCATGTCGAAAGATATAGAGGTAATGGTGGCAGCTCCTCCCATTTCAGAGGCAGTGAACAACTGTTGTGTATAGCCATTCTCGTAGGTGCTATATGATGGAATGTATGAGTTAGTGGTAGTGCTGTTGCCAATTTGCAGTTCGCCGCCTGCCAGACATCTGGTGGTAAAACTCTCTTCTGCCCATTCGCTTTCGTCACTGTTGTCGCAATTCACTCTCACTCGTACATTGTATGCGGTCAACTGTTCGAGGCCACTCAACATGTAAGTAGTGGAGGTGATGTTGCTGGAGGCTTCAATCCAGTTGTCCTGACCTGCTTCAGAGTACTCTAAGGTGTATGAGCTTATTGTTCCGAAATGACCTGCTTCCCATGATATCATTGCCGAAGAACCTGCAACATTGCTCACTGTCAGATTGTTCACGGGTGAGCAGGAGGGTGCCACGCTCAATACGATGTCGTCAATGTACCCATAGTTATAGTTGGAAGTGGGTTTGGCCACCTTGATGGCGATATGGCTGCCGGTACCTGTAAAATCGTTGAAGTAAGCTTCTTTGGTTACATAGCTGGTGCCCGTTACCGTAATGGTCTGTACCAATTGGAAACTGCTGGAATCAGCTGGATCTGACAGTACACCCACTTGGATGATGAACGGGTAACTTGTGGAGTATGAGCGTGCGGAGAAGGACATCATGACTGTATTCAAAGGAATAACAGTGGCATCAATTTCTGGCAGAACGGCATACTGGTCAGCGTATGAAGTACTGTTATAGGTGTAGAAATACAAGCAATTGCTACCGCTATGTGAAGAGGTGGTCTGGTATGCGGTGGGCAAACCAGCATAGGTTGAACCTCCGTTGAATCTGCTCCAGCAGTTGGGCAGCACATTGGTGGAGGTGGAGGTAGAACCAGCAATACCGTCGAAATTCTCTTCGTAGGGCAGGGTTGTCATAGCCACACAAGAAGTGGTGAAAGTGGTGGTGATAAATGGGCTGGTATTCTCACCGTCCTCGCAGTTGTTGGCCACACGCACGGTATAGGTGGTGTTGCCATCCAGTCCTGTGAGAGAATACGGAGAGGTGGCATTGTCATCAATAATCCATTCCTCATCATTGTTGGCTTTATAGTAAAGCACGCAACTGCTGGCAGTAGAAGTCCATGTTACCTCAGCAGAGTAGGCGGTGATGTCGCTCACGGTCAAGTTGGTGGGAGCGGCGCAGTAGATGGCTGAGATGCTGATGTTGTCAACAGCGGCAGGAGGTGTGGTACCTGAACTTCCGTCATTATGCCAGTAGAAATAGATACGTTTTACGGCACCTGTGGTCAAGCCGGGCAGGGTAGTGGTGAAAGTCTGGTATGCCTGGCCAGTCAATGTGTTGAAACGGTCAGCGTAGGATGAGTTGACATTGGGCTGCATAGCGGTTGAGCCGGCAGGCTGGGTAGTACTGTTGGCGGGAATAGTGACAGGATTGCCCCAATACACTTTCATGTAGTCGAAACCGCTTTCGCCATTGCCGTGCCAATCGAAGCTAAAGGTGTATCCATTGGCACATGCCGGGAAATAGATATCGCGGTATGCCCATGAATTGCTGGTGCTGCTGGTGTTATAAGTATTGGCAACACCGTAGTTTTGGGAGATATACATGGCATGGGTGCCGCCGTTATTGGTGGCGGTGCCGATGTGCCATTGGTTGACGGATCCTGTGTTCATAAAGCCGAACTGTGGGTTGGCATCCTCAAAATCGCAGAAATAAGGTAACTGTCCAGGAGTCTGGGTGGTCTGGAATATCAGACGCTCCCAGTAACTGTGGCTGTCACCGCAGTTGGCACGAACATAGATCGTATAGAAGCTGGCAGAATTCAAATCAGTAGCTTCGTATACAGGAGTTCCTTCCACAACTTCAATATCAGCTTCTTCATCGGGTTCATTTCCGCCGCTGCCGGGCACAAGTACAACCTCCCATTCCGTTTCATCACCGCCGGCTACCCAGCTGATGGTTGCGGAAGAAGAGTCGATTACAGTGGTATGCAAATTGGTGATATGCATACAGTTGGGAATGTAGTTAATATTGATGTCGTCAATGTACATATAGTTGGAATACCAAGCAGGGATACGGAAAGCAACGTGATGACCGTCACCTTGGTAACCTCTGGTCAGAATTTCAGCAGCTTGCCATGTGCTGGTTGCACTAGGTGAGAAGGAGCCTATTAGTTCAAAAGTGGAATAATCTCTCGGGTCACTCATGATACCTATTTCAATGAGGTAGCTGGCAGAACCCTTATATGCGTTGAAGGTGATTTGCAGGCTGTCCATCAGCACTTCATCTTCGAAGCGTGGGGTGGCAACATAGGAGTAGTTGGTGGTTGTACCATAGAAGTATAGTGTTTTGGTACCATTGGGTGCGGAGCTTTGTGTGGTAACGTATGGATAAGCGGTGCTGTAGTTGGTACCTTTGAACCAACAGGGCAAGAAGGCAGCGGTTGAGCCTGTGCTGAGGCTTTCAAAGTCTTCGTGCAAGGGCAAGGAAATATAGTCGCAGTATGTGGTCACGGAGAAACCTGTCGGCTCGCTGTACTCGTCATTACCACAGTCTGAACGCATTTGGATGGTATAGGTAGTGTTGGGGGTCAACTCGTCGATAACGAAAGGTGAAGTGGTCACTGTCTCTATTGTCCAGTCGTTGTCTGTGGCAGCTTTGTATTTCAGCTCCCATGCTGTCTCACCATTGCCGGCAACCCAGTTGATAGTGATACTTTCGTTATCAAAGCTGTAATCGTAAATGTTCGGGGCCACACAGGTGATAACGCTGTCGCATGCCATGCCAAAGATAATGTTGTTGCGGCTGGTAGCGGTGGTCTTGCTACCTGAATAACTGGAAAGGTTGCCGAGGTCTGGATTATATGAATCAGAATAATAATACAAGGTTCTGGTTGCGCCTGGGGCGTGTGTGTGGAAGGTGTATGAACTACTATTATAGCTGCCGGAGTTGTCGTCCACAATGACGACAAGATTGTCTGTTCCGTTGTACTGGAATGGCGTTGTGAAGTTGAAGGTGTTCCAACCCTGATGGCAATTCAGAGCACCGTGATATACTTTTACTGCGCCAGTGGTGTCGATAAAGTTGGATGAAGAGCTGAAAGTGGCTTGTGTGGTATGTTTCAGATAGATGTCAACATTTGTCTTGGCAGTCATTGCTGTGGTGTAAGCATAATCAAAAGCAATGCTGTTGATGGTGCCGGCACCTTCCATTTCGGAGGCCAGGAATATCTGTTGAGTCATGGAGTAGTTATAGTAATTGTTGACAGGATAAGAAGATGTCGTACCGGTTCCATTGCCGATAGGACGGTCGCAGGAAACAAGACTGGAGGTGGCAAATGTCTGGTTCAGGGTGTCTGATGCTTCATCGCAGTTGCTATACACTCTCACTTGGTAGCTTGTTTCCGGAGTCAGTCCTGAAAGCACGGTGCTTGTGCCTGTTACGCTTGTTGACACCCAAGCGTCTTGTCCGGCTTCGCTATATTCCACAATGTAGTCAGTGGGCTCAAACATGGCGGCGGTCCAGGATACTAATGCGGAAGTACCGGCAGTGTTTGAAACCGTAAGGTTGGAAGGAGATGAACAAGTAGCTTCTTCCAAGGTTACATGGTCTAAATACACATAGTTGGAGGTACCCTGTGGAGCTAAGAAAGCGATATAAACTGGATCTTGGCTTTGCACGGGGATTTCAACTTGCATCTCATACCAAGTGGAAGTGTTGGTCAGATTGTCAGGATAGATGGACTTCAAAACGGTCATCGTGCTGGGATCGCTGGGGTCGGTGATGACACCTACATCCAGTCTGCCGTATGAAGAACTGGTCTTATACAAATAGAAAGATAACAGCAGTGAGCTACCTTCATATTGTGACAGGTCAAGTCCCTGAGTGACGGCCATGCTGTAGTTAGTGGAGGTAGAGTAGAAGTACAGTGAGCTTGTTCCTGTTTTGTGATAAGAGGTGCTGATATAAGGATATGAGGTGGAAGTGTAGTCGGTTTTACGAGTCCAGCAGCTGGGGAAGTATGCTTGGCCTGAATGAGAACTGCCGAATTCGTCGAAATCTTCCACGTATGGAATTTCGTCGGTGGGCAGACACAGGGTCGTGAACTGTGCGGCGGTGGACCAGGGGCTTTCCTCTCCGCATAATGCTTTCACATATACATCGTATGCGGTGGCCTCGGTAAGACCTTCTATAGTATAGGGATGTTCGCTGGTGATTTCAGCATTGCCTGTTTCGGGGTCTTCTCCATGAGGAACAACCACTACGGCCCATGAACCTTCACCGTTGCGTGCTGTCCAGTTCACGCTTACACCGTCGGAAGTGATGTTGGACAGTTGTACATTAATGGGTTTGAGACAGCTTGAGGTTTCATATAACACTACATTGTCCACATACATGGCGGTGCTGTTGATATATTTGAAGCCGATATGTTTGCCGTTACCGGTATAGTCAGCGAAATCAACTTCTTTTTCTTCCCAAGTGTTGGTTGCAGACAGGGTCAAGGTATCAACGGGAACAAAGGTGCTGGCATCTAAAGCACTTAACACACCTATTACAATAGGATAGGAAGTGGAGGTGGAGCGCATGACGAAGGCGAGTGACAAGGAGCTCACATCAATGTTCTCGTCCAATTCGGGCAGGATGCCGATGGTAAAGTTGCTGGTGGAACCGGAATAGAAATACAAAGAGTTGGGTGATGAGTATGCGTAAGAGGTGCTGGTATATGGATAGTTGCCAGCGGTGGACACTCTGTTCCAACAGGTGGGCATAACACTGGTGGCCACATCGTCGAAATTGGCTCTGTAAGGCAACTCGGTTATCAGTTCGCAGTCAGTGGCAACATTGCTCAGGCTTGCCCACTGGCTACCGCAACCGGTTCTGACATAGATGTCGTATGCGGTGGCAGGTGTCAGGTCTGAGAACGTGTATTGGGTGGTGGTGATGGCAATTGCATCGGTCTCATCCCATTCCGCACCATGTTCCACAATCACAGCGTCCCAGCTGTTGTCGGTGCTGACAGCAGGATCAAACTCAATGGAGATGCTGGTGGTAGTAGTTTCTGTGGTGGCCAAGTGCAGCGGGCGACCGCATTCAATACCCTCAACATGGATATTGTCAACAGCGATAGCCGGATTAGTTCCTGCAGTACCGTCATTTCTCCAGAAGAAATACAGACGCTGAATACCTTGGAAAGAGGATGTGGCGTATATGGTGTCAGTTTTCCAATTATTATTTAGACCATAGTTGGTGGATACGGTAGCCAAGCCTGAAGGAATAGTGGAACCAGTATTGGAGACATCACGGGGAGCGCCTATATACACTTTCAAGTAGTCATAGCCTGATTCACCATATCCTTTCCAGTCGAATGAAATGATGTATTCGCCATAGGTGGTGCCGAAGTCAATGTCGCGGTATGCCCATACGTAAGAAGCACTTGTATTGTTATAGGTGTTAGTACGCCCTGTGTCTTGTGAAACGTACAACGCATAGCTTCCGTTATCGGTGTTGTTGGCGGCTGTGTCAATTACCCACTGGTTGATGTAGCTGTTGTTGACGATGGTCCAATTGTCGTTCTCGTTGGCATCCTCAAAGTCGCAGCTGTAGGGCAAGGAAGCGGGATTGCTCGGAGTCATAAAGTTTTTGGGAGAGCTCCATGCTCCTGTTTCAGCGCCGCAAACTGAGCGAACGTAAACGTCATAACTGGTGTTTGTGTTCAAGCCGCTGATGGTATAAGGGTTGGTAGTGGCGGTGAGGAAAGATCCAGTGTAGGTGTCGATGTCAAAACCGGCAATATCTACTGCCACTTCCCAGGTGGTAGCACTGCCTTGTTCGGTCCAGCTGATGGTGGCGCCGTCAGCGTTAAGAGCATCCACATTCAGGCCAACTACGCGGCGGCAGTTGGGCATGGTCTGTATGGTTACATTATCCAAATACATGTATTTGGCATCGTTTTCACCACGTCCGTCCACCATAAAGGCAATGTGACGGCCTGTGCCGGTGTATTGATCCAAGGAAATCTCAAAATCCTGCCATGTGCTGGTGGCTGTGGGTGACAAAATAGCCAGTGTCTCAAAAGTGTTGACACTGTCGGGATCTTCCATTACACCTACCTTAATATTATAGGCGGCGCTTCCTTTGTATAGTTGGAAGGACAAAAGCAGGTCGCTGAGGTTGACGCTGTTGTCCACGACTTCGGTAGCAGCGCAACTATAGGTGCCTGAGGTGGCATAGAAATACAGGGAACCTGAATTGGTGGAACTGATATAGGGGTAAGCGGTGGGAGTGGTATATTTGCGATACCAGCATATCGGGAAATTGGTATTGCTGCCCATGCCGTAAGAACCGAAGTCTTCGGTGTAAGGAAGGCTGGCACTGTAAATGTTGTCGCAAGCGGTGCGGAAAGAAATCGACTTCCAACGGCTTACGTCTCCATTGCCACAGTTGGATCTTACGTATGCGTAATAGACTGTTGATGCATTCAAACCAGTAATGTTGTATGTGGTGTCGTTTGCCATGCCAGTTGGAACAGTTACGGAATCAGGAATGTCTGTGGCTGTTGAAGTGACATAAATGTCGTATGAGTTTGCTTCTTCTCCTGCTCCCCATGACATATCGGCACTATGAGCGCTTATGTTGTCTATGCTTGGCGATGAGGGAGCATGACATGAAATATTGCCTTCTTCAAAATATATTTTGATATCAGCGCGATAGTGAGAGTTGTTAGCACTGAGGGAAAATAGGTTTGAGAGGGTACTTGTACCTGACATTGTGGAACCATCTTTGAAGAAAGTCCATGATAGATTGTTGTTGCTAGGAAGAGAACCATATACGTATTTAGTGCATCCGCCAGAGGTTGTACACCCTGTGCCTTCGTATATAATGACCAGATTGCCTCCGTTGTATTCGTATGGGGTGGTTAAGCTAAGGTACCACCAGTCGTTGGCAGTGGGAGTGCAGGCTCCATTATAAACCAGTGTGGCATTGTTTTTCAGGTTGTCCCATACTAAAGTGCCGCTGATTTCATTGGCACTAAGTTCAGTCATGTATATTTGGACATTTGCGCCATTTGTGCTTGACGTGGAAGAGCCGAAATGCCAAGAGAGTGCTTCGATTGTGCTTCCTTGTTGCAAATTTTCCAACTCGGAATTTAAATACATTTGAGCGGACCAGGTGAAACCATACCATCCGGCAAATGGACTATAGGAATAGCTTGAGGACGAAGAGTTGCCTATGCTAACCATCTCGTATCCTGACTGCGCTGACACTTCAAGCGTGAAAATACTCATGCAAAATGTCAGCAGAATGAATAGAATTTTTTTCATGATTTTGTGATTTTGATTAATAATATTGTTTGTTGCTGTATTTTTATTCAAATGATGTTTAATGTCTGAAAAATAAGGGTTTTATAGCTTTGTTAGAAGTGAAATCTAATTCTAGTTCGAATTTTATTTTTCAAAGTTACAAATATAGCGGAATAATCGGATTCCGCAACAAAAAGTTATGAACAAAAAACAAGGTTATCAACACTCAGTTGTTGATAACCTTGTTTTGGTGATTAGGGATCAGTGGTTAGGGGTTAGTGTAGAGACGTGCCATAGCACGTCTCTACATTCGGTTAGGCGTTAAGGTGTCAAGACGTTAAGAAAATCTCCCCTTGAACACGCAGTGCGAAACTCCCCTCGAGCGCAGCGAGGCTCCCCTCGAATGCGAAGCATGAGCCTCCCCGAGCGAACGAAGTGAGCGTCTCCACGCCTCCCCGCCTTAACGTTTGATAAACTTCTTCGTCGCGGTCATACCCTCGCCGTTCACTCTCACGAAATACATGCCGGCGGCCATGTCGCTGAGGTCGATGCGGGCATGGTTCTCAGTGAGCTGTACAGTCTGGATCATCTGGCCGAAGGCGTTGAAGATCACAGCTTCTTTCACTTCAACATTGCTGTTGATGCTCAGTTCGATGTAGTTGTCAGCGGGGTTCGGCATCAGGTTGATGCTGTTGGCCAAAGTGATGTTGTCGATACCCACGCCTGTAGTGGTGAAGCTACTGGTGATAAAGTCGCTTTCGTTGTCAGCAGCGCAAACGGCTTTCACACGCACATCGTAAGTACTGTTGGCAGTCAGACCTTCAATGTCGTATGAAGTAGTCTGAACGGTAGCCTCTTGCCACTGGCTTGCGGTGCTGAGTTTGTAACCAACTTTCCATGAAGTCTCGCTGCCACCAGCAGTCCAGGTCATAGTGGCGCTGGTCTGGGTGATGCTGTTTACTTGCAAGTTGGTAGGAGCGTCGCAAGGTTCAACGGGTTCAGCGGGAGTGGTGAAGCTGACAGTAGCAGTCCAGTCGCTGGTGTTGTTGTCGCCACAGTTGGCTTGTACACGTACTTCGTAGGTGGTTTGTGCTGCCAAACCGGTAATTTGGTAGGTGGTTGTGTTTACGGGCAAAGTAGTCCAGTTGGCAGTGCCGGTTCTGTACTGCAGGTTCCATGAAGTCTCGCTGCCACCGGCAGTCCAAGTCACATTGGCAGTGTTGTAAGCGGTAGCCGTAGCGGTCAAGTTGGTAGGAACGTTGCAGGTTTGCTGACCTTCATCCAATGTGGTGAAAGTCATTTCGTCGCCAGTAACGGTAGTGCCGTTGAAGGTAATGAATGCTTTATAAGTATAGCTTGTGTTAGCAGTCAACCCCGTAAGGTTAGCGGTGAAGTCGTTGCCTGTACCTGTGCCTGCAATCGTAGTGTAGCTGCCGCCGATGGTCTGTCTCCATTCGAAGCCCTTGGCGGTGATGGTCACGCCGCTGGGGTTGGTGATGGAAGCGTTCAGTGTAGCGGAGGTCTGTCCGATGCTGGTAGCGTCATTGGTGGTTACGGTAGGATCGGTGGGAGGAGTGGGAGTGCCGTTCAGGTCGATGGTCACATCATCCAACCAGTAATACCATGAACTTGAATTTGAGTGTTGACGGAATGCAATGTATTTGTTGGCACCTGATACGGCAGTGGTGTCAAAGTTGAGGGTGTATTCAGTCCAGTCGGTGGAGGTGGGTTGGATAGTCCATACGCCTACAAAAGTAGCTGTATCGTTAGGATCTGTCATCACACCAACTTCAAAAGTACCAGAGTATGTGATGCTTTCAGCCTTCAGCCAGAAGTTCAGTGACAGGTTGTGTGCATCTTCGGCAAACTGAGGTGTTACTGCTGTGGTAGGTACAGTGGTCAGGGATTGGAATTTCAAACTGGCTGGTGTGGAGTGTGGAGTGGTCACAGCGTAAGGGAAGCCTGAATATTGAACGGGTCTTGCCCAGCAAGTTGGGAAGGCGTTTGCATTGCCGGAGGAGATGTTGTCAAAGTTTTCAGTGTATGGAAGTAAAGTGACAATGTCGCAGTCGGTTGTTGCAGAGTAAACGTAACTCCATAAGCTAGTTTCGCCGCCGTTGCAATTGGCCTGAACATAGAAGTCGTATGTGGTACTGCCAGACAAACTGCTGATAGTTACAGGGTTGGTGACACCGGTCATAGTGGTTCCTTCTCCTGGGTTGAAACCGGCAGGACCATATTCAACATTCCAGCTGGTTTCATCTCCACCTGGAGTCCATGACAAAGTAACGGAAGAAGTCGTTGTGGCAGTAGCAGTCACTTGAGAGGGTCTCGGGCAGGTCGGTGCCTCATCCACCATTACATTGGCAATGTGCAGGTCGTTGTCACCACCAGATTCGGTTGATTCACCGTAGAAGGCAATTCTAATGGTCTGTCCTGCATATTGGCTCAAGGAAATGGCAATGTCTTCACCTGTGGTGCTGATGGTGTTATAAACATGGTCGCCAGAAGTGGTGTTGTTCCATACTGTGGCGTTGGTTGCCGACCAAGTAGCGCCATTGTCGGTAGAGATAATAACCATGAATTGGTCATCAGCTTGGGCTGTTGGGTCCTCAATGGGATTGGTGTTACCATAGTCTGTCAAGGACAAACTGAACATTAAGGTAGGTTCAGACAACTGGCTTAAGTCGATGCTGGGTGATACCAACCAATAATTGACGTATAAACCATAGATGTTGATATTCGGGTGGCCAAGCGGGAACACATTGCTGCTGTTGAAATACCAGCCGCTGGTGCTGGCAGTCAGCGCACCGCCATTAAACACGGAGCTGGCTAAGCCAGTGAATCTTTCCCAACAGGGTGAAACTGCTGTGTTGAATCCGGCAAAGTTCTCTGAATAAGGAGCGGTTACGGCAGCACAGAGTGTGGTGAATGTGATGGTAGCGGATGTTAGCGTGTCGTCTGTACAAATGTTGGCCACATATACATTGTAGGTGGTGGCTGGTGTCAGGTTGGTCATCAGATAGGTGTTGACATCTGTGAATTCTGAGGTAGTGACAACTGTCCATGTGGTATCGCTATTCTCTTTGTAGTACAATTCAAGGGTAGCGTCTTCATCTGCAGTCCAAGTAATAGTGGCCTCGTCGGCGGCAATATTGTTAGCGGTCAAACCGTAAGGTGTACGGCAATCGGGAGCCTCTACGCAGGAAATAGTTGCGGCAAAACCGGCATATTGACTGGAACCGTCGGAATAGAACCGAAGGGTAAGAGGACCAGTTTCAGATGTGATGGGTCCAAAGTTGACAACTGTTCCGGAAGAACCAGTACCAGACATGATTTGCTCGAGAAGGACATCGTTTGTAGTGGTGCCGTCATAAATTTCTAGATAATCCCAAGTGCTTTCACCTGCAAAGGTACCGGAAACGGATACTACAGAGTCGGGATCTGAAGGATAAACAGTTAAAGTGTAGTCGCAGTTGCTGCTGTAATTGCCACTTGGGCCACCATTGTCGTAAACGGTTAAACCGCATGCTGTGATAGAGCTGCTGCCCGTAGTACCAAAGGTAAATACACCGGGAGCTGCTGTGATGGGGCCTCTCCATTCACTTACACCGTCGCCACAGTCGGTCTGTACATAGAAATCGTATTCTTGTCCGGCTGTCAGCTCGTCGATAGTGATGGTAGTATCGTAAACGGGTTCGTAAGGAGTTTCCTCGTTGATGATGAAAGGTGAGGGACCGTATGCGACATTCCATGCGGAAGCATTGTCTGAACCTTGCCATGAAAGGCTTACAGAGTTGCTTGTGAGTTCGCTTATGGCAAAATTGCTGGGTCTGGGGCAGTCAGCAGCCTCAATACAGTTAATGGTGGCTACAAATCCAGAAGATACTATCATATAATCAGATTCGAAATGTAAGGTGATAGCGCCGTCTTCAGATACGAAAGGACCGAAATTGCTTACGGAACCGGTTAATGTTTCAATGAGGTTGGCGGCGCTTGTGGTCGTGCCACTGTAAATGTGTAATTTGTCGTAATTATTTTCGGTATTTAGGGTTCCTGAAATGACTAATGTTGAATTAGGTTCGGAAGGAAGAATGGTGAGGGTATAATCGCAATCTAAGGCGTAGTCTCCATTCAAGCCGCCATTATCGGTAACGGTGAGACCACAGCTGGTAACCGTGGCTGATCCGGTAATACCCATTTGCATGAGGAAGGGAATAGCGGATGCGGGAACGGCGCACCAGGGGCTCATATCACCGCCATCGCAGATGCTACGAACATAGAAATCATAGACGTTGCCACCTTCTAATTCGGTGATGGTATATGGATTTTCCGTAACTCCTTCTATGATGATGATGTCGTCGGAAATCGAGTCGGGATTAAAACCAGCGAGACCATAAATGATGTCCCATTGGGTGGCATTGGCGTCTGTCCATGAAAGAACAACGGTGTCTGTTGTGCTAGAAGTGGCAGTCACGTGGGTGGGTTTCGGACAAGAGGGGATTTCTTCTACAACAAAATTGTCAACGTAGATGCTGTAATAACTGCTCATCAAGCTTTTAAGTGCGATATGGGATGCGGAACCGGTATAGCTGGACAACGACGTCTCAACGGGTTCCCATGTGTCGGATGCGGAAACGGTTATTGTATCAATTGGATCGAAAGTTGTGGGGTCGGTGGGATTGGTCATCATACCCACAATCATTTTGGCGGAACTGGCACTGCTACTTCTCATCATGAAGCTTACCTGCAGGTTGCTGAAATCGATGGCTTGGTCGAAAGCGGGGGTGGCAATCATAGCGTAGGAACTGCCGTCATGATAGAAATAGAGGGATTTGGAGCCGGAGAATGCGTAGGAATTGCTGACGTATGGATAATCATATGATGTGCTATAGGTGTTGTAGCGAGTCCAGCAGTAAATGGGAGAAGAAGAACCGGTACTATAGCTCTCAAAGTTTTCGGAGAATGGAATGGTGGTAATTACGCCGCATTCTGTTCTGAAAGTATAAGGCATCCAGATGCTGCTTTCGCTGCCGGAACATACTGCTTTGACAAAAACATCGTAAACAGTGTTGCTGTTCAAATCGCTGAGTGAAATTTCAGGTGACTGAACGGTAGTGGAAGTCTCATTGTCAGGATTGGTAATGGTACCACTGATGCCATATACAACTTCCCATGCACTTTCGCTGCCTCCTTCGGTCCAGGCAATGTCAGCGGCATCGCTGGCGATAGTTGTGGTATGGATGTCGGAGACATGTTCGCACATCGGAATGTTGTCGATATTGACATCGTCAATATACATATTGTTGGTAATGTCGGCTGGAATTCTGAATGCAATGTAGCGGCCATCGCCAGTATAGCTGTCGGTGTTGACCTGCAACAATTGCCATGTGTTGATGGTATCTGGAGTCAGGTTCTGACCAATCTGTTGGAAGGTGGAATAGTCGTTGGGGTCGGTCATGATACCCACTTGAATGTAATAAGTGGCAGTGCTTTTGCGAGCCCAAAAACGGACCTGCAGGTTGTCCATGGCTACCATGTCGTCAATACGTGGAGATGCCAAGTATGAATAATAGGAAGAGGTGCCATAGAAGTAAACAGAATAGTTGCCTGAATGGTGTTGTGAGTTAGAAGTGTATGGATATGCGGTAGAGTTGTTGGTATTGCGTGTCCAGCAAGTAACCATGTTGCCTGAACCGGAAGCTGGTGCGTCGTCAAAGTCCTCTGTGTAGGAAACCTCAATGCTGGAACATTCGGTTCTGGCTGAAACCATTGCATAGTCACTTTCTTCTGAACCGCAGTTGGAGCTAACACGGATTTTGTATCTTGTGTCAGGGTCAAGGCCACCCACTTCGTATGGATGAGCGTTTACACTGCCAAGGGAAACCCAGTCGGTGTCGTTGACGGAGTATTCCACATTCCATGCGCTTTCAGTGTAGCCAGGTGCCCAGTCGATAGTAATGCTTGATTCACTGGTTTCGGTCACATAAACGTTGGGTCTGACACAGGAAGCATCGTTGTCGCAGGGGCTGCCAAAGATGACATTGGCGCGGAAACTGCTTGAAGAACAATCAGGAAGACTACTGATACTATAGGGGTCGTCATCATTATAATCATAGCAAGACATTCCGGAAGCGGTGTGGCCAGTCCAATAGTTATATGGACTGCTGTAGGAGCCGGTTCTGTCAATTACTACAACCAAGAGGTTGTCTGTACCGTTGTATTCGAAAGGAGTAGTTAAGGTAAAGGTATTCCAGCCTTGATGCATGGAGGTGACACCATTGTGGGTATATACCTGTTGTGCGCCAGCAGCGCTGATGCCGTCACCTATACTTGACGCATTGGTGTGCTTCATGTATATCAAAAGGTTTCTGCCTTCAGAAAAGCTGCTGATATGGAATGAAATGGAGTTGAAAGTGGTAGCACCACCTAATTCGGCAGCTGTATAAAGCTGTTGGGAATAGCTGTAGTTATAATAGCTGTAAGAAGGTAAATAGCTATCGGTGCTGGAGCCATTGCCAATAGCGATGTTTCCACCCACCAAGCAGTTGGTGGTAAAGCTTCTCTCTATAGTGTCGGCAGTGCCGAGGTCACAATTGCTATAAACCATCACGCTATAGTTGGAGTCGGGCTCGAGACCTGAAATCATATATTGTGTGCCGTCAACCAATTCCATGGTCCAGTTTTCCTCACTGGTCAAAGAATATTCGACGGTGTAATTGGTGGCACCGAAAATGGCGGGTTCCCAAGTGACCAATGCGGAAGTACCTGTAATCTGGCTGATGGCGACATTTACAGGGGGTGTGCAATGGGGCTTGGTGGTGAAAGTGGCAGGGTTTGACCAGTAGCTGTGGTCGCCACCACCGCAGTCGGTGCGTACATATACTTTATACTGGGTGTTGTCTTGCAAATCGGTAACAGTGTAAGGATTGTCGGTGGTAGGTTCAGGAATTCCGCTTTCGGGAGTGGCGTTGGAAGGAACTACAACCACTTCCCATGCGCTGTCGTCGGTTCCGGCAGTCCAGCTCACATCCACTGTGGTGGCGGTGATGTTGCTGACTGAAAGTCCAGTGGGGACATTGGGACAGGTGGCTTCTGTGGTGAAGCTCACTTGGCGTGGATTGCTTACTTCAGGAGCACAGTTGGTGCGGACGTATGCGGTGTAGTTGGTGGCCGCATTCAAGTTCGTGAAAGTGTAGAAAGTATCAGTGACAGGTGTCCAGGATGCTTGGTCAGGATCGAATACGCCAGAGACACAGCATACTTCCCATGCGGTTTGGCCTTCACGAGGTGTCCATGACAGGGTGGCTTCGTAAGCGGAAATGTCACTAATTGTAGGATTGTTGGGTGAGAAGCAGTTGGTTCCGGATGGGGTATAAGTGAAAGTGGTTTTGGGTATGAAGTCTCGTTGTGAGGGAGTAATGCTTGCTATATTATTGTAGTTGTATCCTTGAACGGAAGCCCCATTAACGGTCTCTCCGTACCAGCTACAGCTTACATAAGATCCTATAACGGTGTTGTAAAAACCAACGAGCAGGTTACCACCGCTATAAGTGTATTCTGTGGAAAAGGTGATTTCCATCTCACCATTTACAATGCTCAAAGGTCCGGTGTAAACAATGGTGGCGTTGCTAGTGCCTTCAAAGTCACTTATGGTTTCGTTGTTGACTTCTGTCATAAAGACTTGGAAGTTGGCTGCGCCCCACGACGCGGAGGTGGTGGAGGAATAAAATTTCATGCCGGAAATAGAGCCGCCAGCCATGTCGCCAAGATCATTGGCGGATATGACAAACTCTGCCTTCAGATAGGCATCAGCATAAAAACCGTAAACAGGAACATAACCATTGGTTGTGGTCCCGTCATGAACGGTTAGCGTTTCTTGTGCCGACACTTGCAAGGTGCTAAACCCAAGCATTAATGCCAGCAAAAAAAGTAAAACTTTTTTCATTTTAGTTGAATTAGGTGAATAATAAAGTGAATTGTTTCTTATGATAATAAATTATTTGTTATCAGTGTTTTAGTGTATTGTTTTTGTATGCGAGTTGTGTCTTGTAGCCTAATTTGATTATTAACATTTAGAAGTTGGCAAAGGTACAAAAAAGTTTTGAAAAAACAATAAAAAAAGATGAATAATCGTTAAATTATCCACCATTAAATGTTAATATGTTGTATATCAAAAAAGTGGAGACGCAAATTTTGCGTCTCCACTTTTCGGTTAGGCGTGAAGGTGTCAAAACGTTAAGAAAATCTCCCCTTGAGCACGCAGTGCGAAACTCCCCTCGAATGCGAAGCATGAGACTCCCCTGATGCGAAGCATCACTCCCCTCGAGCGTAGCGAGACTTCCCGCCTTAACGTCTGATAAACTTCTTCGTCGCACTCACATCCTCGCCGTTCACTCTCACGAAATACATACCTGCCGCCATGTTGCTCAGGTCGATGCGAGCATGGTTGTCAGTGAGCTGTATAGTCTGGATCATCTGGCCGAAGGCGTTGAAGATCACAGCTTCTTTCACTTCTACATTGCTGTTGATGCTCAGTTCGATATAGTTGTCAGCGGGGTTCGGCATCAGGTTAATACTGTTAGCCAATGTGATATTGTCGATACCAACACCTTCAGTGGTGAATGTGCCGGTAACAAAGTCACTTTGGTTGTCAGCGGCGCAGATGGCTTTCACACGCACATCGTAGGTGCTGTTGGCAGTCAAGCCTGTCATGTCATAGCTGGTAGTGTTCACGGTAGCCTCTTGCCACTGGCTTGCAGTGCTGAGCTTGTAGCCCACTTTCCATGAAGTCTCGGTACCACCAGCGGTCCAGGTCATGGTGGCGCTGGTCTGGGTGATGCTGTTCACTTGCAGGTTGGTAGGAGCATTGCAAGGATCAGCGGGAGCGGCGGGAGTGGTGAAGCTGACAGCAGCAGTCCAGTCGCTGGTGTTGTTATTGCCACAGTTGGCTTGTACACGCACTTCGTAAGTGGTCTGGGCAGCCAAACCGGTAATTTGGTAGGTGGTTGCGTTTACGGGCAAAGTAGTCCAGTTGGCGGAGCCAGTTCTGTACTGCAGGTTCCACGAAGTCTCGGTGCCACCGGCAGTCCAAGTTACATTAGCTGTGTTGTAAGCTGTAGCAGTAGCGTTCAAGTTGGTGGGTACATTGCAGGTGGGAGGAGGAGTGCTGCCGTTGCAGTTGGTGGTAAAGGTGGTCAGTGTGCCGGAAGGAGTGCCGGAAGTGGCATAGATTTCAGTGCCATCAGGACCAGTTACGGTAAAGCTGCATTCGGAATCATAGTTGCCGGAATGCCAAATCAGACTGGTGGACTCATTGTCGCAGAGGGGTACCGTTTCGGTGGCAGAATAGCCTGAGGTTATTCCGAGGGTGGCCACCGTAATGCCGTTCTGTTGCACTGTGATGGAGGCTCCGTTCCATCCGTCACCGAAATTGTCTGCAAGATTGAAAGTATAAGAACATTGGTCGGCAACATCACAAAGATTGGTGTTGAAGTTGGTGGTGGCTGCACTCGAGGTGCCGTCGATGCCACCGCAGTCGGCTGTCACATATACGGTGTATGCTGTACCCGCAGTCAAGCTTGTCAGCACAGTCGTGTTGGAGTAAACCGTTTCAGTAGTTCCTGAGCCGGGAGTGAACCCGCTTTCGCCATATTCAATAATATAGGAGCCGGCGGTGCCGTTCCAGGTCACGGTGGCAGAGGTCATTCCAACATTGGAGACCGCTATGCCTGTGGGGGCTGGGCAGGCAATGGTTGTGGTGAAATTGATGTGGTTGGTCTCGTCTGCCACTTGGTCGGGGGTAGCGCAGTTGGTGATGACATACACCTCGTAGGCGGTCTCTGGATCCAAGTTGTTCAGGTCTGTTGAAGGGGTAGGACCAGCTATTACGCTTTGCCAGCTTGTTTCGTTGTTGGCCTTGTAGAATACTGTCCATGAATCATGGGTGGCATCGTGGTCAACCCAGCTGATGGTGGCGTTATGGCCATCAACATTGCTGGCGGTGACGCTGGTTTTCACGGGCGAGGGACAGCCGGGAATCAGGGAAACGGTGATGTCGTCCAAGTTCCAGGAAGTGGAGCTCGTGGCGGTAGTGGTGACGCCAGTGAGGCGGAGGGCAATTCTCAAACCCGTTTGCGGAGTGACTCCACTGAAGTCGTAAGGTCCGATAAAGTCGGCATGGGGAGCGTCGGTGCCAGTACGGTTAAAGGCGGTGGCAGGGATGGTGTCAATCGCCACAAAACTGGTTGGATCGTATATGTCGGAGATGTAACCGAGAGCCATGGTACCGGCTCCAGAAGCGTTGGAGGCAGTGGTATTACCCCACATCGAGATGCGCAGGGTGTTGATGTCGTTGCTGAATTCCGGCAGAACCACCATGGTGGGACCGCCTTTCATCTCCAAAGTATTCAGACCTGAATAAGCGGAGTTTGCATAGCCTAAATACACAAAAGGAGAGGTGCCATTGTCCACAACCTGTGTCTCGGGAGTGGCCCAGCAAGCTCCAACAGATACAGCGGTATTTGCAGCACCTGGATAGCCTTCAAAGTCCTCGAACCACGGGGTGGTCTCGTCAATGGTAATCTGGCCGCAGCTGGTGCTGAAGTTGAATGCTTGTGAGAGGGCGGAAGAGTCACCGCCGCAGAGGGAACGTACATATACGCGGTAAGAAGAGCTTGGCATCAAGTTGCTCAATGTCAGGAAGGTGTCAGTGGTGGTGTAATAAGTGGTGTCTGACAGTATGACATATACACCGTATCCGTCGGCATTGCCACTCCAAGAGATAGTGGCCTCGTCGAGACTTACATCGGAAGCGGTGAAGTTTGTGGGAGGATAGCAGGTCACACACTGGACTATCAGTTCAAAACCGTCACGTTGTCCTGAAGCGTCAGAAGTGAATTTTACGGTCAGTGGACCGGTGGTAGAAAGCACGTTCACCACTTGGTTGTTGCCGTGGTATCTTGCAATATAGTCACCGTCTGTGCCAACGCCGTCATATACATACAGGTAATCCCAGCCAGATTCTGTTGTGGCTGTTCCTGTCAGGCTCAGCTTGGCATCAGGGTTGGCCGGATAAAGTACCAAAGTGCTGTTGCAACTGTTGCTGTATTGTCCATTTGCGCCGCCATTGTCATAAATCACCATGCCGCAAGTGGTCAATGTGTCGCTGCCGGTGGCATTCATGACATATTGTCCGGGTATTACTGTAAACGGGCCTTCCCAAGTGCTGCCACAGTCGGCTTGTACATAAAAGTGGTAAGCGGTGCCGCCAATGAGGTTGTCAATGGTATAAGGGTTAGCATCTGCGAAAACCTCTGTGCCGATGCTTTGACCAGGGGTGAATTCAGTGGTGCCATATTCAATGTTCCACCCCGTAGCGGTACCCATTTCTGTCCAGGCCAAAGTAACTTCTGTCTCATCAACATTGGTAGCGTGCAGGTTGGTGGGGTGCATGCAGTCGGGTATTAACTCGACGGTCATATCATCAATGTACCATGAGGTCAGGTTGGAGGATGATTGTTGCCGGTATCTGAAAGCAATACGGGTAGTGGACGGCAGGTTCAGGTCAGCAAGATTCGAGAAAGATTTGATAACCTGGGTGTAAGTGGTGTAGGTATAGGTGTCGGTAGGCACAAAGGTGGAGGTATCATACGGGTTGGTGATATAACCCAATTCCAGTACAGTATTATAATTGCTGCTGTATCGGTTGTTGTAGGCCCAGAAGGTCAGCATCAGGTCGCTGAGGTTTTCGTCAAATTGGGGCAAAGCGGTCACAATGTCACCAAAGGCAATCTCCAGTGCTTTCGAGCCGCCGTGGGCGATGCTGGCAGTGGGTTCGATGTGGGGGAAGGTATGGTTGTTTCTGGTGGCGGTCTGCGCTGAAACCCAGCATTCAGGATCATCAACAGAGTTCTCGAAATTCTCGGTCCACGGTGTACCCGTCACAGATACACTTGTGCAGGAAGTGCGGAAAGTATAGTTGGCGGTTTGGGATATGCCGTCTTCAGCTCCGCAGTCACCATATATATATATGGTATAGGCTGTGTTTGCTGTCAGGTTGTTCAAATCGTATGAGTTGCCGCTGATGTTGCTCACAATGGTTCCGCTGCCAGGGGTGAAACCGGCAATGCCGTATTCAATGGTGTAAGTGTCAGCTTCACCTAACCAGTTGATGCTGGCACCATCGGTGCTCACATTACTTGCCGTAATGCCAGAAGGTGCCGGGCAAGCCACGTCAGTCGTAAAACCAATAGTGATGGTGGCGTCGGTGCCTTCAACACCATCACAAACGGTGACCACATACACTTGATAGGCGGTTTCGGGAGCCAGCCCCGTCAATTCTATCGTGGTGGCGGAAGCAGGTGTGGATGACCAGTTCTCTTCGTTGGCGGCTTTGTAATACACTGTCCATACGGAATGGTTCTCGTCGTTGTCGGTCCAGGAGATGGTGGCGGAGTGACCGAGCACATTGGTTGCTGTGACGCTGGTTGCCACAGGTGCGTTGCAGGCAGGAATGAGGGAGACGGTGAAATCGTCAAGATTCCATGAATTGTTGGTTCCCGAAGAGGTGTAGCGGAAAGCGATTCTGCCACTGGTGGCCTGCACTCCGTTGAAATCGAAAGGTCCCATGTAGTTTCCCCATCCGTCGGTAGTGGCATTATTGGGTCCGCGATTGCCAGGAGTGCCGGCAAGGCTTACCAATTCAAAGTTGTTGACAGGATCGTTCATGTCTGATACTACACCAATCTCCAATGTGCCATTAGACGGGGTAACAGCGGTGGCCCAGAAACTGAGTCTGAGTGTATGGATATCGTTGCTGAATTCGGGTAGAATCAGCATGTTGTTGGCTCCTTTCAACTCGGCGGAGTTGGATCCGGAATGGCAAGAAGGGTAGTAGTTACAGTAAACGAAGGGGCCTCCACCAGAAGTTGTCACAGGAGTGTCCCAGCATACAAAAGGCTGTTCGCCTCCACCACTGTATCCCTCGAAATTCTCGGTCCATGGCTCGCTGTCGGTAATGTCGATGGCAGCGCATGAGGTGTTGAAGGAATAGGCGGTGGAGAGCATGGAGGTGTCACCGTCATCGCACAAAGACTGTATTTGCACTGTATAGGTGGTAGCGGGTGCGAGGTTGGTCAGGTATAAGGTCTGGCCATATACCTCTTCGGTCTCGGTATTGGTGCCGTCGCTGTAAGTCACTATGTAGCTGCCAAATTCATTAGGACCTGTCCAGCTGAGGGTGGCTTCGCTGGTGGTGATGTCGGTGGCCGTGATATTGCCGGGGGCAAAACAGGATACGCAGGAAACTAAGAGTTCAAAACCTGCGGCAGCAGTCGAGCCATCAGAATGAAAATGTATGGTCAGTGGTCCTGTGCTGGAGATGGCGTTGACAGTTTGACCATAGCCACAACTGTTGACTAATTGAGTTCCATTTGTTCCCACTCCATCATATATGCGCAAGTAATCATAACATCCATTATAGCTGGGCTCTGATGAGTTTGTGCCGCTGATGGAAACAACGGTGTTTTCAGTAGCAGGATATATCACCAGGGTGCTGTTGCAGCTGTTGCTGTAGTCGCCATTAGGTCCGCCATTGTCGTAAATAACCATGCCACAGCTTGTTATTGTGTCGTTGCCTGTGGCAGACATGTTGTACTGTGAGTTGTTCAGGGTGATAGGGCCTACCCAAATGCTGGTGCCGTCGGCTCCGCAATCGGCCTGCACATAGTAATCGTAAGTGGTTCCTTCGGTTAGGTTGCTGATATTGATGCTGTTGTCGTAGGCGATTTCCGTGAAGCCAGTACCAAGGGTAAAACCAGTAGGACCATACTCAATGTTGTAGCTGCTGGAGGTACCATTGCCATTCCAGCTCAGCAAGACTTCGGTTGTGGAAACAATGGTGGCATTGAAAGCGGTGGGTTTGGCACAGGTGATAAGGCCGTAGGTGAAGGTGGTTTTGGGAATGAAATTCCTTTGTGAAGCGCTAATTGAACCTAAATCAGAATAGCTGTATCCTTGTACGGAAGCACCGTTCACATTCTCACCATACCAGTTAGAAGTTACATAACTGCCTTCAACGGTATTGTAAACACCAATAAGCAGGTTGCCGCCATTGTATGTGTATGGAGTGGTAAATTCAACCTCCATCTCACCGTCAACGATGCTTAACGAACCTTGATAGACGATGGTGGCATTGTCGATGCCCACAAATGAGCTAAGGCTCGTCTCGGTGATTTCGGACAGGAATACTTGGAAGTTGGCACTGCCCCATGACACATTGGCTTCCGAAGCATAGAAGGTCATGCTTATGATGGGATCGTTGCTGCTGGCTATGTCCGTAAGCTCAGAAGCGGGTATGACAAACTCCGCTTTGAGATACGCATCGGCGTAATAGCCGTAAACCGGGACGTATGCATTTGTGGCCGTGCCATTATGTACGGTCAGTGTCTGTTGCGCCGACAAAGGTATAGTACTAAACCCTATCAGCATGGTCAGAAGCAATAAAAAGTAGATTTTCTTCATAATTTTGTATTTTTGATTAGGTTGATATTGAAATTTATCTTTTAATTATTTATTGAATCCATAACAGTTTATAAGGTTTCTGTATTCTAAAGATTACACGGCTGATATTGTCGTGCAAGTTACAACAAAAATATGAAAGAAACAATAGTGAGTGTTATTTTTACGTATCGCAATTTTTTTTTACCGAAAGAAAAGTTTTTTATTGGAAGAAAATAGTATCTTTGCAACTTGTTTTCCACTTAAAAAAATCAATATGAAATTTAAAGCTATCCTCTTCAGCCTTCTTTGTATGGCCATGACCGCTTTGTATGCGGCACCAGTGTCTCCCTCTGTAGCCTTGCAGGTGGCGAGCAATTTTTATGCAGTAAACGCAGGCAAGTCAGGCTCGGTTTCGTTGACAGACGTTACCTCGCAGTCAGGTTTTCAGGAGTTTTACATTTTTGTTCATCCACAAGGGAAAGGCTTTGTGATTGTGGCGGCCGACGACTGTGTCCAGCCCATCATTGGCTATTCGCTGAGCACCAGTTTCGTGTTTCCCTTGCCAGCGCATGTGCAAGCGCAATTGCAAGGCTATGAGGAAGAAATAGCTTACTACAAGTCGGCAGGCATACGTGCCACAAGTGAGATTATTGAATTGTGGGAAAGTATGCAAAACGGCAGCTATACCCCAAGAAATACCACATCCGTATCTCCTATGCTGACCACAACATGGAATCAAAGCCCTTATTATAACAATTTGTGCCCTGATTCCGCAGGTATTCATGCGGTTACAGGATGTACTGCCACGGCTACGGCCCAGGTGATGAAATATTGGAACTGGCCGGCCACAGGTACGGGTTCCCATACTTATACCGATGACAATTTTGGTACGTTGTCCGCCAATTTTGGGGCCACAACGTATCAATGGTCCTCGATGCCCAATGCTTTGAACAGCTCTAGTACAACTGCCCAGATAAATGCGGTGGCCACTTTGATGTTCCATGTTGGTGTGGCTGTGGAAATGGATTATGGCATTGGTTCCAGCGGCGCTTATACCAATTCCTACGGTTATTCTGATTTGGCATGTTCTGAAAATGCGCTGAAAGATTATTTTGGCTATAAGAGTACGACCATACACAGTGTGTATAAGAATAATGTTACTGATGCCGTTTGGGTAAATGTGCTTACCGCCGAGATGGATGCTGGACGTCCTGTGATAGAATCCGGTCATGGTGGAGGTGGTCATGCCTTCGTTTGCGATGGCTACGATAACAATGGTCTTTTCCATATCAACTGGGGCTGGGGCAGTGCTTACGATGGCTATTTCGCCCATAATGCCCTGAACCCAGGCGGTGGCGGCACGGGAAGTGGTTCCATGGGCACTTATAATCAGGATCAGTCGCTTGTGGTGGGTATCGAGCCCGCAGGTCTCCATACCAGTACTCAATACCTTACCCTGCCTCAGGAGGGTGGAACAACCAGTTTTACGGTGAGCAGCAACATGTCAAGCACCACATCCTGGACAGCCAGTTGTAATCAGCCGTGGCTGACGGTCTCTCCTACAACAGGATACGGTTCGGGAGTGACAACCACAGTGAATGTTACGGCTACGGCCAACAATACAGGCGCTGTCCGTCTGGCTCTGGTTACCATTACACAAGGGACCCAGTCCGCAACGGTAACGGTGTCGCAGAATGAATGTGCTACTTCCGACATGTGTCAAATTACTTTGGAAATGAATGATAGCTATGGCGACGGATGGAATGGCTCCTACCTGACCTTGAGTTCGTCATCAGGTTTTGTGTATGGCACCGCTACTTTCAATGACGGAAATACTGCCACACAGCAGTTCAGCGTGTGCCCCTCGGGCTTGATACTTTCATGGACCTCGGGAAGCCAATGGGATAACGAGTGCTCTTTCGTTGTGAATAATGCATCGGGGCAGTCTCTGTTGACCGTCTCGCAGACTCCAACAGGAACCTATTCGATAGCGAATCCTTGTGCGGGAGGAACGACGTGTGAGGTCAACACCTTCCCATGGACCGAAAGCTTTGAAGGTGATATAGACTGCTGGACCGTGATTGATGCGGATGGTGATGGATATAATTGGGAGCGGACATACGGCGGCACGCATGATGCGTATGGTGGAAACTATATGATGTTTTCTCGTTCGATATACTGCAACACAGTGCTGAATACGGAAAATTATTTGATTTCTCCGCAAATCACCTTGCCCTCAACGGGAAACTATCAACTGGTTTTCTATGCAGCTAGTTCATCTAATTCCAATCCTGATTCCATATTGGTGAAGTTGTCCACGACATCGAATGCGAGTGCGTCAGCCTTTACTACCACATTGATGCCTAAGACGATGATTCCACACCTGCCATATCAGCAATATACCATAAATTTATCGGGATATAATGGACAGAGTTTTTATTTGGCATTTGTGCATGAGTCATACAACTGCATGTATCTTTATTTGGATAATATCTCAATTGTGAGCGCACCCCAATCATATACGATTACGGCGACTTCTGCCAATAATTCCATGGGAACTGTGACGGGTGGAGGAACATATACTGCAGGTGCCAGTGTTTCGTTGGAGGCTACAGCCAATGCGGGTTATCGTTTTACAGGTTGGGATGACGGCAATACCGATAATCCGCGAAACATTACGGCCATGGCGAATGCTTCTTATACCGCCTATTTCGCTGATTTGGGTACGGGAGAGTTGCATTATGATAATGGTACTCTTGTGAATAGCATGGGAGCGGGAGGCACTTTATACTGGGCTGTGAGATTTCCCGCTAATGTGTTGTCATCTTACACAACACTGTCATCTGTTCGCCTTTGGGATATGTATGCCGGCTCATACCAGGTCAGTGTTTGCCAAGGAGGAACAAACGCTCCTGGCACACAGTTGGCCTCACAAACGTTCAGCTTGAATGGAACGGGCGCATGGTTTGACGCAACGTTTTCATCTCCGTTAACCATAGATCCCACCCAAGCGCTATGGATTGTATTATACAACACAGGAGTGAACTACCCCGCTGCGGCCAGCACGTACGCCGGCAACCCCGACGGCTCATGGGTATCGTTGAATGGCAATGATTGGAATTCAATCTGTAACTATGACTATGATTTAACTTGGATGATTCGACCAGTGCTTTCGGCGGCTTCTACACCGCAAACATACACCATTACGGCAATATCTTCGAACGATGCTATGGGAACAGTTTATGGCGGGGGTCCATATACCGCCGGCACTACTGTCCAACTTACCGCCAATGCTGCCCCCAATCATCATTTTGTCAGCTGGAATGATGGTAACACCAGCAACCCTCGTTATATTACAGTAACAGGAAATGCTACCTATATCGCCAATTTCGCCGTTGACCAGTATCAGATTACAGTATTAAGCGGAAACGACGCTATGGGTACGGTGACTGGTGGAGGTCTGTGTGATTATGGTTCAGTGGTCCAAATTCAGGCCTATCCGTCTGCAGGTTATGAATTTGTTTATTGGAATGATGGAAACACAGACAATCCAAGAGATATCACGGTAACAGGAAATGCGACCTACGTGGCCAATTTCCAACCCACAGTAGGAATTGACGGTAACAATTTGTCCGCTGTCAGTGTATATAGCCATGACCATCAGATTGTAGTATGTCATGCAGAAGGTAAGAGTATAGAGATTTATGATGTGCTGGGCAAACTTGTCGCATACGATACTCAGAACAGCCAAGAATTACGCCAATTTACCATCTCCACCAAAGGTATTTATTTGGTGAGGGTAGGAGAGGCCTATTTCAAAAAGGTAGTCGTTAATTAGGGGTCAGTGATCAGTGGTCAGGGGTTAGGGGTTAGGGTAGAGACGCAATTTTGCGTCTGCAGGGGTTTCCGCCTGTCGCTTCGCTCCATTCGGAATGGTGAATGTGCCCTTAAAAAAATGTAGAGACGCACCATGGCACGTCTCTACATCAATCAATTATTAATTATTAATTGTCAATTGTCAATTATCAATTGTCAATTCTCCTTGATTACGCTTTCTCCTGCCTCAACAATGGCGATGAAGTCCTCGGCTTTCAATGATGCGCCACCAATCAAACCACCGTCAACATCTTCCTGCATGAACAGGTCGGCGGCATTTTTGGCATTGCAACTGCCACCATACAGAATGTAGGTATTGTAGGCCATTTCGGTGCCGTATTTTTTCTCTACTAACGAGCGGATAAAAGCGTGCATTTCTTCGGCTTGGGCAGGTGTTGCGGTTTCGCCTGTGCCAATAGCCCATACAGGTTCGTAGGCAATGATAACTCGTTCGAATTCGGCTGGCTGTAATCCGAATAGGGCTTCCTCTATTTGTTGCTGGACCACTTGGGTATGCTTTCCTGCTTTGCGCTCCTCCAGCAATTCACCACAGCAAACAATGGGAACGATGTCATTCTCAAGTAAAAGTTTGATTTTCTGGGCGATAGTGGCGTTGGTCTCCCCAAAATATTTTCTTCTTTCAGAATGTCCCACAATGCAGAATTCCACACCCATAGAGGCTAACATCTCTGCGGAAATCTCGCCGGTGTATGCGCCACTTGCATGTTCGCTGCAGTTCTGGGCACCAGCATAAAACTGGCTTTCCTCTTCTTCAGCAATATCGGTAATCAATTCCATATAGACAAAAGGAGGACAAAGCACCACTTCTGACTGTAGCTTCATGTCCTTTAATCCGTTTTGAATATCTAAAATCAAGTCCTGCGCATCGTCGAAAGACTTGTTCATTTTCCAGTTTCCTACAACTAACTTGGGTTTCATAGTTTTATTATTAATTATGTTTTTTGACGGGTACAAATATATATTCGCAACATAGGATGACAAGGCTGCTGAATACAGTGTTTCCTATGATGACCAATATGGTTTTCCAGAAGTGTCTGAAGGTGAAAGTCTCTAACATTACCGCTTCAAGTTGGTGTGCAAAGACCAAAATGACAGTATAGGCAAGTAGCCAACGGAATTCTTTGATACCTGGCATGGGTTTGTCGGTAACATTGTCGGTTTTGCGGCCATTAAGGGCAATGACAAGATAAGGGCGGATAAACATCATCAGTGTGCAGGCGGATGCATGAATGCCATACGTCATGGTGAACATGTCGATGATGAAACCTGTGACAAAACCTATGATATACTGTATCCAGCGTGGCACTTCGAAAGGCAGCATCAACAAGGCCAAGAGGTAAAGATATGCGTTGACACAGCCGAACAGATGAATGTAATTCAACACGAAAATCTGGGCGATAATCACCAGAAAAAAGCGTAATATGTTGGCTGTGACGTTATTCATCGTCCTTGAAATTGCTTTTGAGTTCGTTGATCTCAGAAGTATAGATATTGCGAATCAGATATACTGTGTTGATATTGCTGAAATTGGTAGCCAAGCGTATTTTGATGGTAAGAAAGCTACTATGTCCGGAGTCTTCCACGTCTGATACGATACCAACAAGTACATTGTTCGGGAATATGTTGGAGAAACCACTTGTGATAACAGTATCTCCAACATCTACAGGAACATGTTGAGGAATATCATACAATTGGGCATACCGGGCGTTGATACCATCCCATAGAACGGTGCCTATCTGATTGGCTGGTAGTAATTTGGCGCTGATACGGGCGTCGGGGTGCAAAATAGAAATGACTGAAGCAAAGTGTTCTGTCACATCACTGACCACACCACACACGCCATTGGCTGACATAACGGCCATGTCTGTGGTGATTCCTTCGGCACGTCCTTTGTCAATAATGATATAGTTGTGCGTTTTGTCCGTGGTTTTATAGACAATATTGGCGTATGAATAGTCGTATAATCTCATTTTCTTCAATCCGAGGCTGTCTTCCTGCTGATAGGCAGTATAAACAGAATCATCTTGGATGACGAAAGCATTGTCACGCTCATTCAGCAGCTCAATATTTTGCAGCACCAATTGTTCGTTCTCTTTTTCAAGAGAAAAATGCCGCACAACATTATACCATGCTTCGTTGATGGGTGAAACAATGGTTTGACATATATTGGATATGGCGAAGCTGGTGTATCTCACGCTCTTGGAAATCATAATGATACACAATATCTGTAAAATCACAAAAAGGAATAAGTGGAAATTCCGTTTAAGAAATTCAGACAGGTTGTTCATTATGAATCAGATGTATGTTCTGTAGAACTATTTGTTTTGTTCAGCGTATTCGCGGCCGGCTTTCAGACAGGCGATGTTGACGTTGACAACATCCTCGCCTTTGCGGGCGAAGTTCTCTCTCACAGCGGCTTCAATCTCTTCGAAAGGCAGCTGCAGATAGGGAGAAGCGGCTCCTAAGATAACCATGTTGGCGGAACGGGCGGAACCCAAATCCTTGGCGATTTTGTCGGCATCGATGACCACCTTGTTGGGCAGTTTGCCCAGTTCGGCGTTCAGTTTGTCGAAATCCGGATAGTTGGGTATGTTGACAAAGGGTTCGCTATTGGTGATGAGCCAACCTGTCTCTTTGTTCAACCATGGCAGGTAGCGCAAAGACTCCATCGGTTCCACTGAAATGATGAGGTCTGCTTTGCCCATGGGAATCAAGTCTGAGGCGATTTCCTGGTCTGAAAGGCGGAAATGTGACTGCACGTCACCACCGCGCTGGCTCATGCCGTGAACCTCGGCTTGTTTCATGAACATTCCTCTTTTGACGGCCGCATGGCCTACGATGGTGGCGATGGAGAGGATACCCTGACCGCCTACGCCTGCTAAAATTATATCGATTTTCATTATTTTTGTTTTTAGATGGGGCAGACCTGCGTGTCAGCCCTTGTGTTTTTATTTTTTTCTTGTAGAGACGCGATTAATCGCGTCTCTACCTTGTGTGATTGGTTATTTTTATAGAGACGGGGCATGCCCCGTCTCTACGGATTATTTCTTCGCGGCCTGCTGTTTTTTCATGCGGCGGCTGAGGGTCTGGATACATTCACGGGTTGGAATGATGACGGAAACACCTTCGTATTCCAACTCTTTTTCGATGATTTTGACATTCTCTTCCAGCTGGTTGGGCAGGGGTTTGATGCGGTGGATATGGTCTTCCTTGACACCGAGGCCCTTGCAGATTTCGCCCAGAACGCCCAGTGCGTGAGAATCCTGACCACCGGTCATACCCGTGGTGCTGTTGTCGAGAATCATCACGGTAACGGGAGTGTTCTCATATACGCAGTCTAACAGGGAGGTCATACCGCTATGGGTGAAGGTGGAGTCACCGATCACGGCCAAGCAGGGACGAACGCCGGCGTCGGCGGCACCTTTGGCCATGGTGATGGAAGCGCCCATATCGACGGTGGTGTAGATGGCGTTATAGGGAGGAAGTGCGCCCAGTGTGTAGCAACCGATGTCGGCGAACACTTTGCCCTTGCCGTATTTCTCCATGGCGCGGTTGATGGCATTGTATGAGTCGATGTGGGGGCAGCCCTGGCACAAGGCGGGTGGTCTGGGTACCACGAGTTCGGGAACGGGAGCTCCGTATGAGTCGGGCATGCCTAAGGCTTTGGCCAGCAGATTCGGGTTCAACTCGCCGTCGCGGGGCAGGGCTCCGCTCAAGCGGCCGATGATGTTGCCGGTGCGGTTCAGCAGTCCGCGCACTTGTTCCTCGATGAAAGGATAACCTTCCTCAGCCACCAGTACGGTCTCGCATTCGTCAACCATTTTGGCCACCAGTTTGGAAGGCACAGGGTATTGTGAAATCTTCAGTACAGGATAGGGGCACTGCTGGTTTTCGAAATTCTCCATCAGGTAGTTGTAGGCGATACCAGAGGCGATGATACCCAATTTCTTGTTGCTTCCTTCAATATATTTATTGAAAGGAGAGTTGCATGCTTCGTCTTCAAAAGCCTCCTGTTTGCCCAGCAGGTTGCGGTAATGCACTCTGGCGTTGGCGGGCAGCAGGATGAACTGTTTCGGGTTTTCCTCGAGGTGCAGGGGGTTCTGCGGGCGTTCGGCTTTGCGTTCCACACCGGCGCGGGAGTGGGAGAGGCGTGTGGTCAGACGGATCAGCACGGGAGTGCGGTATTTCTCTGAAAAGTCAAAAGCGGCGTAGGTGATGTCGTAGGCCTCCTGTTGGTTGGAGGGCTCGAATGACGGAATCAGCGCGAATTTGGCGTAATAACGTGAGTCTTGCTCGTCCTGGGAGGAGTGCATTGACGGGTCGTCGGCCACTACCACCACCAAGCCACCGTTGGCGCCGGTGATGGAGGAGTTCATGAACGGGTCAGCGGCCACATTGAGGCCCACGTGTTTCATGCAAACCATGGCGCGTTTGCCGGCGTATGACATGCCGATGGCTGACTCCATGGCTGTCTTCTCGTTGCCAGCCCAGATGCTGTGCACCTCGCCTGCTTTGCCTTGTTTGGATTCCTGGATAAATTCGGTGATTTCGGTAGATGGAGTGCCGGGATATGCATAAACTCCGGATAAGCCTGCGTCTAACGCTGCCTGAGCGACGGCTTCATCTCCTAAAAAAAGTACTTTTGACATGGTGATAAGATCTTATTATTGTGATTATTAACTCGTTAGCTTTTGCTAGTACATTCTACAAATATACAAAATATTTTAATTGGCAAGCTATTTTAATGAGCAAATTAGCAAATATAAAAAAAGTAGAGACGCAAAATCTTGCGTCTCTACAAACAAATGAATTATGAAAAGATTTACTGATTAGCGCACAACAGAGAATTTCTTGTTGATAACGCCGTTTTCAGTGTTTATTCTCATCATGTACATGCCGTTGCTCAGGTTAGCGGTGCTGATAACGGTTTGGGTTCCGTTAGCGGTGAAGTCACCAACTTTCTGGCCTGCGATAGTGTAAACCTCTACATTGCTGATGTTGGAGGTGGCGTTAACATTGATCACATTGTTGGCGGGGTTCGGATAAACGCTGATGGTGTTTTCATCTACCTTGTTGATGCCAGTACCTTCACCTACATAAATGTCATCGAGGTTGAGCCAGAACATGTCGGTGCAGTTGAAATGACGGAAAGCGATGTAAACGTTCTGACCAGTGTATGCTGACAAGTTGATGTTTTTTTGTTTGTAGGCTCCGGGAGCCTTTGCGCCGCCATTAGCATCGATGGTTTCTTCAAACAACAAGGTGAAGCTGCTTGTTGAAACGTCGGTTGTTGAAATGTACACGCCATAGTGCTCTGCAGCGTAGGAGGCATCCTGAGCGCAAATCCAGTAGGAAAGGGTGGCGTCAGTGCTTAAATTGATTTTAGGTGTAACCAGCCAGTTGTCAGGAGTCAGGGCAGCTTCGTCGTATGAAGCGGAAGCGATGGCTCCTTCGCCGCTATGGCAGTTCATGGACGGACCTGAAACCTTTTCCCAGTTGTGAGTGTCGCCATCGGCATCAATCAATAACCAACATTCACCCAATTCACCTTCGAAGTCTTCAACAAATGGCAGTGTTGCGATGCTTGAGCAGTCGATAGCACGACCTGTCAGGTTGATAGTTACTGAAGTAGCTCCTGTTGAAGTTAACGTAACGTTGCCAGTGTGTGTACCGGCAGCGGTGGGAGCATAACGAACATACAGGTTACCGCCGGCAGCGGGGATAGTAGCTGTAGCACCGAAGGTGGTGTTGTCAGCAGATACTTCGAACGGAGCGGTAGTGGTAGCAGTAATATCGGTAGTTAACAATGCGCCAGCGATGGCAACAGTTTCAGTTGCGTTGTCACCAACGTGAATATTACCAAAATCGATAGAGGTGGTACCTGCGGAAATTTCAGGATTGCTGACTTCTGTCAAACTGAAATTGTCAAAAATCATATAGTTGTAATAAGAAGACATTCCATAGGTGAATGTTCCAATTTCGGTAACGTCGATAGCTACATATTTGGTACCTGCAGGGAACAGGGAAGTATAGTTGAAGAAGTTTTCATCTATCTGATTGGCCACAACGGGAGCCAGCCAGGTAAAGCTACCATAGTTGTCGTCGGTGGAAGAATAACCGATGCGGAAGGTGCTTGAAGATGAAATATCATTGAGACCTGCGAGGGTTTGATAATCAAGGCTCAAAGACATTGGCAATGTGCTGTGGATTTCAGGAGTAATCAAGTAGTCAACAGCAGCGAATGCGGCACCATAATTACCCTCTTCAATAGTGATAGCACCCATGTGGCTTGCGTCGTTATAACCCCAGCAGAGAGGAGGAACAACTGCATCGTTGAAATCGTGGGTGAAAGGCAGACTTGCGATACCGTCAGAACAGTCAACAGCATTACCTTCTACATAGACAGAAACGGTTGCGGTGCCGCTGGTCAATGTAATAGTACCGGTGTGTGCACCAGCTGTGGCAGGATTATAGCGAACATACAAGCTTGCTTGGGTAGCTAAACCCGTGTTAGCGATGGTAGCGGTGGCTCCGAAAGTGGTGTTGTCTGCGGAAACCTCGAAGTTAGCAGGGGCGCTAACGCTAATGCTGCTGGTCAAAGCAAGACCGGTAACAGCAACTTCTTGGGCTGCAGAAGCCTGACCCATAATGCCAATAAATTCCACGCTGTCAGGAGTAACGGTCAAAGAAGCTTCAGCCACATCGCTGATGACGAAGTTGTCAATGTAGAGATATAATTGATCCGGATCGGAAACACAGTGAATACCGATTCTGTAGGTGCCATTCAAACTGCTTAAATCAACAAATTCTGTTTCATAAGTGGTTAAAGTGGCATCAATGGTGTCCGTTAATAAAGTAGTAGTGGTACCATTAATAGCGGCAACCATGAATTTTTCAGCATAATAAGCAGAACCTGAACGATAGTCAACACTCAAAAGCTGGCTACCAGTAAAAGTGATTTCAGGTGAAATCAACCAGTCGTCAGCAGGGTTGGTGCTATGGTACTGACATCTTGCGGCACCATTATAGAATGAGAACGTACGACCATCGTTATTAGCGTCATTAATAGTCCAGCAAGAGCGCGTAGTAGAGGTTCCCTCAAAATCTTCAGTGAAGGGGAAGGTTGTGATGGTGCTGCAGTCGGCAGCAGTACCTGTCAGAACCACTGTGTCGCTAATGGTAGAGGTGCTGATAGTGACATATCCATCGAAAGAGCCAGCCGCTGTGGGAGCGAATTTCACGTAGATGGTATCAGCGACAGATAAAGCGGGGTTGGCGGGGATGGTCACCGTGGTATTATAGGTGGTTCCGTTCAAAGATACACTGTAAGGAGCAGCGGTGGTGACATTGATAGCCTCATTCAGGTTGGCGCTGTTGATGATGATCATATTCTCTACGGTCATGCCAGCGGGAATACTGCCAAAGTCAATGGCAGTTGGCGTCACTGTCATAGTGGTGGGAATATCGGCTCCGACGAAGAAGTTGGTGATATTCAGTCCATACATGTTTGGATCTGATTCAGCCTTGAAGGCAATTTGGATTGACTGACCAGCATAAGAAGCCAAATCAAGGTATTGGGTTTCAAAAGCGGTGTTAGTAACAGTCTGCGTGCCAATAATTTGAATAGCGTTAAGGTAAGTTCCATTAGCGGGAATCACCCATACGGAGAATTTTTCGGGATAAGTTGAACTTCTAACCTTATAATCGAATGATGAGATGGCGCCCGTTTGCGGAATATCGAAAACAGGAGAAATCAGCCAGTCGTTGGCGGCATTCGTTCCATGATAGAAATATTGAGCCCATTCGTCTGTTACCATGAAATTCCACATACCCTGATTGGTTTCGGGGTCGCCGTCATTGTTGGCATCCACGATGGTCCAGCAGTTATTCAAAGCATCGTTGGTAAAGTTAGTGGTATAAGGCAGGGGGGTGTTGCTGCAATCCACTGCGTTACCAGTCAGTGTGAGTGTAACGCTGGTGGCGCCAGTGCTTGACAGTGTCACAGTGCCATTGTTACTTCCGGCTGCAGTAGGAGTGTATTTCACATACAGGGTGCCGCCAGCTTGGGCGATGGTAGCGGTAGTTCCATAAGTGGTGCCATCGGCAGATACTTCAAAAGGAGCGGAAGTGGTGGCAGTGATGCCAGCGGTAAGGTTGTAGGCGGTAATGGTAGCGGTGGAAACACTGCTTCCAGGCATACCTACTGTGCCGAAATCGATGGCAGTGGGTACTACGGAAATAGTGGGGTCAGTGGGTTGTGCGAAAATTTCCACATCGTCAATGTTCAGCATGAACATATCAGAGGTGATGTGGTGACGGAAAGCGATATAAACAGTTTGTCCTGTATATGCTGATAAATCAACGCTTTTCTGTGTATAAGTGTCGGTAGAAACACCCGTAAGCACAGCAGTGGTAGCTGTAAATGCTGCCACCGTATTGGAAGTGGCCACATAAACACTGTAGTTTTCTTCAGCATAACTGGGGTCTTGTCCAACTACCCAGAATGTCAATGTTGCATTGCTGGTGAGGTTGATAGCTGGGGTAATCAGCCAGTTGTCAGGGGTCAGAGCTCCTTCATCGCTATCCCAAGAAGCGGATGTAATACATCCACTTCCAGAATGGTAAGAGTAGTTTTCCGTAGTGGACATGGTGGGAAACCAGTTGAAGCCATCACCATCATTGTCAATGATGGTCCAACCTGTCGGTAAGGTTGCACTTTCAAAACCTTCTTGAAGTAAGAATTGCGCTTTGGCACAGAAAGCCATCAAAAATAGCGCAATAAACAAAGTAAAGATTTTTTTCATAATTGTTGTTTTTGGTTGATAATTAATGATATTTGGTTGTTTTTGGTTGTTTTCTTACATCTTTCATTTAAAAAGTAATGAACTGCAAAAATACATAAAATTTTTGAATAATTTGCAATCGCTTTTTTTTAATATGTACTATGATAAAAATAGGGACGTTGTTTATTGCGTCCACAAAAAAATGCAGAGACGCATAACCTTGCGTCTCTGCATGCAAATGAAATATGAAAAGATTAATGATTATCGGGCAACAGAGAATTTCTTGTTGATCACGCCATTCTCAGTGTTAATTTTCATCAGGTACATGCCAGCTGACAAACTTTCTGTATTGATGGAGGCAGTTGTACCATTAGCGCTGAAGTCACCAACTTTCTGACCGGAAATGCTGTAAATCTCAACATTGTTGATGTTAGAGTTGGCATTTACGTTCACTACGTTGTTGGCAGGATTAGGATAAACACTGACTTCGTTGTTGCTGACTTCGGCAACAGAGGTTGTACCGCCAGAGATGACGACATCGTCAATGAACAAAGCGAAAACATCAGTAGAGTTGCAGTTGATGGCAACATACTTTGTACCAGCAGGGATGTTGTAGGTGTATTCTGTCCATTCGGTTGTTCCAATAGATTCGGTGGCGATATTGCTAAAGCTGGAAATCTCATTGTTAGTGCTGGAAACCCAAATCTTCATGGTTTCTGCACCGTATTGGTCGGTTAATTCACGGGCATACAATGAAAGTGTACCATTGCTGGTGAATGAAAGAGCAGGAGAAATAATCCAGTCATTGGTAGTAGGAACTGGATTTCCCATGGCATTGAAGAATGCAAGGAACTGACTACCGGAGTGGGCTCCTTGAGTATCCTCAACGGAAGGATTTGTTTGTGATGGGTTGAAAACGATACATGCACCGGTATAGCCAGTGTTGGGGAAGTTAACGCTGTTGTATCCATAAGTTTGTGCACCGTCACCATCATAGAATGTCCAAAAACCAGCTGGATCTACTGTGAATGCATCATAGTCTTCAAAACCATCAACAATTTGTGCTTTTGCACAGATTGTCATTGCGAATAATGCTACAAAAAGTGTAAAGATTTTTTTCATAAGCGTTTGTTTTTTTGGTTAATAATAAATGTTAAATGTTTTTTTCTCTTAAAAAATCTTCTTTGTTTTTTTATCATGCAAAAGTAGTAATTTTTTTTGAGAAAATATTCAGTTCTGAAATTTTTTTTGTTTTTTTTCGAAAGGAGAAAAATTTTTCAACAAAAAAAGTACAACCTTGTTTTTGCATAAAAAAAAGATGTATATTTGCAAACCTTTTGAAGTGAAATAGAAGAAGTAGAAAAAAAGAACTAATACCGCTCGCAACTACTTGATTTCACGGACTTTATAATAATGGTTGGATTGTGTCTGGTGGGTTTTATGAATGTCTGAATGTGAATAAATAGTTGCAATTTTCTTCCAAATTTGCACTATTTTGCTTTTAAATGGATAACGAAATTAACAACAAAAATAATATTTGAAGGGATGAAAAGAATTAAAATCACACAAGTGAGAAGCGCTATCGACAAACCATTGCGCCAG
>JAEEGG010003603.1_pt1 | contig 38518 bp, 28 predicted proteins | sample 9134161 | NCBI WGS metagenome assembly JAEEGG01 (sample SAMN16246543, study PRJNA631951) | gut metagenome | biome: gut microbiome; feature: rumen; material: CR-attached | host: Bos | place: Iran: Karaj | collected 2018-10 | reverse complement strand
TCGAAAACATAAAGCTATAAACTACCATCAAGGGGCCGCACGATGTGCGACCCCTTGAATGTAGCGGGACTGAGAATTGAACTCAGGACCTCCGGGTTATGAATCCGACGCTCTAACCAACTGAGCTATCCCGCCATAATTCGCAAAAGCGACTGCAAAGGTATAACCATTTCCCCAACCGACCAAATTTTTTCCGAAAAAAGTTTTTCTCAGGTCAGTTATTCTTCCAAAAAGCAGGTGTAAAAATGACCAAAACAGTAAAAATCTCAAGCCTTCCCATGAGCATGAGTGCCGAGAGAATCCACTTGACAAACATTGGCAAAACACTCCAAGACATGGTCGGCCCGATTTCAAGACCAAGGGTGGGACCCACGTTACTGGCGCAACTCAAGGCGATTGTAAATGAATTGGTGCTGTCAACTCCCACCAGAATCATGATAAAATAGGCAGTGAGACACAACACGAAATATACCATCAGGAAGGCCATCAACGTGATTTGGCCCGATGAGTGAACTGTCGAACCATTGACTTTGACCGGAAGAATGGCTTTGGGATGCAAGCGGTGAAGAATCTCGTTGCGCAGGATTTTAAAGGCAATCACACCGCGTGCACACTTAAAACCGCCCGCCGTGCTTCCTGCACAGCCGCCGAAGAACATACACACACTCAGCACCACCCAAGTGATGTGATGCCATTGGGCGGCATCCTCGTTAAACATACCCGTTGTGGTGATGAACGAGACGACCTGAAAGAGCGCGTACCTGATGGCATCGGCGATCGAATAGTCGTTGTATCGCAACAGGAAAGCCACGATGATGGCTGTTGCCGCCAACGTCAGAGCGAGATAAAACCGAAATTCGGCGTTGCGGAACAGATTTTTGATTTTTCCCCTGAACATAGCAGCATACAACATGGCGAAACTGATACCGGACAAGAACATGAACACAATTGCCGTGTAGTCGATGGCAGCATTATTAAAGTAGCCTGTGCTGGCATCATGCGTCGCAAAGCCACCAGTCGCCGTCACTGTCATGGCATAGTTAATGGCATCAAACGGCCCCATGCCAAACAGGAAGAAGCAGAGGGCACATGCTGCTGTGAGCACCAGATAAACGCCCCACAATGCTTTGGCGCTCATCGTGAGACGGGGCTGCAGCTTGGACTGGACCGGTCCAGTAGCCTCGGCAGCAAAGATTTTAACCGAACCGCCGACAAACGACGGCAAAATGGCAATTGTGAAGAACACAATACCCAAGCCGCCTATCCATTGCGTCAATGAACGCCACAGCAACACACCATGCGGCATACCCTCCACATGATCGATGGTGGTTGCGCCAGTCGTTGTCAAACCCGACATGGTCTCAAAAAAAGCATCTGAGACGTTGTCGATATATCCGCCCAGGAGAAACGGCAACGAACCGAATGCCGCAAAGGCAATCCAGACAAGGCTAACCAGCAGATAGGCGTCGCGGCGGCTCAAGGTATTGGAGGCGCCGCGTCCCAGCAAAATGAACAACAATGACACAGCGACAGTGACGCCGAAAGTAATGGCCAGCGGCACCATATCACCCTCATGACAACATAACGACACAACTAGGCACAAAAACATGAAGGCAGCCTCAATGTTCAGCAGGGCGCCCAATATCCTGAATATGAGCTTGGTGTTAATCATGTCTCACTTGAAGATTTTCTCGATTTGGCTGATATTGGTGTCCTGGCAGAAGACTACTACATTGTCCCCTGGCAGTATCTGAGTATTGCCGTTGACCAGCAAGCCCACGCCATCGCGAACCAAGCCGCCCAATTCAATCTGACTGGAGAGCTTGAGTTCACACACTCGCTTGGACGTGATGCGCGAGCCTTCATGGGCCTTAAATTCGGCAACATCGGCATTGACCATGAGTAGGTTGCGGATGTTGCGGACATCCCCGTCAAGCAACAGCTGATAGATGTAGCTGGCAGTCAATGCCTGCTTGTTGATGATGGTACCGATGTCGGCGTTTCCTGCAATGCCCATATAGTCAAGATTCTCAATCATGGCGACCGTCTTGCGTACCCCCAGCTCGTGAGCTGTCATGCAAGTGAGGATATTGGCCTCGGCATTACCTGTCAAGGCAATCAGCGCCTGGGCCTTTGTCACGTTCTCCTCGAGCAGATTGGCCACCGACCGGCCATCGGCATTAATCACCATCACCCCGTCCCTGTCAATGACCTCGTTGAGTTCCTCGCAGCGTTGGGTGTTGGCTTCAAAGATTTTGACATTCATTCCGCGCGGCAGACGGTTGACAACTCGCACCGCGGTCTTTCCGCCACCCACGATGATGACATTCTTGACATCAGGATAATCACCCTTACCAACGATTTTCTTCATTTCAGGAATGAACTCCTTGGTCGTCATGAAATAGACAAAATCATTGGGCCGAAGCATGTCATTTCCCGTGGGAATGATGGTTTCGGTACCGCGCTTGATGGCGACGACATGATAGGGGGTTGCAGAGTTGAAGATTTCCTTGAGAGGGCGATTGAGAATATCGCAGGCTTCTCTCATCTTTATGCCCAGCATCGTGAGGGCACCCTCATACACATCCCATCGCTGGTTCACCCACGACAGCTGCAGACACGAGATAATGTCCTGCGCCGCAAGGTCATCGGGGTAGATGATTGAAGAGATGCCGGCACGATGGAATGACTCACTAATAGAGGCCTCGGTGAATTCTACATTCTCGACACGCGCAACCGTTTGTTTGGCACCCATTGATTTGGCAAGCACACACAGGCTCAAATTCAAATTCTCGTCCCGAGTCACCGAAATAAACAGATCGGCATTCCTCACTCCCGCATCCTTAAAGGACTTGATGGGCGTGTTGGACGAGGACTTGATTGTCATCAGATCACAATAGGATGAAATGCGCTCCAACTTAGCCTCATCTTCATCAATGATGACAATATCCTGCTTGATTTTTGAGAATAATTCCGCCAAATGAACTCCAATGGCATCGGCTCCGACAATAACTACTTTCATTTCATTTATTTGTTAGGCCGCAAATATAATGACTCTTTCTTGAGATATACAAATATCTGAATATAATTTTACCATATACGCACTTTTTTGCTGTTTTTTGATTATTAAGGAGAAATGATAGCCATCTCATGAAAAAAGCGTATCTTTGCACAACATGACAAAGTTTTTACCCAAGGTGCCAAACTTGCAAAACACGAATCAGCAGTCAGCAAGTCAAAGGTCATAGGCAAAACCAAGGTATTGTTTCAAAATGGCTTGAACTTATGAAGAAGTTTTTACAATCAAGTGCATTGGTGCTGACAGTGTTGCTGGCACATGGCGCTAGCGCGCAGGGCATCTATGGTGACGTGAACGGCGACGGAGAAGTGAACATTGCCGATGTGAACGAGGTGGTCAACGTGATTGTGGGCAGCACAAGTCCCACGCCACCCCCCAGTGAGCCCGAAACCGACACGGTGGCTGTGACACTCTTTGACACCGATATCGCAGCCCGCCACTACTACCGCATCCCTGCCATCGTGCAGCAGTCCTCCGGCAGGCTAATCGCCATTGCCGACGACAGACACAACAGCAACAACGACATCGGCGGCAACCGGGGCATCGACGTTGTGGGCCGCATTAGCGATGACGGCGGCAAGACATGGGGCGAGACCTTCATCATTGCCGATGGTAACTACCGTCACGAAGGCTTCGAAAACAGCCATGGCGACGCTGCGGCAGTCGCCGACCGTGAAACCGGAAAACTGCTCATCATGTGTGCATCGGGCAATCAGGGATTTCTTGCTTCAACATTGTCCAACCCATTGCTTGTGGGACGCTACACCAGCGACGACGGCATGACCTGGACGGGCCAAGACGTGACAAGCGATATCTACGGCATCTTTGCCGACTGTCCCGAAGTAAATGCCTTGTTCTTCTCCAGCGGACGCATCTGCCAGAGCAGCCGCATCAAGCAGGGTGACTATTACCGCATCTACTCGGCAGTCGATGGTCCAATGGACGTGGGATGCCTGGTGTTGTATAGCGACGACTTTGGTATGACCTGGCAAGCGCTGGGTGGTCCTCAAGCAAGGCCAACGACAACGCCCTGGGGTGATGAGGCCAAAATCGAGGAACTTCCCGACGGCAACGTGCTGCTGAGTTGCCGTTCCAAACAAACAGCTACCAGTGGCAGGCTATTCAATATCTATGACTATGCCACAGGCTCATGGGGCCAGATGGCCACCAGCAACGATGCGGGATCGGGCACCTATAGCGAAGACTGCTCCTGCAATGGAGAACTGCTCATCGTGCCTGTCAAACGCCTGAGCGACGGACGGCACATCCACCTGGCACTGCAGTCGGTACCGCGCGGCTCAGGCCGACAGTGTGTGAGTATCTACTATAAAGAACTGCTTAACAGCAGTGACTATGACGAGCCCCAAGACTTCTCATGGGGATGGAACTGCTACCAAGTGACTGAGGGCTATTCAGCCTATTCCACGATGATTGCCACAGCCAGCGGCAGTATCGCCTTTTTCTTTGAGGACTGCAACAACAACCAGAGCACCTCGGTCTACGACCTGCTGTTCCAGCGTTTTTCCATCGAAACCATCACCAATGGGCGGTACTCCGCCATTAAACAATAACGAACATGAACAACATCAACATACCAGTGCTTGCGGCACCGCTGCAAGGAGTGACCGATAACGTGTGGCGCATGGCGCAGCACGACGTATTTGGCGGAGTGGACGCTTATTACGCCCCATTCATGCGCGTGGAACATGGCGAAGTCAGGCGCAAGGACCTGCGCGACGTCAATCCCGAGCGCAATGCGGGCATCATTCTCATCCCACAGATTCTTGCCTGCCAACCCGACCATGCCCTGATGATGGTCGAAGCCCTACAGCAAATGGGATATCGCCGCATCGACATCAACCTGGGGTGCCCGTTCCCACCCATTGCGCTGCACCGCAAGGGTTCAGGCATGCTGGCCTATCCCGACCTGGCCGAGGCGCTCTTCAAAGCACTGGCCGGTATTGAAGACGTTGAATTCAGTGTCAAGATGCGCCTGGGCTGGGACAAGAACGACCAGTGGCGCGACATCCTGCCGCTGATGGAGATGATCAAACCTGTAAATATCGCCATCCATCCCCGCACGGGCAAACAGCAGTACAAGGGAGAACTGGACATGGAACAGTTCGAGGCCCTACTGGCAGCCTCACCATGGCCCGTGGTATATAACGGCAGCCTGCGCACCATCGAGGACATCGAGCAAACCATCCAGCGTTACCCCACCCTTGCGGCTGTGATGGTGGGCAGCGGTCTTGCCGCCAACCCAGGCATGTTCGCACCCGACGCTACACCCGACGACTACAGCCGCTTCCACGACCTGCTGGTTGAGGGATACACCGAGCTGCTCAACGGCGGCGAAGCGCAGCTGGTGCGTCACCTGCAGGACATCTGGCAGACATTCCTGCCCAACACCAACCGCAAACTGTTCAAAGCCATCCGCAAATCCCGCACTATCGACCAGTACCAGAATGCTGCCGCCGCAGCGCTAGCCGATGTTGAAAATGCCTTGAGCACCCAACCTGAGGACGAAGACCAGTAATTCTTTTAGGCATATCACCGCCACATAATCATGGCGGCACCGCTGTGTGTTAATCTTTTAACAATATATTTGTTAAATTAACGTGCTTTTCACGCAGGGGTGTTGCCTAATGATGTATTTTTGCACCTTGAAAAACGAGATTTACTGACATTAAAAGAATAAACAGAACAATATTTCTATGGCAGAATCAGTCAATATCAGGGATTTGAACGACCTGATTGCTAGTAAGAGTAATTTTGTGAACTTGATCCGTCAGGGAATGGACCAGACGATTGTCGGCCAAAAGCATCTTGTGGACTCCCTGCTCATCGCACTGCTCGCCAACGGACATGTGCTGCTCGAGGGTGTTCCCGGTCTTGCCAAGACCAAGGCCATCAGCACCCTGGCGTCGTTGATTGATGCACGTTTCTCGCGCATCCAGTTCACGCCCGACCTGCTCCCCGCCGACGTGGTGGGTACCATGATCTACAGCATCAAGAAGGAGCAGTTCGAGGTCAAGAAGGGCCCGGTGTTTGCCAACTTTGTCCTCGCCGACGAGATTAACCGTGCTCCCGCCAAGGTGCAGAGCGCACTGCTCGAAGCCATGCAGGAGCGCCAGGTGACCATCGGTGAGCAGACCTTCAAACTCGATGACCCCTTCCTGGTACTCGCTACCCAGAACCCCATCGAACAGGAGGGCACTTACCCGCTGCCCGAAGCCCAGGTGGACCGTTTCCTGATGAAAGTGCTCATCGGTTATCCCAGCAAGAGTGAGGAGAGCGATATCATCAAGATGAACATCGCCCCCGATCCCGTCGAGGTTCGTCCGCTGGTTACTCCCGCCGATATCGTGGACACCCGCAAGGTGGTTCAGCAAATCTACATCGACGAGAAGATCCAAAAATACATCGTGGACATCGTGTTCGCCAGCCGCTTCCCGAGCGACTATGGCCTCAACGACCTTAAGAGCATGATTTCGTTCGGAGCGTCTCCCCGTGCATCCATCAACATGGCACTGGCATCGAGGGCTTATGCCTTCCTGCGCAATCGCGGCTATGTCATCCCCGAGGATGTGCGTGCCGTTTGCCACGACGTGATGCGCCACCGACTGGGACTGAGCTACGAAGCCGAGGCCAACAACATCACGGCCGACGAAATCATCAGCAACATTCTGGACAAGATTGCAGTGCCTTGATATTCAAGTTCTGCTTGAAGTTTAGAGTTTAGAGTTGACGTCAACTAGAAACTAAGAACTAAGAACTAGAAACTAGGGACTAAGGACTAGGGACTATCAATGGATACTAATGAACTGTTGCGCAAGGTCCGAAAGATAGAAATCAAGACCAAGGGCCTGTCGCAGAACATATTTGCCGGCGAGTACCACTCGGCCTTCAAGGGCAGGGGTATGACCTTCAGCGAGGTGCGCGAGTACCAGTATGGTGACGACGTGCGCGACATCGACTGGAACGTCACCGCCCGATACAACCGCCCCTATGTGAAGGTCTATGAGGAAGAACGCGAACTCACGGTGATGCTGCTGGTTGATGTGTCGGGGAGCAAGGACTTTGGTGCCGTGGGTGTTGCCAAGCGCGAGATGATGGCCGAAATCGGTGCCACCATCGCCTTCTCGGCCATTGAGAACAACGACAAGGTGGGCGTTATCTTCTTCAGCGACAAGGTAGAGAAATTCATCCCGCCCAAAAAGGGGCGCAAACACATCCTGCTCGTCATTCGCGAGCTGCTGGATTTCCAGCCGCAGGGCACCGGCACCGACATCAACATGGTGCTGGAATACATGACCGGCGCATTGAAGAAACGCTGCACCACCTTCCTGGTGAGTGATTTCATCGACGAGCACGACTACAGCAAGTCGCTCTCTATTGCCAACCACAAGCATGATGTGATTGCCGTTCAAGTCTATGACAAACGTGAGGCGCAACTGCCCAATGTGGGACTCATGCGCGTGCGTGATGCCGAGCGCGGCACCATGCGCTGGGTGAACACTGGCAGCAAGCGCGTGCGTGACGCCTACAGCCGCTGGTGGTACAACCAGCAACAGGCCGTGAACGGCACGTTGCAGCGCTGCAATGTGGACATGGCAAGCGTGGCGACCGATGAAGACTATGTGACCGCCCTGATGGGCTTATTCAAGAATCGAGGAGTTAAGAGTTAGGAGTTATTTCAGAATGTCACAACATGTGAGACATATCGTGATGACCGCTGTCGTGCTGGTGGCGACAATGACCACGGCATGGGGCGGTAACGTCACATTCAAGGCAAAGCTCGACAGTGCAACGCTACTCATGGGCAAGACCACGGCCCTGCATCTGGAAATCACCCAGGACAAGGATGCCCGGGGATTCTTCCCCAATGAACAGGCCGATACCCTCAGCGCCATGGTCGAAATTGCCGATCGCACCAAGGCCGACACGACCGACCTGGGCAACAACCGCATTCAAATCAACCGAGACCTCATCCTGCAGAGCTTTGACTCGGGCATGTGGGTCATCAAACCCATCCCCTATGTGGTGAATGGTGACACGGCCTATTGCAACCAATTGTCGCTCAAAGTGCTACCGGTTGATGTGAGCAAAATGCAGGACATTCACGACATCAAGCCTGTAGAAAAGGTTCCCTTCAACCTCCTGGATTGGCTCCCCGACTACTGGTGGTTGTGGCTGCTCGTGCTGCTCCTGTTGGGTGCCGGCATTTGGGCCTACCGCAAGTACTACAAGAAGGGCATCAACCCATTGAAGGCCGTAAAGAAACGTCTGCCGCCCTACGAGGAAGCAATGATCAACCTGCAGCGGCTCAAGGAAGCCCAACTGTGGCAGCGAGGCCAAGAGAAAGAGTATTTTACCGGTCTGACCGACATTCTGCGCGTCTATATCGACCGTCGCTTCCACATCAATGCTGTGGAAATGACCTCGTCACAGATCATCGACACCCTCAAGAAAAACGAGGAGACCAAGGCGGTGAACGAGCAGTTGGAGATGATTCTCGAAATTGCCGACATCGTGAAGTTTGCCAATGCCCGACCGCTGGCCGACGACAACGAAGTGGCCTTCCAGCGCGCTATCAACTTTGTTGAAGCAACGCGACCTGTTGAACAACCCGACAATAAAGAGGAGGTGAAGAAATGATCAATCTTGCTCATCCAGGCTGGTTGTGGCTGTTGCCGGTGCTGATGATTCCGCTCATCGCATGGTACATCTATAGCCAAGACAAGAACGAGCCCGAAATGAACGTGTCCTCAACACGCGCGTTCGACGGCATGGGTACGAGTTGGAAAGTGTGGCTGAAACACCTGTCGTTTGCGCTCAAGTTGGGCGCATTGGCTTGTCTCATCATCATTTTGTGCCGCCCGCAGACCAAGGACTCGTGGTCTACCAGCGATGTGGAAGGCACCGACATCGTCATCGCACTCGACGTGTCAACCAGTATGCTTGCCAAGGACTTCTCTCCCAACCGCTTCGAGAGCGCCAAGAAAGTCGCCACCCAGTTCGTCAGCGGCCGTGACCACGACAACATCGGTCTGGTGCTGTTCGCTGGCGAGAGTTTTACCCAAGTGCCTATGACAATGGATAACGCCACTCTGGTCAACGCCATCGGACAGACCGAAATCGGTGCCCTTGAGGACGGTACAGCCATCGGTGACGGCATCGCCACGGCAATCAACCGCATTCGCGACGGCAAGGCCAAGAGCAAGAGCATCATCCTGCTCACCGACGGCAGCAATAACACTGGCGTCGTGGCACCCAACACCGCAGCCGACATCGCGCGCAAGTTCGGCATCAAGATTTACACCATCGGCGTGGGCAGCAACGGCACTGCCGAATATCCTGTCGCCATCGACTATGCCGGCAATATCCAGTACCAGCGTATGCCTGTCGTCATTGATGAGACAACCTTGAAGAATATTGCTGCCACCACCGGCGGCAAGTATTTCCGCGCCACTTCGGGCAGCGTGCTCAATAGCATTTTCAAGGAAATCGATCAGATGGAGAAGACTCACATGGACGTGCAACGCTTTACCCACACCGAGGACCACTACGAGCCATGGGCACTGCTCCTGTTGGGACTGTTACTGCTGAGTCTGCTGATGGATTATACGGTATTGAGACACATTCCTTGAGTTTTAGCCATTGGCTGACAACTAGAAACTAGGGACTAGAAACCACAAACTAAATATGATCAATTTCGCTCATCCGCAATATTTCTACCTGCTGCTCCTGCTGCCTGCCCTGGTGCTGCTGTTCCTGTGGAACCGGCGCGACCGCAGCAAGCGATTGGATCGTTACGGCAAACGCTCATCCATCGACCCGCTGATGCCCGAGGTATCACGCTACAAGCCATGGATCAGGCTTGTGCTGGAACTGCTGCTGCTCACTATGGTCATCGTTGTGCTTGCGCGTCCGCGTGCCGGCTCGAGCAAGACCACTACCAACGTACATGGCATCGAGGTCATGGTTGCCGTCGATGTGTCCAACTCGATGAACGCATCAAGCACCGACAACCCTCAAGACGTGAGCCGCCTGCAGCGCGCCAAAATGATTCTGCAGAAGCTCATTGACCGCCTCGACAACAACAAGGTCGGGCTGATTGTGTTTGCAGGCAATGCCTATATGCAGATGCCCATGACCAGTGACGCGGCATCGGCCAAGTTGTTCCTCAATGGCATCAGTACCAACATGGCGCCCACTCAGGGAACGGCCATCGGTGCTGCCATCAATCTGGGACTGAACGGCTTCTCGCAAAGCAAGAAATCTCAAAAAGCGATGATTATCATCACCGATGGTGAGAACTTTGAGGACGATGCTGTCGAAGCTGCCAAGAACGCCGCCAAGATGGGCGTGCAGGTAGATGTCATCGGCGTGGGTTCCACAACAGGTGCGCCAATTCCCATTCAGGGTGGTTACCTCACTGATGACAGCGGACAACCCGTAACCACCTATCTCAACGAGAAGATGGCCCAGCAGATTGCCGAAGCCGGCAAGGGTGTCTATATCTCGGGCACCGCCAGCGATGCAGTTTCCACATTGCAAGAAACGCTCGACAAACTGGCCAAGAGCGACCTGGCTACGGTGTCCTACACACAGCACGACGAGCAGTTCCCCGTCTTTGCAGTGATTGCAATGCTCCTGCTGCTGGCACTGCTCCTGCTGCTCGAGCGCAAGAATCCGTGGCTCAAGCGATATAATTTCTTTACTAAGGATAAGGAGAATCCATCAATCTTGACACGAAAAGATGAAACTCAGGAAAATCAATAAAACGATACTGTCTTTAGCTCTGACATTAGGCATGGCATTGTCCATGGCAGTGCCTGCCGCGGCACAGGCCAAAGCCCCCAAAATGACAAAGAAGGAGCGTATTGCCCTGCGCAACGGCAACAAGTTATATGAGAAAAAGCGCTATGCCGAAGCCGAGGTAGAGTACCGCAAGGCTTTGCAAGCCAATCCTGCCAGCGAAAAAGCACAATTCAACTTGGCAACCGCACTCATGCGTCAGGGCAGTGTCACCGCCCAACAGGACGATGACAAGAACCCGATGAAGCAGGCCGAGGGCATCTTGACCAACCTAGCCAAGGGCGCTCAGGACAAGCTGTTGCAAGGCAAGGCATGCTATGACTTGGGCAATATCGCCTATGGCCGCCAGGACTATGGCAAAGCTGTCGAGTTCTACAAGCACGCCCTGCGCTGCAACCCCGATGATGACCAGGCACGCGACAACTTGCGACTGGCCCAGCTCAAGAAACAGCAGCAAGACAAAAACAAGGATCAGAACAAAGACCAAAACAAGGATAACAAAGACCAGAATAAAGATCAGAACAAGGACCAGAACAAGGACCAAAATAAGGACCAGAACAAAGATCAAGACCAAAATAAAGATCAGAACAAGCAGAACCAGGATCAGCAAAACCAAGACCAACAGAAACAACAGCAACAGCAGGGCGGCATGAGCCAGCAGAACGCCGAGCAGGTGCTCAAGGCCATGCAGGACCGCGAACGCGCCACCCAGCAACGCATCAACGCCCAGCAGGCTCAACAGCAGCGCCACGAGCGCCAGCGCACCAACAAGAAGTGGTAACTTAGGCTTTAGGCATCAGGTTTTTAGGAATCATTCAATGAAACGAATCATCAACATAGCAATTCTTATCTTGGCTACCATGGTGGCACAAGCAGCCTCGTTCACTGTCGAGGCCCCGCGCCAGGTGGTCGAGGGCAATAAGTTCAACGTCACCTTCGTGCTCAAGAACGGCGAGGGTGGCAACTTCACTCCCCCCGAGGTGAGCGGTGCCAAGCTCATCTATGGTCCTAGTGTGTCTCACAGTTACAGTTCGTCGTGGGTCAACGGCAAGTCATCCCATAGCTCGACCGAAGAGTATACCATGATTTACAAGGCCACTTCAACCGGCAAGTGCCACATTGGTTCAGCATCCATCGTGGTTGACGGCAAACGCCTTGCTACCAATGCGCTGACCATCGAGATACTGCCGTCGGGCAGCCACCCCAGGCAGCAGACGCAGACCACACCGGGCGCCCCAACCCCTTACAGTGACCCGATGACACAAAGCGCCGATAAAGCGGTGGGCAGCAATGACCTGTTCGTGCGCATCGAGATGTCAAAACCGCGCGTCTATGAGCAACAGGCAGTGGTGTGCACCATCAAGCTGTACACCAAGTACCAGATTTCACAGTTCATGCCCACCATCCAGCCGTCGTTCGATGGTTTCCTCATTGAGGAAATACCTGTCCAGCCGAGCCTGAACAAGGTGGAAACGCTCAACGGCGAGCGTTACATGACGGCCATTCTCAAGAAGTGTATCCTGTACCCGCAACAGAGCGGCAAACTCACCATCACTTCGGGCAGCTATGACGTGAGCGTGGTGCAGTTCGACACATTCAAGAGCATCTTTGGCTCAATCTCCAAACCTGTGGAAAAAGACCTCAAGGTGCAGAGCAACACGGCAACCGTCAACATCCTGCCGTTGCCTGAGCCCAAACCTGCTTCGTTCACCGGTGCTGTGGGCAAGTTTGATGTCACATCAGACCTGCAACCTGCCACTGGCTTCAAGACCTACAGCGCAGCTACCTACCGCTACATCATCAGCGGTGTGGGCAACATCAAGTACATCAAGGCCCCCGAAGTCAAGTTCCCTGACCAATTCGATGTTTATGATCCCAAGACCGATGCTCAGGTCAATGATGCGGCAGGAGATATGCGAGGCAAGGTCATCATCAGCTACTCATTCATCCCCCAATATGCCGGCGAGTTCGACATTCCCGCTGGAGAATTCTGCTACTTCGACCCCGATGCGGGCAAGTATGAGACCATCACCGTCCCCGCACGACACCTCACGGTTGCTAAGGGAGAGGGCCAGCCCAGCAACCACTACCGCATGAAGAATATGGACATCCGTCCCATCAAGAGCGGTGACCTGGGGTTGAAGAAGTCTCATGGCTACATCCTCGACAGCAGGACCTACTGGCTGTGGTTCCTGCTACCACTGCTCGCACTGGCAGGACTGCTGATTTACTACCGCAAACAGCTCAAGGAACGTGCCGATGTGCGTCGCATGCGAGCAAAACGAGCAAGCAAGGTGGCACAACGCCGCCTCAAGGCCGCACGTGCATTTGCTGCCCGCGGGGACAGGAACGGCTTCTATGCCGAGCTGTTGAACGCCATGTGGGGATATATGAGCGACAAGTTGTCAATTCCCGTCAGCGAGCTGAGCAAGGACAACATCAATGCCGAACTGGAACAATTTGGCGTCAATGAGCAACTGAGGAAAGAGGCGATTGACCTGATTGACAAGTGCGAATTCGCGCAGTATGCCCCCGAACTGGCACAGGGTGACTTGAATGCCGTGCTCGATGAGGCCGCCGGCGTCATCGACCAGCTAGAGAACGTAAAACGCAAAAAAAACGTGCAGTCATGAAACAAGCTGTCATTACCATCGTACTAATCATGCTGGCAATACCCATGCTGGCAGGTAACGCCAATATAGACCGGGCCAACCAAGCTTACAAACAGGAGCTCTACAACGAAGCGCTGAAACTCTACCTTCAAGAGGCCGAACAGACCGGCGTATCGTCGGCACTTTATTGCAACATCGGCGACACCTACTACCGCCTCAAGGACAACGTGCACGCCGTGCTCTACTATGAACGGGCGTTGGTGCTCGATCCCTCAAACAGCGATGCGCGCTTCAACCTCGACTTTGTGCGCGGCAAGATGCAGCTGCCCGACGATGCCGGGGACTCGTGGTTCAGCAACTGGGTGGACCAGACCGTCAGCCGCTTGTCGAGCAACACTTGGGCCGTCATTGCCATTATTACCTTCCTGCTCTTTCTGGCAGGACTCGCTGCCTATCTGTTCATGGACAATGTGCTGATGCGCAAAGTGGGTTTCTTTGGCGGAGCCTTACTGCTGGTAGCCAGCCTATTGGCCAACGCTGCGGCGTTCCACGTCCATGACCAGGCAACAAGCGGCAACGCTGCCATCATCATGCCCGAATCAGTCACATTAGGCACTGCACCTCGCGCGCCTCGCGACAAGAAGGAAGAAGCCTTTGAACTGCGCCAGGGTACCCGCGTCGAGATCGTTGACTCCATCGCCGACAAAGCCAACGGCAAGTGGCTGCAAGTTTCCACAGCCGGCGGCCACAAGGCATGGCTCAACGCCAAAGACGTGGAAGTGATTTAAAAACCAGAAACTAAGGGCTAGAAACCAAAATGCTCGAATACCTCAACGACATCGACACGACCGCTTTGCTGGCCATCAACGGCTGGCACAGCACGTTTCAAGATGTCTTTTGGTGGGCGGTCTCGGCAAAATGGGCATCTGTGTTGATGGTGCTGGCACTGTTTTGGGTGCTTTTGCACCAAAACCGACGCCACTCGTTGCTGGTGCTGGCGATGGTGATTCTAGCCATCATCCTCGCCGACCAGATTTCGTCAGGTATCATTAAGCAACTGACCGAACGCTTGCGGCCTACCCGCGAACCCTCGCTCGACAACCTGTTGCACATCGTCAACGATTATCGGGGTGGCATGTACGGCTTTGTTTCCAGTCATGCCTCTAACTCCTTCGCCGCAGCAACTTTATTGTCACTTGTCATGCGTTCCAGGATAGTGACAGTGTCGCTGTTCTCATGGGCGCTGATGCAGTGTTACAGCCGTGTCTATCTGGGCGTGCATTATCCGGGTGATATCTTGGGAGGCATTGTTGTCGGTGTCTCAGTGGCAGGGCTCATCGGGCTGCTCATGCTCTGGATTGAGCGCAAATGGCATATACCCAAAGGATACTACACCCGCACCGACGCCATGACGATGGCATCCTCATTTGCCGTTACCGTCATTGCCCTCGTGACGGCATCTCTCATCCAAGTCTTGTAACAGCCGCGCGCATTAAATGAATTAAATCACGGTTAATAGTAAAGAGCCCGGTGAAATACCGAACTCTTTACTCTAATCAATAATGTTTAATCCGTCCAACTTTTTTGAGCCACTTCAACAATTGAAGGGAGTGCGGATGTCATCTTAATCTTTACCCTGCGAGAGCAGGGAACTCTACACTTGTTTACTTCCGGCCGACCTTAGAGGTCTTTTCGGGATTCAGCTCGCCAATGTCGAGCGGGTTGCTGTCGGGAGCCTGACTGTGCATGAGGTCTTCGATGGAATCGATGACGTTAACGATGAAGTCACCCAGTTTCTCGGTCTCGCAGACGATGTCCATGTAGAAGATACCAGCCTTGTAGGGATACTTGTGCTGGTTGACATTCTCAATATTCTCGGTGCGGCAAGCGTTGCGGAAGTTGTTGATTTCGCGCTCCTTGTCATAGTTGCGCATGAGATCTTCGGGCGTGACGTTGTCAATGTCGATGAGCACGGTGAGCATGTTGGTCATTGCCTCGCTCACGAGTTTGAGCATCTCGTCGATGTTCTTGTAGTTGTACTCGTTAAAGTGAGCATCGGCCTCCTCCTTGCGCACGAGCGCCTTGGCAACGTTGTTGCAGCTGTCGGCGATGCTCTCCAGTTCGCTGATGATGCTCAGCAGGCTCGACACACGCTTCTTGGCCTTGCTACTGAGCTTACCGTCAAGCACCTTGTTCAGATAGCTGCCAATCTCAAATTCCATGCGGTCACTGATGTCCTCATACTTCTCTACTCGCGAGAAGAGCTTATTGAACTCTGGAGTGCCCGTCTTGGTATGCACGAGTTCCTTTACCATACCCAGCATGCGCTCGACGCGCTCGGCGAACACAACGATTTCACGCTCGGCCTGGGCGATGTTCAACTCGCTGGCGCTCATGAGACCACCCTGGATATACTTCAACTGGAATTCCTCGTCCTGTTTCTTGCTCTTGATAATCACATTGAGCAACTTCACATAGAGCTTGGTGAACCATATCATGATCAACAGGTTGCACAGCTTGAAAATGGTGTGGAACATCGTCATGCCAATCGACATGGCCACCTGTTCCCGCATCAACGAGCCCTCATCAACGCTGGCACCGCCTTTCACACTATTATATAATGCCAATGGATCGCCCAATCCAAACACGTCCTTGACCAACCATGTCACCATCGACACAAACGGGTGGAAGATAATCAACACCCACACAGCGCCAAACAGATTGAACAGGGCATGGCCCAGGGCGGCCTTCTTGGCCTCGGTATTACCGCCCAACGATGCCAACAATGGTGTGATGCTGGTTCCGATGCTGGCACCCAACACCATCGCACAGGCGATGTCAAACGAAATCCATCCCTTGGCCGCCATAATCAGCACAATGGCAAAGGTCGCTGCACTCGACTGGATGACCATGGTCACAATCCATCCCACCAGCGTAAAGAACAGGATGGACAAGAAGCCCATCGATGTGTACTGCTGCAATGACGCAAAAATCTCGGGCGACTTGGAAAGGTCAGGCACGTTGGCGCTAATGGCATCCAAACCCATGAAAAGGAACACAAAACCGATGAGCAACTCACCAATGTTCTTGTAGTTGTTCTTCTTCATGAACAGCATGGGAACAGCAAAGGCCAATAAGGGCAGCAGGAATGCCGACAACTTGACCTTGAAGCCGAAGATGGCGATGATCCACTCGGTGAATGTTGTACCCAATGCGGCACCAAAGCTCACTGCCAATGACTGTTCCAGCGGCATCAAGCCGGCATTGACAAAGCTCACTACCATCGACACCGAGGCCGACGAACTCTGAATCAAAGCAGTGATAATAACACCTGTAACGATCGCAAGGAAACGGTTCTTGGTCATCCATGCAAGGATTGAACGCAAGCGCTTACCAGCGGTCTTTTGCAAACCCTCACTCATGATTTTCATTCCGTAAAGGAACAAACACACGGCACCCAGCAGGGCTAGCAAGTCAATTAAAGAGTAATCCATGAAGCTGCTATTATATCGTTGATAAGTTCATTTTTCGGTCACAAAATTATAATAAATCCTGCATATATCCTAACACCAATGCCATGAATTTCAAGATTTAGAACCAATGCGTCGATAAACACCCAAGGATTCTCAACAATCTTGTGGCTAAATAAAAAATAAAACATCTCCCGAAAACGGCTCTTTCAGAATAAAATCATTACCTTTGTGGGCACTATGACGATTAAAGAGGCTCAAGAGCGTGTGGACGCTTGGATCAGGCAATATGGGGTTCGCTACTTCAGCGAACTCACCAATATGGCGGTGCTCACCGAGGAAGTGGGCGAGGTGGCGCGTGTCATCGCACGGCGCTACGGCGACCAGTCGAGCAAACCGGGCGACGACCTGGACCTGGCCGACGAGTTGGCCGACGTGCTCTGGGTGGTTATGTGCCTTGCCAACCAGACGGGCATCGACCTGGACGAGGCGCTGGAGCGCAACTTTGCCAAGAAAACCTCGCGCGACAAGAATCGCCATATCAACAACGAGAAACTTACTAACCAATAAAAACTTACAATTATGAGCAACCACGAACACGAACATTGCGGATGCGGATGCGAGCATCACGATCATGACCACAAGCCCATGGACAAGTACATGACCGCCGTCAACCAAAGTACCGTCACCATCGACGATGCTGCAGTTACTGCCGCCGTACAGGAAATCATCGACAAGCACGCTGCTGAGAACAACACCCCCGAGGTGCAGCAGTTCCTGCTGAACTGCGTGGACCTGACCACACTGGCCACCGAGGACAGCGAGCGCAGCGTCGCCAAGTTTGTGCAGAAGGTCAATGACTTTGACAACAACTATCCTCAATACAAGAACGTTGCCGCCATCTGCGTTTACAGCAACTTCGCAGCTGTGGTGCGCGGCACCCTCGAAGTGAGCGGTGTTGACGTGGCTGTGTGCAGCGCCTGCTTCCCCTCGAGTCAAGCACACATCGAGACCAAGATCGCTGAGACCGCCCTTGCCGTTGCCGACGGTGCCGACGAGGTGGACATCGTGTTGAACGTGGGTTACTTCAAGGACGAAGCCTACGAGGAACTGTGTGACGAAATCGCCGAGATCAAGCACGTCGTGGGTGACCGTCCCTTGAAGGTCATCCTCGAGACAGGATACCTGAAGACGGCCGAAGCCATCCGCCGCGCCAGCATCCTGTCAATGTACTCGGGCTGCGACTTCATCAAAACCTCGACAGGCAAAATCTATCCCGGCGCTTCGCTCGATGCTGCCTACGTCATGTGCCAGTGCATCAAGGAATACTTTATCCAACATGGCCGCATGGTGGGCTTCAAAGCATCGGGCGGCATCCGCACGACCGAGGACGCCGTGAAGTACTACACCATCGTCAAGGAAGTCCTGGGCGAGAAGTGGCTGAACAACCAGTACTTCCGCATCGGTGCCTCGAGCCTGGCCAACGCCCTGTTCCAGTCCTTCTCCGGCACCGAAGAGAAACCCTTCTAAAAACAACTGAAACAATAAACAGGAGATAAAAGGGAAACAATAAATACGATAAGTACAAATATCTGTTGATCAGAAGTTTGTCTTTGTTGTATTTATTGTTTTCCTTTTTATTTTGGGTCAAACTCGTGTGCCCACAAGCGAGTGAAAAACTCCTTAACAGGGATACACTCAATATCACCTATGCGACGTGGTATAATATCCAGCGAAACAATTACACGGTGGCTATTAGGGTGTTCTTCTCCAAATGCTTTGAGTCCCTTGAGATGCCTGTTGAGCACTTCTTCCACCGACTTGATTTCAATAGCCACTCTTGCGTCACCTATCACAATGTCAACCTCAATACCAGTATAAGTGCGCCAGTAGGACAGTTTTTCTTCCTGATGGGTGTAACTCATATAGGCGATGAGTTCTTGCACCACCAGGTGCTCAAAGGCATGACCATATTGGGGTGTGCCTCTTACCAGTTCACCCCTGTGTAGCAAGTGATTAACAACCCCAACGTCAAAGTAATAAAATCTTGGAGCCTGAATCAAGCGGCGCTGTACTACACGGGTATAGGCAGGAATGCGATAGCCTATCAAAGTGTCCTCCAAGATGTCAAAATAGCTACTCACTGTAGTTGCACTTACTCCGCATTCCTGAGCAATATTATTGTTGTTGATCATCTCACCATCGCAGATTGCAGCAACTTCAAGAAAACGCTGAAATGCTGTGAGGTTACGAACCAACGATTCTTCCTTGATCTCCTCTTTGAGATACACATCAATATAAGCCGCTAACCGGCGAATGGGGTTCTTAGCAAGGTAATGCGACGGTATCATGCCATAGTTCACAGCACGGTCAATATCCAGGTCGGGCAGTTCAGCACTCACAAAGGGGAAAAAATAAACGGGAAAAGCCCTACCTCCAAGGGTGTTTGTTCCTTTGCGCTTAAGTTTTCTGGCACTCGAAGCGCACAAGATAAAACGAAGATTCTTCTCCGAGATAAGCCGATGCACCTCGTTGAGCAATTCGGGTACCTCGGGAATCTCGTCAATGATTGCCAAGGTGCCTTCGGGCTTATCTTTTAGCATCTCATACAATAACCCTGGACGTTTAGCCAACCTGTTCCTTACTTCGGTGTCAAGCAGGTCTATATAGATGTCGTTTGGAAATTGTTTCCGCAATGCAGTACTTTTCCCCGTCTGTCGTGCGCCAAACAGGAAGATACTATCATCTAATTCGTTGTTAAACTGACAAATACGATTAATCATGCTCTATTATCATTAAAAGTTTTACTTGTGATTTTCATTGAAAATCCAAAGTTCTACTTGTGATGTTTAATGAAAATCGAGTGCAAATATAGCATAATTTTTAATATCACCAACAACTTATATAGAAAAAATAGGCAATGATATAGCAACCCAGCCCGAACCCTGCAGGCCTAATGCCATATAATCCATTATTAAACAGACACATTGCCATCTATCACATCAAATTATACTTGTGATTTTAAAGGGAAATCGAGTGTAGAAACAGCATTAATTCCTTAAAGAGAAAATGAATAATTAAAGAGAGTGTGTCATAATTCAAAAGCTACAATTGTAACCACCTTGCGGGAGGGAAATCATTCAAACTATAATTAAACCACTATGGACTTCAAGTCCATAGATTCATCCACGCATGAAAATGAAATTTTCATCTTCGCCTCTTGTAACCCATCCAGAAACATCATCTTGTACATCTTCGGTAACGAGGTTTATAGAAACTAAAAAAGACGCATTGAAATGCGTGGATTTAACCCCTAATTGGATATTGAGATTGACATTAATATAAATTTATAATTAATTTTAATTTGAAAATCACCTATGTGTTTGCATGATAATATTACCGAGTCACAATTATGACACAGTCATTTCTTAGATGTGCACTATTGGAAGCAAACCTAATTTCCATTGTTGCACAGATGATGGTAACAACACTATCACTGATGCGAAGTTACAAAAGTAAGTGCTGTGTTTCTTGAACTATTTTGAAATCCTCATCATATTTGATAAATTACATATTTGCAATAGCAATGATACAACCAATAGTGAGTAATATGAAAAGTACAAGCATGCAGCCTGCCTTTTGTTTTGCGTATTCATCTGGATTATACGTTGATTGTAGTGATTTATAATCATCACTACTTATCCATGCAGAATAGACATATGCTCGACTATCTTTTCCAAGTGTTTCCATTCTTTCTGCTTCTTTAAGAACTTGAGGATTATTCTTAAGCCAGCGATTGAACAAAATCTTAGAAGCTTCAAGATGTGCATTATCGTATTCTGCTTTAGTGTATTCTTCCAGACTTACTTTTTTACCATTAACGTAATAAAATGTTTTAGACATAACAATATTTATTCTCTTTAATTCTGCAAAACTTTTTGATTAAACTTTAAAATAATTGGGCTGGAAGTTGCCCAAACACAGTTATTTAGTTAATTCAGTGACATAAAAATTAGTCAAAACTACAAGGACAGGGCAAAATTACAACATATCATTGACAATATGAACCTTTTGTATCATTTTTCTTTCATTCCAATCGAAGCAGCCTGTACTCTTTAAATGATGAGCATATAAGAATAGCAACGTCATGATGGGATTAATTTGCAGGAAAATATTCATCTAACTATTGAACAACGATCTTGCATAACGAGTATATTAGTGAAATGAAGAATATCATACTTTTCCCAGACGAGCGTGAAGTTGTCCAAATGTACGTTCGTTCTACACACCTTGTGCGAATTAGCAGAACGAAATAGCACACATGAAAGTAAATGTGTAAGACAGTAATTATTCGCTAAACTTCATCACAGAATGAACAAACATCGAGCAAAATAGAATAAATAAAAAGAATCTACAGATTCTGATTAGTTTAAATCACAAGTGATTAATAATCAAAAAAAATCACTAACTTTGCAGCCAAAATATATCTGATATGAAATTAGAAAGAGTTGTCATAAAAAAGTTTTGGGGCAAATTCAATCTCGATTTGCGCCTCAATCCTGATGTGAATATTCTAACAGGAGCAAATGGAAGTGGAAAGACCACGATACTAGATATCATAGCATCACTACTATCTAATAATCGTGATACGTACATTAATCAATGTTATGATAGTGCTACTTTATATCTTTCTGAGAAAACAGAAATAAAATCAATTACTGAGAATGGAGAGAAGATTTTTTCATTCCAAATGAATGGCAAATCGAAAGATTATAGTGCCATAGATGATAATTTATCGATACAGGCCATTTCTACGTTTGATTCTCCTATGATGTCAGTTGAGATCATCAAAAAAATGAAAGAGAATCATAAATGGCTACGTTCAGAATTGGATTTAGATCTTAATGATTATATTAATAGTTATAATAAATTTAAGGCTTCCTTATTTGAACAAATGGCCGAAATGATGGATGGAGACAAGCCCGATCTTGATAAAATGCGAGGGCTGACAACCATTCTAAAAAAACTAAATGATACAGTCAACGATTTATTTGCACCTCAAAAGACATTTAATGATAAGGAAGGAGAAGTTTATTTTACGCTAAATGATAAAGAAAAAACCAAAATAACTCTCGAAAAGTTATCTTCAGGAGAGAAGCAATTACTGATATTGCTTTTTTCAACTGTAATAGAAAATTATACCGATTGCATAACTTTTTGGGATGAGCCAGAAGTATCATTACACATAGAATGGCAACGCAAACTGATACGTGTCATACGTGCATTAAATCCTAATATGCAACTTATTATTGCTACTCATTCACCTTCTATTCTTTTTGAGGGCTGGGAAAATAGAGTTTTGAATGTTGAAGATCTTCTTGAGAAATGAGCAAAGTAGAACTTAAATCTAAAGAAATAGAACTCTCTCGATATTTTATTAAAGGTGCGAAGAAGCCAGAACTTCTTGTTCTCGTTGAAGATGAGCATGACGTTCCTTTTTGGAAAAAGATGTTTGAATGCGTAAATGATAAATACTATCATATTCATATTCATTCTTTAAAATCAGCCCCATTACAAACAAATAAAGATGGACATACTTTGTATGGTACAGGAAAAAATAATCTTATGAATATTGATCCTGATACTTTGGGCAAGAGTAAGATGATTGCTGTTGATGCAGATTACGATATGATTATTGATGATTATCATTTATACACGAAGCGCTTACGCACTGGCAACTATATCGTGCACACTGATTATTATGCCATTGAAAACCATCTAATTAATAAGAATACCCTACAAGCTCTTGATATTTGGAAAAGGCTTGGTACCGAAAAGTTTCAACCTTCGTGGGAGGACATATTAACCTCTTTTAGAGATGCCGTATGTTACTCTATAAAATTATGTATTGCGTCTGATGTTCAAAGGATTCCTGAGTTGAAAACAGGTTGCTCGCTGTCTCCAAAATTGTCTATAGATACACTTCATTCAGAAGTTAAGAATCTTTCTTTTGATCCCCAAAAGTACGAAGAAGATAATTCCAATTGGAAAAAAACTATGGAGGCTAAATATTCAGATATAGGCAAAATCTGTTCCAAAGAATTAGCTGAAATAGATATGAAGATTTCTGATACAAGAATTTTGAATTATATTCAAGGACATACTCTCTATGACTACATTAAGATAGTTGTAAGTTTCTTCTTTCGTAAAGAATATAAAATGGTTGAAGAAAAATGTAAAATAGATCTTATACAGAAAGGTAATACAGCTGCTATAGGAAAAGCTATAGCCGAATTGAGATTAAATGTCGAAGGTATATCAAAAGATTGCATCCATGAGTCCATTTATAATGCTAATGCTTTGGATATGAAAGACCCAGGAATAATAAATATTCAGCGTCAGATTAAGTCATTTTATTTATTGCCATCTAAATCACATAAATGAATGCTGAAGCGTTTTCGATTTTATGTCTTTAGTATATAAGAATAAATTATTGTTCTGCAGGATGGCTGTACCTTTGTGGGCATGAAAGAGGGCATGAATCGGGAAATATTGAGAATTGCACTGCCAGCGATAGTCGCTAACATCACGGTTCCGTTGCTGGGACTGGTGGATACCGCCATTGCGGGACACCTTGGCAATAAGGTGTTCATCGGTGCTGTGGCAGTGGGTGCAATGATGTTTAACCTGGTGTACTGGAACTTCGGATTCCTGCGCATGAGCACATCGGGCATGACGGCACAGACGTGCGGCAGCGGCGACTTCAAGGAGAGCGCCAAACTGCTGGGCGAGTCAACCGCACTGGCAGTGCTCGTTTCGGCCATCATCATCGCGCTGCAATGGCCTATTCGCCTGCTGCTGTTGTGGATCATCGGCCCTTCGCCCGAAGTCACCTCACTGGCCATCACCTATTTCACCATCTGCATTTGGGGCGTTCCGCCCGTGCTGGTAATGATGGCATCTAAGGGGTGGCTGCTGGGCATGCAGGATTCCAAGAGTGCCATGTGGATTTCCATCATGACCAACATTTTTAACATCGGCGCCAGTCTGATCTGCGTCTATCTATTGAAAATGGGATTTGTGGGCATCGCCGTGGGCACCATGGCCGGCGAATGGCTAGGACTGCTGTATGCCGCCCTGACGGTGCAGCACAAATTCCCGCGCCTGAACGGTCTGTTGGACTGGCGCCGTGTGTGGCGCTTCAAGGGAGCCGGGCGCTACTTCAAGGTGAGCCGCGACATCTTTGTGCGCAGTTTCCTGCTGATGACCGTCAGCCTGGCTTTTGTTTCCATCGGAGCCCGTAGCGGTGACCTCATTCTCGCCGTCAATGCCCTGATTTTGCAACTGTTTACCCTCTACAGCCACTTCATGGACGGCATTGCCTTTGCCGGCGAAGCCGTCGTGGGCAAATACTACGGCATGGGCGACATGGGACGCATGAGGCGCTGCGTGCGACTGCTGTTCGGCTGGGGCCTGGCCGTTGCCGCGGTGTTCACGTTGATTTACTCGTTCCCGCGCATTGCCTTCTGGCTGCTGACCGACCAGCAGAGCGTCATCGAGGCCGCAATGGACTACCGCGTGTGGTGCGCGCTGATTCCTGCGGCAGGCATGGCAGCCTTTGTATGGGACGGCGTTTTCATCAGCCTGACAAAATCAGGCGGTATGCTCATCTCGGCCAGCATCGCATGGTCACTGTTTTTTGTCATCTACTGGCTCACACCAGGCGAGTGGGGCAATAACCGCTTGTGGATTGCCTACCTGAGTTTTCTCGCCCTGCGCGGCATAATCCAAACCATTCTTTACAACGGCTACCTCAGGAGTGGCCTGCTCAAGAACATGGCATAACACAAAGATGGCAGGCCGCAATCGGCCCGCCATCTCGTGATGATCAATTTCAACTTTTAACTGAAAGTCAATTTCCTCCTAACAGCTTGTCGATAATAGCTGTCACGTCGCCGATGCTCACATTGCCGTCCTGATTAGCGTCGGCACAGATGAGGCATCCATCACCCGGATTTCCCAACATGCAATCAATCAAGGCCGTCACGTCGCCGATGCTCACACTGCCGTCATGGTTCACATCGCCCGGTTCAAAGCCGTGACCATTCTGGAACAGGGTAACCTCTTCAATATTGCTCCACTCGCTCTCGGTGCCGTCAATATACAGGGCTTTCACCTTATAGATATAGGTACCCTCGGCCACAAGATTGTTCACCGTGTAGAATCGGTCAGTAATGCCTGTAATCAGACGATAGGTTTCGTCACCAGTCTCATTGGCGCGGAGCTTGGCGCCGGTGGTGATGTCGCCAGTATAGATAAATACGCTCTCGATTGCTACATAGTTAGCTCTTGCCTGTACACGCACACGATCACTCGCTGAGCAGTTCAGAACAACAGTAATCTCCTGGAAGCCGTCCTCATCGTTCGAGTTCAACGTGTAGTCACTGTAAGACGAGCCTGTAGAAATTCTCACTTGGCCCACACCATAGCTTGAGGGATAGTAAGACTTCACCCTAGCCACAACGGTCACCTTATTGTTGCCGGTCAAGTCAAGTATCGGGCTAACAAGAGCGCCATAGGTGGTGCTCCACCAACTGCTGCTGACTCCCGTGATGACATAGCCGTTGTTGACGTAGAGAATATTCTCGGCATTCCAGCCATTGGGCAAGTAATCGGTAGCCGTGGAAGCCACATTGGGCAAGGTGCCGCTATCGTTAACCACAGCATCAACATCAGTCAAGTCACAAACTCCGCCCTCAACAGGCACAGGACCATCGGGCTTGGTCATCACCTCGAGGGTGTAGCTTTCCACATTTTGCTCAGGCGTCTGGTCGGTCCAGTCGGCGCGGAACTCGGTCAGATTGATATGGGCACTGTCGGCGGGCAGCATCACGGGAGTGTAGCTCTCGATGAGGCCTTGTCCCTCCAGGTTAACGACTACATTCTCGGCACCGTCGCTGGTGAGGGTCAAGGTGGCATTGTAATGCTGTACAGCCGTCGGCGAGAAAGTCACTGTAACGTTCACACCATTGGCGGCATTGCCGCTACTGATAACAATGGGATTCACGGCAAACACGCCATTGGGGTCGTTGAGCGTGAGATTAATGTTACCAGTCAAGGCAAAGCCGTTAACAGTGAAGGTCTTGGTGATGCTGGAGTTCACCTTTGTGGCGCCACAGTTGAGGTTGTCGGTCGATACCTGGATTGTGGGATCGGTGATGGTGCCCTTCATGTACCAGAAGCTGGCTGTGCCGTCGCCATTGATGACCATCTCGGTCACGGGTTTGCCCAGATAGCCGGCATTGCCCGAGATGTTGCCGCTGGCGGTCATGTTGAGTTTAGCGGCAGGTGTCGAGCTGTCGGTAAACTCGGTTTTGCCATTTCGAGGCCAAGTGTCGCCGCTCTCGTTATTGGTCGACAAGGTGTTGTCGGCTGGCATGATGGTTACCAGCTGGATATTCTGGTTGTTGGGCGTATTGGCCTCCCAGCGGCTGGCGCTGAAGGTGATGTGGTGAATCAACAAACCCTGAGCAGGCAGGTACCTGTCCCATCCCTGTTGCCTGCGGTTCTCGATGATGAAATACTCGTTGCCATTGATGTCGCTCTGCAGGAACAAAGCCTTGTCGGTATCTTCATTCTTCTGGTTCCAGATGGGCAAGGTATAATAGGTTCCAGGACTGGGGATAACATAGTCAATCCAACCCATGAAGTTCTTCTCATAGGCCGAATAACCCACGGGAGTATAGGTATCGTTGGCGTAGCAGCCAGTGTCCATGATGTCCCAGTAGCCCATGCCATAGTGGCCGCCATAGTTCGTGTCATAGAAGTCGGGCAGACCCAAGCAGTGACCAAACTCGTGGCAGAATGTACCAATACCGTCGATGGTGCTGCCATTGTCGTTACTGCCATGCACCTCGTTAAACACGGCAAAGGTGTTCACATAGGGGCCGCTGCCGTTGGGACGGAAGGCACCGTTGCCGCCCAGACCATAGTAAGAGGCAGACTGGAGAGTCCAGTTACAAGGCCAAATAGCGCTAGGAACAGAGTAAGAAGCCTGAGCCTCGCCCACACCGGCATAGATGATGATGACCACATCGCAGAAGTTGTCGTTATTGGTGTCAAAGGGGCTGAACGACACACCGTCGGCAGCTGCCATCTGGCAAGCCTCGGTTACCATCGAGCCCAAGCCTTTGTCATTGCCACCCGAGTCATTGCCGCCATAGTATGATCGGTTCTGGCTCAACGTGTAGATACCGAAGACCTCAAAATCGGGGTCGTACTCCCCGTTTGATTGATCCCTGAAATACTGCTGAACACTCGTGTTGCCCGTCAGCATAGCTTGGATGATTTGCTCGCGGGTGTTCTTGAACTTCTTGTCCTGATACTCAACAAGGATGATGGGCACCTTGCGAGTGCCTTGGGCCGGCACCCCGGACTCGGCATTGCTGCCACCCACGCCAAAGATGGGCCTGTTCTGGATGGGTTTAAATTCCTTGTGAGGCATCGTCAAGTGGCTGCGCTGAGCCTCGATAAATACAGTCTCACTGGCTGTACGCTTGTTGATATCATGGGCGCGCACAGTGGTCAGCCCCGTCAGTGAGGAGTTGTAGTAGTAGTCACCATCGTCACCCAGGGCAACCATCAAGCCGTCGGTCGTGAGCAGGGCATGATTAAAAGCATTACCCACAGCCTGCACCGTTACAGTGGTGCCGTCACTTTGATTCAATGTGTGCCATCCGGGTTTAGCGGGCACTGCCACAGCTGCGATTGCACAAAACAACAGCAGCATCATAGTAATACAAACTTTTTTCATTTGAGTCTTGAATTTGGTTTTTGAATTTTGGTTATAACTAACAATTATTTAAGCCCCCAAATGTAGTAACTATTTTCAATTCGCACAATTATTATCTCCCAAATTCAATAAGGACTTACCGATTTCCATAACAAAAAAATAGAACTCATCCCACATCGGGCTCATGACTTGATTGGCTCCTGCAATTCTCTGTCAGCCAATGACAACAAAACAGGGCCACGCAATCGCGCAGCCCTGTCCGATACTCATGTACTGTGGCCGGTTTTATTTGCTCAGCAGAATGTCAATCAAAGACGTGACATCTGCAATAGAGACGTTAAAGTCACCATTCACATCGGCACAAATGGGGCAAACGAAAGAACTGTTGTCTAACAGATAGTCGATCAAAGACGTCACGTCTCTAATGCTCACACTGCCGTCATGGTTCACATCGCCAGGGTCAAAGCCGTGGCCGTTTTCAAACAAAGTCACTTCCTGCCTGTTGCTCCAAGCACTCTCGGTGCCATCGCTGTAAACAGCCTTCACCTTGTAAACAAAGGTACCCTCGGCCTCAAGGTTCTCAACAGTGTAGAACCTGTCGGTGATACCCGTGATGAGGCGGTAGGTGGCATCGCCGGTCTCAGTAGCCGTGAGCTGATTGAGCAGGGTCAAGTCGCCGGCATAGACAGTTACCTGTTTGATGCTGGCATAATTCTCAATAGACTTTAAGGTAATAGCATCGGCATTGGCACAATCCAAGACAACGGTATAGTCGGTCCAGGAACTGGTCAGCGCCAATTCTTGACTGCCAGCACTCGTCGAAACACTGATGGAGGCCGTATCATAGTAATAGGATGATGCCCTGACCACAACGGTCACCTTGTCATAACCTGTCAAATTATAGGTTGGAGTCTTTATAGTGCCCTCATAGGCAAGAAGCAGCGCATTGCTGTAAGCACCCAAATAGGACGTGGCCTTCCATCCGTCGGGCAGATAATCGCCATAGTTGCCCGAGATGTCAGCAAGGCCCTGCCCGTCTTCGGTGAGTGCATCGGGCACATTACTGAAGTCGGCAGTTTCCAGCAACTCGACTACCGGCTTGGGACCTACCTCAAGCGTATAGCTAGCCACGTTTTCGGCGGGAGTCTCGTCGGTCCAGTCGGCACGGAACTTCGTCAAGTTGATATAGGCACTGTCGGCGGGCAGCATCACAGGATTTGAAGTCAGCAACACACCACGGCCGGTCAAGTTCACAACAACATTCTGTGCACCAGGACTGCTCACTGTCACTGTAGCGTTATAGTCCTGGAGGGCCGCCGGATCAAAGGTAACAGTCGCATTCATGCCGTTGGCGGCATCGGTGGCACTGATAACTGTCGGCGAGATAGCGAATACACCATTAGCATCATTCAGTGTGAGGGTTACATCACCGGTCAATGCTCCACCAAATACTTTGAACGTGGCGGTACCCGTTGTGGAAAGCATCACGTCGCCCAGATCAATATCATTTTTTGTAACCGAGATTACTGGATTCGTGGCCGAGCCCTTCATGTACCAGAAACTGGCGGTTCCATCGGGGTTGATGACCATCTCGGTCACAGGCTTGCCAAGGAAACCGGCATTGCTCACGATGGCGCCGTTGGCTCTCATGTTGAGTATGGCTGCAGGCGTTGAATTGTTGGTAAACTCCGTCTTTCCGTTTTGGGGCCACAGGTCAGTGCTTTCATCATAATAAGACCAAGAGTTGTCGGCATTCATGAGGGACATCAACTGAATGTCCTCATTATTTGGAGTGTTACCCCACCAGCGGTCGGCATTATAGACGACATGGGTAATCATGATACCCTCGCCAGGGGCATAGCGGTCCCAACCCTGCTTCTTGCGGTTCTCCAGGATGAAAAACTCATTCTCATTCAAATTGCTCGTGATACACACCGCCTTGTCGGTGGTCTCTTGTTTCTGGTTGAACACAGGCAACGTGTAGTAGGTGCCGGGCACAGGTGTGATATACTCTAACCAACCCATGAACACTTTTTCATAGGCAGAATAGCCCGGTGGGGTGAAGCCGTCGTTGTTATAGCAACCCAGGCACATGATGTCCCAGTCACCCAGGCCGTAGTGGTCGCCGTTGCCCGTGTCATAGAAGTCGGGCAGGCCTAAGCAATGGCCAAACTCATGAGCAAAGGTTCCGATTCCGTCAACCGTGGTGCCGTTGTCGTCACTGCCATGCAGCTCATTGAACACTGCAAACGTGTTGACATAGGGGTCACCTGGATTGGGACTGAACGGGCCGTTGCCACCCATCCCATAATAGTAGGCTGAATTGAGGTCCCAGTTACAGGGCCAGATGGCTTCAGGGTGGTTCCATGAGGCCTGTGCCTCGCCTACACCGGCGTAAATGACGATCACCACATCACAGTAGCTGTCGTCGTTGGTATCATAGGGCTTGAACGACACGCCATCGGCCGCAGCCAGTTGGACGGCCTCGGTTACAAATGCTCCTAATGCCTTATCGTTGTTATTGCCCTGGTGACCGCCATAGTACTGACGGTTCCGGCTCAATGTGTAGATGCCATAAACATCAAAGTCAGGTTCATACATCCCATTGGACTGGTCACGGAAGTATTGGCCCACACTCTCGTTGCCGGTAAGCATGGCTTCGATGATGCCCTCGCGGGTGTTGTTGAACTTCTTGTCGGCAAATTCGACCAGGATGATGGGAATGCGACGCTTACCCATGGCGGGAACGTCCGAATCGGCATTGCTGCCGCCAACTCCCAATGTAGTGCCCCTGCGAGGCTTCTGCCACTGTTTGGCCTGCATCGTCAGGCTGCCGCGTTGGGCCTGGATAAATGCCGTCTCGGCAGCGGTGCGCTGGGTTGCCTCATGGGCGCGCACAGCGGTGAGGCCGGTCAGTGACGAGTTGTAATAGAAATCGCCGTCATCACCACGAGCCACCATCAAGCCATCCTGCGTGAGGAGTGCACTGTTAAATGCATTACCCACTGCCTGAATTTTAAGGGAGGTGCCGTCACTTTGGGTTACTGTTACCCAGCCTGGCTTTGCCGGCATTGCCATTGCGGCAAGCCCAAAGCAAAGCGCAGCACAAAGAATCATAAAAAATTTCTTCATAATCATATATACTTAAGAAGTTGGTTAAAAAGACTTCAAAACTGAATTCTGGTTCGTAAGTTGCAAAATTATATCAAATCAGCAACCTTACCAAATTTTTGCAAATTATCGCAAGGCCAAAAACCCGAAAATGAAAACAATTAACTACCTTTGCCGTCACTTTAATAACATGTATAATAATTTGAAAACTGTAAGAGAATGAAAATCAAATGTTTATTGGCCATTGCCGCTATCGCATTTCTATTTATACCTGTTCAAGCTCAAGACGAGATGGAAACCCGTCACGAGATTGGAATCACTTATGGAGCAGTGCCAAATTCAGTATGGCTTGATATTTATACCGACCTCATTGGTACCATATTTGGCGAAACCTATGATAATAACAGATACTATGGCCCTATCGGACTTGAATACTACTATCACACCAATCCCCTGATTGGCGTGGGTGCAGTTGCCGTGTTTACCACCAACAACGAGAACGCTTTTGAAAACAACATAAAGACTTCACATCACACCAAAACTTACTTTACCTTTATGCCGTCGGTGAAATTCAACTGGCTGCGCAAGAAACACTGGGGCATGTACTCCAAGTTGGCCGCAGGTGCCACATACACCCATTTCAACTTTGAAGACTGTGATGAAAACGGCAAGAAAACCGGTGAGAAGACGACAGCCACAGACCTGATGTTCAACTTCCAGGCATCACTCATTGGTGTTGAAGCCGGCAATCAGCATGTGCGCGGTTTTGCCGAGTTTGGTGTGGGTGAGCAAGGTATTGCTCTGGTCGGCTTGCGTTACAAGTTCTGATGTAAAAAAATATTCTCGATAAAAAGTAGTCCAGGACCACTCTTGGACTGCTTTTTTTGTATGGCTCAAGGATTTTCCCTAACTTTGCGCTATAATAACAATCTAATTCAAATACAAACATCATGATGAAACTGAATCTGATTACCTTTGCCTCGTCGCTTGCCAGCCGCGAGTCGATTTTTACCGACCATCACGAGCTGCTTGACGCCATCAACGAGAAATATGATGTGCGTTACATCTTCCCTGAGGAACTTGACGGCAAATGCCCTGAGGGCGCCACGATGGTGCTCGTGGGCAGCGGTGGTGTGGAAGAGATGGTCAAGGCCAGCATCGACCGCTTGCCGCCCTACGTCGTGCTCATTGCCGACGGCCTGAAAAATTCCCTCGCCGCCTCGCTTGAAATCCTGTCGTGGATGCGCATGAACGGCCGCCATGGCCGCGTGTTGCACGGCCCTACCGAGTTCATCATGCAGGGTATCCTTGATTATGCCATGGCCCACGATGCCATTGATTGGTTAAGTGACAAGCGCGTGGGTGTTATCGGCAAGCCGTCGGGATGGCTCATCGCCAGCAATGTGGACTATGCTACGGTTCATGAGCGCTGGGGCGTGGAGATGGTTGACATTCCACTTGACGAGGTTGTTAAGGGCTATGAGGCCGTCAGGGACGATGAGGTCCAGAAAATCACCGATAACTTCATCCACAATTCTTGTGATGTCAAGGAGCCTTCGCGTGAAGAGATCGTCAAGGCCATGCGCCTCTACCGCGCGTTAAGCGACATCGTGGACCGCTACCGCCTGAATGCCTTTACCCTGAACTGCTTTGACCTGATTCCTTTGACCCGTACCACGGGCTGTGTGGCCCTGGCTTTGTTTAACCAAGAGGACATCCCCGCCGGCTGCGAGGGCGATGAGCAGACCTTGCTCACCATGCTTGCAGTGGCAGCGGCCACGAGGCAATTCATCTTCATGGCCAACCCGTCCAAGATTTTGGACAACGCCGCCCACGAGATGGTGTTTGCCCACTGCACCATCGCACCATGGATGACCGACGACTACATCATCCGCAACCACTATGAGTCGCTGAGCGGTGTCGCCATCGAGGGCATTTTTGAACCAACTGACATGACCGTCGTCAAGTGCGGCGGCAGGGGCATGGAGCGGTTCTTCATCAGCAAGGCACAGTTGCTGGAGTGCACCTCCAATCCCAACATGTGCCGCACCCAGCTGCACCTGCAACTCGACGAGCCGTTGGACTACTTCCTGGAACGCAGCATCGGCAACCACCACGTCATCATCCGTGGCGACCGTGTTGCCCGCCTTGCTTCCCTCTTCCGAATGCTCGGAGCGTCTTCCACGACTTGACACCACCCGTTTCCCTAGGGATTTAAAGGGTCATTTTTCAACCTTCATTAATTTATGTATCTTTGAAGCCATGTTGAAGCTATTATTATCCTTAAGGTATATCCAGTGGCGCCGCAACTTCAGTTGGAGGAAATTCCTAGTGGTGCTATATCTCGTTGGTGTCATGCTGATGATGATTGTGGCCATGCTCTTTGTAAGTCGCGATTTGTTGGCCAATCAGTTGAGCGAGTTGCCGCTTGGCGCTCTGTCTGTTGCGCTGATATTGATGCTGGCCCTACCCGATTTCATTTTGAAGCTGATGTGGAACACCGATGCAGTGGTGATGGATGACTTCCTGCGCACCAAACCCATTTCATCCCGTGCGTGGAACCGATTCATAGCCATCGTGCTTGCGGCCGACCCTTGGAACTTGCTTATGCCGATGTTCATGGCTCTGATGGGCGCTTTTTTGCTTCCCGCCGGAGTGGCGGTTCTGGCCGTCGTGGCCACATTGGTGCAGACGCTGATGCTGTCATGGCTGGTGGCTGATATCCACAAGGCTCCTGACATCAATCACTCGCTGCCGTTGTGGGTCGGAGCGGTGGTTTATTACTTGGGCATGACGGGCTTGGGCATCTTCCTGGCTATGATGGCCGAGATGTTTCATTTGCCCGGTTCGCCGTTGACCGAACTTGTTCTGTTCATCGTGCTGGACATCGTGCTGACAGGGTTGCTCTACCTCTACTTCTGCCGCATGCGTGCTTACGACGAGCATGAGCAGCACGCCAACTCCGTTCGCTCGGTGGGCGACGTGACGCTCTTTTCTACCGAATACCTGAGCGTGTGGCGCAGCAAGCGCTTCCGCGTCCCGATGATCATGTTTATTATTGTGTTTCTTCTGCAGATGTTTACGATGCCTACCGATGGTCCATATCGTGTTTCAATCCCTCTGTACTTCCTATTAAGCTTGCCGTCAGTGTTCCTGGGACAATGGGTGTTCGGCATCGAGGGCAACTACTTCCACGGCTTATGGACCAAGCCTTATTCCATCGAGCACATGTTACTGAACAAATACAAGTTCTTCATCCTGCTCACGTTAGGCATGGCGGTATTGCTCATCCCTGTCATTTTCTTCAGGGGGCTGCGGCCCACGATGTTCTTGGCTCTGATCCTGTTCTTGGGTTGCGGCCAGAGTCTGTTGATGATGCCCACGTGCCTGTTCTCCACACGCTTAGACCTGTTCACATCCTCCTTCTTCAACTATCAGGGAGCGAATATGGGCGTGACCATATATTCGTTCATTCTGTTTATCCCGTTGTCTATTTATGTGTTTTGTACCCTCGCGTTGCCACCGCTGTGGGGTGACGCTGTGATGGCTGCCATCGGCCTTGTCGCACTGGCTATTCACCGTCCCTGCATCCGCAAGTTGGCGCAGAAGTGGGTGTACAATCGGTATGAAAATATGGAAAGGTATTTGAAATAATTTAGAGTTTAAATAATTAGAACAGATGGATATCAAGATAACAAACCTCAAGAAAGTGTATGATTGGGTCACGGTGCTAGACATCCCCGAACTGACGCTTGCCTCGGGCGAGCTGATTGGTCTGGTGGGGAATAACGGTGCAGGCAAGACCACGCTGATGCGTCTTATCCTCGATGTAATCGGTGCCAACTCAGGCTATGTGGAGAGCGACGGCCGTCGGGTGGATGAGGACGAATTGTGGAAGACCTATACAGGCTCTTTCATCGACGGCAATTTCCTCATCGACTTCTTCACGCCCGAGGAGTATTTCTCCTTCATCGGTCGCATCTACGGCATTGACAAGGACACGCTGGAGCAGCGCCTGAAACCCTTCGAACCGCTGATGCACGGCGAAATCATGGGCACAAGTAAATTCCTAAAGGACTTCTCACAGGGCAACCGTCAGAAGGTCGGCATCATCGGGGCTATGATGATTCAGCCCAAGGTGCTTATCCTCGATGAGCCCTTCAACTACCTGGATCCGTCGTCGCAGATTATTGTGGCCCGCCTCATCGAACAGATGAACCGCGAGTTGGGCACCACCGTGCTCATCTCCAGCCATAACCTCAGTTTCGTCACCGACATATCCTCCCGCATCCTGCTCTTGGAGAAAGGCGTTGTCGTGAAGGATCTGGACAACCGCGAGGGCATGGCCGAGGGCATACTTAAGGATTACTTCCAGCAACAGAATCCCATCACTCCTCTCGAGGGACAGGAATAGAGTGGGAACAGCCATTTGAGGCGAATGATGGCATACCGCCTAATTAGGCTTTTTAAACATGATGATTAATAAGAAATATGAGCACCTGCGGGGGTGGCTGGAGCGGCTGCCCGAGGACTTTGAGCACCTGGGCGAGGTCATCTATGACAAGCGCAACCAGCTGCGTGTCATCGAGGCTCCCGACGGGACGCTGGTCAACGTCAAGCGCTACTGCAAGACGCATATCGTCAACCGCGTGGTGTATTCCCTCGGCATCCGCCAGCCCAAAGGCAAGCGGGCCTTCCTCTACCCTGCCCGACTGCTGGAGCGTGGCATCAGCACACCCGAGCCCATCGCCTATATCGAGGAGCGCACTTGCGGCATGCTGGGAGTGAGCTATTTCGTCAGTGTGCAGTCGCCGCTGGGCCATACGTTATATGAGTTGGGAGACGCCAGTGAGGGCACCTATGAGGAGATGACCGATGCCCTGGGGCGCTTCACGGCCAGGATGCACGACCGCGAGGTGCTGCACCTGGACTATTCACCGGGAAATATCCTGTGGGATAAAGACAACACGGGCTATCACTTCGCTGTGGTCGATATCAACCGCATGCGCTTCGGCAAGGTCAACATGGAGGACGGCTGCGCTGCCCTGCGACGGCTGTGGGGCCCCAAGCGCTTTATCGAACTCATCGCCCGCAGCTACGCACGGGCCCGAGGCTTTGACGAAGACGAAGCCGTGCGCCTGACCATGCAGGCCCGCACCGCCTTCTGGACCCGCTACAGCAAACGGCACCCAATTGATTTTCCTTTGGAACTTTAAGTCGAAAAATGAATCATTTTTCTCCTGCATAATACGGCTAGCGCCGTGGAGAAAGGATAACGGATAATGAATTATCCACGGCAACAACCGACTCATTATCCATTACCCATTAACCTCTCCCCACGGCGTTAGCCGTTTATTAACCACGGCGATAGCCGTTTTAGCCGTTTTAGCCGTTTAATTGAGCGACCTTGCTTGTGCGAAGACCGCTTATGAGTTTCGAAGTCGTGAAGATTTCCCTCTTAACAATTTGTAAATCATCAGGAGTTATGTAGCAGAGGTCAACTGCTATTTGCAACTGGCAATAGACCTCCATTAACGAAGCGTATGCAATTTCAAGAAAATGAATTTGTTCCTTAATTGCCAATCGGCCCGCGCCTTCAGCAATATTAGAAGGAACAGAAACAACTGCTCTACGCAACTGATCGCAAAGAGCATAATTCTCAGATTTGGGAAACTTTTCAAGTAACTGATAGACATTTACTACGAGTTTTCGTGCTTCCTGCCATGCATTCAGTTTCTCAAATTGAAATTGAAACTCTTCCATTGATTATTCGCAAACTCATTAAACATTACCCATTATCCATTCTCCACGGCGCTAGCCGTTATTTGTAGATAACGTAGGCGGACATCGGGGCGAGAGTGGCCTTGAGGACGCCTTTCTTGACCTGCAGGCGCTGCTTGGTCACGGCATCGCGGTACTTGCCGTTGCTCAGGGTGACGGGGATAGCTACCTGTGAGGGCTGCTCGTCGAGGTTGATGACTACGGCAGCCTTGGCGCCGCGCTCGACGATGATCTGCTTGCCGTTCTCGCTATAGACGATGTTCTCGGGCTGATTGACATTGCGGTGACGGAACTCGTTGACGGCCTTCACAACGGGGTGCTTGAACTCGTCGTTACCCACCTTGCCAATCTCATTGTCACCCCAGTAGTTCTCGCGGGTGCTGCCGTGAGGGCGGTTGTAAAACAAGGGTGTGCCATACTTGCGGGCGGTCAGGAAAACCCATCCCAGGCGGATGAGTTCGTCGCTCATGCCAGCCGATGCGTGCTCATTGCAATAGGTATCGTGCGACTCCACCCAAGTCACCAGGTGGGCGGGATCCACCGAGTGGTGCCACGTCAACAGGTTATCGGCGCGGGCATCGTGCTTGTTGAGCACGTTGCGCAGCACCCAGCCATAGTTGCTGGCGGTCAAGTCCATATACTCGGCATAGCCCTGCTCGGGCACATTGCGGTCCTGCAGCACCTCGCCATAGATGAACAGCTGCTCGCGGGGAACGGCCAACCTGAGGCCCTTGACGGCCTTGCGGCCCATCGCCACGTCCCAAAAGTCGTTCTCGGGCGACTTGGGGTCGCGCATCTCGCCGGGCAGGCCGATGTGCTTGGCTGTGTCGTAGCGGAAGCCGCTGGCTCCGCAGGCCAGCACGTCGTTGACAAACTGCATGTAGTAGTACTGGAAGTCGGGGTTCTCGGTATTCACGTCGGGCAGGGTACCCATCTCGCCCGTCGTGCACTGGTAGCGGTCGCTATAGTCCTTGATGGGCCACAGACCGTTGGCATGGAACAGGTTCTCGCGGCCATGAACGGCGCTGTCCAAGCGGGCGTTGATCTGCGTGCGGTCAATCACCGTGTGGTTGGGCAACACATCCACGATGACACGCAGCCCCAGACGCTTGGCCTCGTCACACATCGCCTTGAACTCGTCACGCGTACCCAACTGGTAGTTACCGATGGTCCAGTCGGTCGGCTGGTAGTGGTAATACCACTTGCCGTGACCGAACAGCTGGCGTCCGCCGCCTTCGCCAACGACACACTCGTTGATGGGCGACGTCTGCACTATGGTATAGCCGGCGTCCTTGATCTCGGGCAGATGCTCCTTGATGGTGTTGAACGACCACGACCAGGCGTGCAGGATAATCTCGTTATTACCCTGCGTGGATTGGGATTGGGCCACCGAGGTCATGCCCGGCAGCAAACAGATAACGGCAACAAACACCGTTGTGATAAATCTTCTCATGACAATATATACTGAAATCTTGTTAAACAATGTCGATTAAAAACCATGACACACGACACGTCGGTCATGAATCTTGATTGCAAAGGTAATAAAAAAGTTGAGTAACGGGGCAGAAATACCCAAAGGAGTTGTTTGTCAATAGTTTTTAACTGATTTATTTGGCACGATGGTGGAAATGGCTTATCTTTGCCTACTGCTAAGACAAATACATCGATTTTAAAACCTGTAAGACATTAACAGAATCAAGACAATGAACGAAATTGAAAAACTGCAACCGACGTGCATCTGGCGCAACTTCTATGCGCTGACGCAGATTCCCCGTCCCTCGGGACATGTTGAGAAAATCCAGCAATTCCTGCTCGACTTCGCCAAGAAGGTGGGCGTGGAGGCCTTCCAGGA
>JAEEGG010003602.1_pt1 | contig 38520 bp, 35 predicted proteins | sample 9134161 | NCBI WGS metagenome assembly JAEEGG01 (sample SAMN16246543, study PRJNA631951) | gut metagenome | biome: gut microbiome; feature: rumen; material: CR-attached | host: Bos | place: Iran: Karaj | collected 2018-10 | reverse complement strand
GCAGTCGCAGATTGACGCCGCCAACGAGGCTGCCGCACGCGCCGCACTGCAGCAGCAGAACTCTACCGCCGACTTCTCAATCTGCCAGATGGAGGTGCGCCAGTCGCAGGGCTTCGGCGGCCGGCCCGGACGGCGCATGAACATGCTCGCGCCGCTGGCTTCGGCCCCGGCCACGAAGGAGCAGGTGAACGAGTCGCAGGCGTGGCACAAGCTGCGCATCGAGAGCCGCGGCAGCAGGGCCACCGTCTACTGGGACGGCCAGCAGGTGCTGACATACGACGGGCTGGAGCGTGCCGGGCGCAACTTCGTGACCTTCTGGGTGAACTACACCGAGGCCACCTACCGCAACATCCGGCTGACGGCCGCTGACGGCAGGACGCTCTTTGAGGGCACGCCCGGCGACGTCAAGATTCCCGCCGTGGCGCAGCAGTGGACGGCCTTCGGCAACGGCGGCAACTACCGCCTGGTGAAGGATGATGCCGTCAACATGCGCTATTCGCAGGAGATTACGGCAGGCAAGACCGAGGCCGGCATCTTCCAGGGGCCGCAGAACATCGTCGCGGGTGAAAACTACATTGGCAGCATCTACGCCAAGGGCAATGGCAAGCTGAAGGTGGGACTGCGCAACGCCGACGGCAAGTTTGTGGCGCTTGCGTCATTGGGCAAAGTCAGCAAGGACTGGAAGAAATACGAGTTTACGCTCAGGCCAACGTTCAATGGTGAAGGCAGATTCCGAGCCTCGATAGGTGGGCTGACACAAATCAGTTTTGACGGTGACTTCGCCATAGCCGTGACGGACGGAACGGTTCAGGTGGATATGGCGACGATGACCACGCAGACGGGTAAGAATCTGGGCGGATTCCGTCCCGACATCCTGAAGGCTGTGAAGGAGCTGCACCCCACCTGCCTGCGCTGGCCGGGCGGCGGCTACGTGGCGCAGTACGACTGGAGGTGGGGCGTCGGTCCGCAGGAGCAGCGCGAGCGCTGGGCTCACTGGATGTGGCTCGACTACGACCAGAACTGCTTCGGCACCGACGAGTTCATCCGCTTCTGCCGCGAGGTGGGCTCCGAGCCGGTCATCGTGGTGAGCGTCAGGTTCGAGCGCCCTGCCGAGGAGTACGACAGCATTCTGCAGAATGCGCTCCACTGGCTGCGCTACTGCAATGCCCCCGCCACTGACGAATGGGGCGCCAAGCGTGCCGCCAACGGCCACCCCGAGCCCTACAACGTGAAGTACTGGGAGATTGACAACGAGATGTGGGAGATGGGCATCGACCGCTATGAGAAGTGCGTGCGCGACTTCAGTACTGCGATGCGGCAGATTGACCCTGGAATCAAGATCATAGCCTGCGGCGGATTCCGCGAGGACGAGGACTTCATCCGTCGCAGCGGCAACTACTTCGACTACCTGAGCCTGCACCACTACGAGCAGCAGAACGGCTACGCCACGGGGCCCGTGCGTCTGGGCCAGCAGTACGACCGCTACGCCCGGATGATAGCCGACGGGCCGAACCCGAACATCAAGCTCTTCATCTCGGAGTGGAACCTGAACAGCATCGACTGGCGCACAGGCCTCTTCGCCGGCGGATTCCTCAATATGTGCGAGGCGCGCGACGTGGTGGCGATGGGTGCTGCGGCCCTGTTCATACGCCGCACCGACGCGCCCGACTGGAACAACGCCTTCATCAACTTCGACTATAAGGACCTGTTCAAGGCGCCCAACTGCCAGGTGACCGAGCTCTGGTACGACCACTTCTCGAAGTACCGCCTGGCCTACAGCGGCGAGACGGGCGACCTCAGTGTGAGCACCACGATGTCGGAGAACGGTGCCGACGTGATTGTGAAGGTGGTGAACCCCACCGAAGAGCCGGCGATGCTGCGCGTGAAAGGCGACTGGACTGAAGTCAGGGGCGCTGTGTTCGACTATTACGCCCCCGGCTCGCTGACCGTAGCCAACAGCATGGAGAACAAGCAGGCCGTAGCCCTCAAGCACGCCACCCCCAAGACCGACGGCTGCGACGTCGTCCTCAGCGTCCCCGCCCTCTCAGCCGGCGTACTGACTATTTCGAAGCAGTAACGGCTTGCGGAAGCTGAGTTAGTTATATTTCTTCCTGGCCTGGCTAATCACTGCCTCGGCAGCCCTGATCTCCTCAAACATAGCATTCATGATGGAGTCCTCTTCCGGATTATGAGTGTCAGCGACGCGCTGCTGGCTGAACAGTGCCATCTGCTGTTCGCTGACGCCCATCATACGCATGCAGTTGCCTCGTTTTTCCTTCAGGATCATCAGGAACAGCTGATTGTCCATCGTATAATTCGGGATATCAAGCCTGAACAAGTCCTCTATCGACTCCATAATCTTTAGCTCCTTCAGTTCTTCCTTCAGCATATCGATGACCTGCTCCTTGGGGGTGTGTAGTTTTACGTTCAATTTGTGTGGTTTATTGTTTCATCGTTGCGGTCAGCCCCATCTGGCGGGCTTTCTCCATGAGCAGCTGCATCAGCGGCTCGCGCTCGTTCTCGACACGGTTGTCGAGCACGGCGTCCTTGAGAAACTGCTTGAGCGTGCCCACCTCGCGGCTGGGCTGCAGGCCGAAGAGCTCCATAATCTCGTTGCCGTCGATGACGGGCTGCAGCAGGCGTTTGTAGTCCTTCACCTTGAGGTCGGCCAGTTTCTCGCGCACCATGCGGAAGTTCTCGAGGAATATTTTCTTCTTCACCTCGTTCTTCGACGTGATGTCGGCCTCGCAGAGCGTCATCAGGTCGTCAATGTCGTCGCCGGCATCGTTCAGCAGGCGGCGCACGGCCGAGTCGGTGACCTCGCTGTCGGCAATGGCTTGCGGGCGCATGTGCAGGTCGACGAGCTTCTGCACGTACTTCATCTCGGCACCCATGGGCAGCTTCAGCCGGCGGAAGATTTCGGGCACCATCTTCGCCCCGATATAATTATGGTTGTGGAAGGTCCAGCCCACGGCCGGCTCCCACCGCTTCGTCCGCGTCTTCCCGATGTCGTGGAGCAGGGCAGACCAACGGAGCCACAAAGCCCCCCCTACGGCCCCCGAGGGGGCTTCATTACCATGCAGGACATTTGTGTCCCCCTCGGGGGACGAAGGGGGGGCTGCGACATTCTCCAGCACCTCGAGCGTATGGTAGAAGTTGTTCTTGTGGGCACGGCCCTGCTTCTGCTCGACGATGTCGAGGGCAGCCAGCTCGGGCAGGATGATGTTGAGCAGGCCCGAGCGCTGCAGGTCGACGAAACCGCGACTGGGATGGGGCGACATGATGATCTTGTTGAGCTCCACCTCGATGCGCTCGCCGCTGACAATACGGATGCGGTCGGCCATGCGCTCGAGGGCCTCGAAGGTGGCGTCCTCAATCTGGAAGTTCAGCTGGGTGGCAAAGCGTATGCAGCGCATCATGCGCAGCGGGTCGTCGCTGAAGGTGATGTCGGGGTCGAGGGGCGTGGCGATGATGCCGTCCTCGAGGTCGGCCAGGCCGTTGAAGGGGTCGACGAGCTCGCCGAAGCGGTCGCGGTTCAGGCAGATGGCCATTGCGTTGATGGTGAAGTCGCGCCGGTTCTGGTCGTCCTCCAAGGTACCGTCCTCGACAATGGGCTTGCGCGAGTCGTGGCTGTAGCTCTCGCGGCGTGCGCCGACGAATTCGACTTCGAGAGCCCCCCCTACGGCCCCCGAGGGAGACGATAGAGCCCCCCCTACTGCCCCCGAGGGGGCTTCATTACCATGCTTCCCATCGGGAGACGATAGATAGACTTTCACCTGGGCCGTGCCGAAGTTCTTGAAAACTGAGAGATGAGCCTTGCGGCCAAGCATGCGCTTCAGCTCCTTGGCCACCGCAATGCCCACGCTGACACGAGTTTCCCCCTCGCCAGTCGGAGAGGGGGTCAGGGGGTGAGGCTTTCCCACAACGACGACGTCGATGTCATTGCTGGGCCGCTCGAGGAAAATGTCGCGCACGTAGCCGCCCACAACATAGCACTCCACGCCGAGGCGGTCGGCGGCAGCGCTGATCTGATGGAATATCTCTTGGTCTAGTATTTCTGCCAGTTCTTCGTCTGAATATAGCTTCATCTTGATGTCCTAATTTTTGTCTTTGCTCAAAAAGTGAGCACAAAATTACAAAAATATCAGGAGGGAATGCAAAGAATTAAAAAAAATTAGTAACTTTGCCAACGAAATATTCATATTTTAAAACATGACGCATACAAGAAAAAGGCTGGCTCTGCTGGCAGCAGTCTGCACGGCAGCCATACTTACCGCAACAGCCGACAGCGGTTTTGACATGAAACCACTCAAGTTGGAAGTTCCCGAAATAAAGCCCGAACTGGTGGACGTCCGTACCGACAAGACGTTCAGCTACACAGCCCCGACGGCAGGCCCCGACCTGGACTTCCTGAAGTCGAAGACAAATCCCGGCACCAAGGCATACCGCGTGATGGATGACCTGACCTTCGTCGGCGGGCCCCTGTTCGTGGCGGGCTGGGCCATCAAGGGCGACAAGGCCATGTTCCGCGTCAACAACAAGAACGGCAAGAAGAACACGCAACTGCTGACCGACTTCAAGACGGGCATCGACGACTACACGCAGTTCTTCGGCCCCGTCATGACCGTAGGCCTGAAGCTGGGCGGCGTCGAGGGCCGCAGCGACTGGCCCCGTCTGATGGCCAGCGCAGCTATGTCGTACGGCATCATGGCCGCCTTCGTCAACGGTATCAAGTACACCGCCAAGGAGATGCGCCCCGACGGGTCGACGGCCAACTCCTGGCCCTCGGGCCACACGGCGACGTCGTTCGTGGGTGCCACGCTGCTGCATAAGGAGTACGGACTGACGCGCTCACCCTGGTACTCAGTGGCCGGCTACGGCGTGGCGACGGCGACGGGCGTCATGCGCGTGCTGAACAACCGCCACTGGGTGAGCGACGTCATGTCGGGAGCCGGCATCGGTATCATGTCGACTGAGCTGGGCTATGCCCTCAGCGACATCCTGTTCAAGGGGAAGGGCCTGCTGCGCAACGACCTGGAGCTCGACTCCGACAACCCCTCGTTCTTCAGCATCTCGATGGGCTTGGGCATCGGCGGCAAGGACATCGACTTCAACATTCTCAGCGACTTGCAGGACAAGGAGATACACGGCATCAGCGAAGAGGTGGCAGACCTTCTCAAGGACGAGGAAGAACTTAAAGTGAACATCGACTTCCGCGCCGCGACGGTGGTCGGTGCCGAGGGTGCCTACTTCTTTAACAAGTACGTGGGCGTGGGCGGACAGTTCCGCGTGCGCGCAATGTCGGCAAAAACGTTCGGACAGTATGCCGACATCTCGTCGGAGGATGCCAATGTCCTCTGGACAGAAGACATTACCGACCTGTACAAAGCCGCTAACTTCAACCTCACTGCTGAAGAAATCAACAGCGGCGGCGCACCCATCACCAACCTGGAGGGCATCGTCAAGAGCGACCACCTGGCTGAGTTCACCGCCAGCCTCGGTCTCTACTTCAACCTGCCGATTACCAGCAGCCTGTCGCTGGGCTCGAAGCTGCTCATTGGCCGATCGTTCACCCAGGAGCTCGACATCGACGGCCACGCCGAGGGTAACGTGAAGGACATCAACTACGGCATGATCATCGAGGACGGACAGATTATGGACAGCGACGACGGCGGCAAGGCGCTGTTCCTCACCGCACCCGTCAGCACTGGCGAGACCTTCACCGACGACTGGGACTTCCTGACGCTGGGCTCGCGCAACGCTACCTCGTGGGGAACGGGACTCTCGCTGACCTACCGCTACAAGTCGAACTTCTCGTGGAAGCTCTTCGTCGACTACGACTACTCGAAGAAGGACTTCACCATGACCTACGACCCCTACCACTACATGAAGAAGGGACTGACCAGCTCGGCCTACAGCCTCATCGGCAACCGACTGCTCACCGACGCCGACCTGTCGACGCTGCCCAACTACCTGACGCCCGAGGTGTACAAGAAGGCTAAGAAGATGAACTACGTCACCCTCGGTCTGTCGTTTGCCGTCAGCTTCTAAAAAAACGCCATCGACATGAGAAAGTCAACAATCATCATAACACTCCTGGCAGCCGTCGTGATGGCCGCCTGCCAAGACAACAAGCAGCAGGCCGCCGAGCAGATGCTGGAGAAGGCCAACCAGCTGTTCACCGAGCAGAAGTACGACCGCGCACTCATCGTCATCGACTCGCTGCGCCAGGTATACCCCAGCGCCATCGACACCCGCAAGCGGGCACTGCGGCTGCAGCAGGACATCGAGCTGAAGCGCTCGCAGGAGGAACTGGCAGTGGTCGACAGCGCACTCCAGACCGTCAGGCACGACTACGAATACCAGCGCCAGAAGGTGGAGAAGGACAAGGCTGCGCTGCGCGCCACGCCCGACGAACTGACCATGCTGACCAAGACGCGCGTGCGGCGCGACTCGCTGCAGACGCGCTTCGACGTGCTCTGCGCCAAAATCCGCTACATCCACAAAAAGCAGAAAGAACTGTAATCTTTTGGTTATTTCAATAGAATTGCGTAACTTTGCACCCTGAAATGGATAAGTTTGAACTGACGAACGCCGAATTTGAACAGGCCGTGGCCGAATGTCGCGCTCTCTTCGAGAAGAAACTGCACGACTACAGGGCCTCGTGGCGAATACTACGCCCGACCGCCCTCACCGACCAGCTGTTCATCAAGGCCAAGCGCATCAGGTCGCTCGAGGTGAAGAAGGTGAGCCGCGTGGGCGAAGGCATCAGGCCGGAGTTCATCGCACTCATCAACTACGGCATCGTCGGGCTGATTCAGCTGGAGCGCGGCTATGCCGACACCGTCGACATCAGCAACGACGAGGCCATGGCCCTCTACGACAAGCACGCCCAGGAGGCCCTCGAGCTGATGAAGCGCAAGAACCACGACTACGACGAGGCGTGGCGCTCGATGCGCGTCAGCTCGTACACCGACCTCATCCTGACCAAGATTGAGCGCATCAAGGAGATCGAGGACCTGAGCGGCGAGACGCTCGTCTCGGAAGGCATCGACGCCAACTACATGGACATCATCAACTACGCCGTCTTCGGGCTTATCAAACTGAGTGGGAAATGAAGAAACTGTGCGTCAACCTCTGCCGGCTCCTACTCGCCGTAACGTTTATCCTGTCGGGATTCGTCAAGGCGGTCGACCCCTTAGGCACGCAGTATAAGATAAACGACTACCTCGAGGCCATGGGCCTGGGCGGACTGCCCGACTGGGCGATGCTCGGGGCGTCGGTACTTCTGTCAGCAGCGGAGTTCTGCCTCGGTATCTTCCTGCTGTTTGCGATTCGGCGGCGGCTGACATCGAGACTCATCTTACTGATGATGGCGGTGATGACGCCGCTGACGCTCTGGCTGGCCATCGCCAACCCCATCCACGACTGCGGCTGCTTCGGCGACGCCGTGGTGCTGACCAACTGGCAGACGTTCTGGAAGAACATCGTGCTGCTGGGCTGCGCCGTCGTCGTGGCCATGTGGCCGAAGGAGATGTTCCGATTCGTCAGCGAGTCGAACCAGTGGATTGTCATCAACTACTCGGCGCTGTTCATCCTCGCCATCTCGGCGTGGAGCCTCTACTACCTGCCCACCTTCGACTTCCGTCCCTACCATGTAGGCACCAACCTCCGCGAACAGTGGCAGCGAACGATGGACGGCGAGGACCTGCCCTATGCCGACTTCTTCATCGAGCAGCATAGCGACGGCGAGGACATCACCGAGGCCGTACTGGCCGATACGAGCTACGTGTTCCTATTGGTATCGCCACACCTGGAGCAGGCCGACGACTCGCGGCTCGACCTCATCAACGAGCTGTATGAGTATGCCCGCGACCACGACTACGGCTTCTACTGCCTGACGGCCAGCACACAGCAGAACATCGAGCGCTGGCACGACACCACGGGTGCCGAATACCCCTTCTGCCAGACCGACGAAATCACGCTGAAGACCGTCATACGGAGCAATCCCGGACTCGTGCTGCTGAAGGATGGCACAATTATTCGCAAGTGGAGCCACAACGACCTGCCCGTCATCGACGAGGCCGCTACCTTGAAGCCGCTGCAGCAGCAGCCCTTCGGCCAGCTGCCCGACGACAGCGTGGCCCGCAAGATTACACTGATACTGCTGTGGTTCGTGCTGCCCCTGGCCCTGCTCACGCTGGCCGACCGCACATGGATGTGGACCAAGTGGCTGCGCCGCAAGTCGCGCAAGTCCCAAAACGCCCAAGATGCCCATCAAGCCCAAGATGCCCATCAAGCCCATCAAGCCCATTAAAACAACCCAAATAAAACAAAGAAAAATGAGAAAGAAAATTGTTGCAGGAAACTGGAAGATGAACATGAATCTCCAGGAAGGTATTGCTCTCGCAAAGGAGCTGAACGAAACATTGAAGGCTGACAAGCCCAACTGCGGTGTGGTCATCTGCACACCGTTCATCCATCTGGCATCTGTCGCACAGTTCCTCGACCAGGACATCATCGGCCTGGGTGCTGAGAACTGCGCCGACAAGGAGAAGGGTGCCTTCACCGGTGAGGTGAGCGCCGAGATGGTGAAGTCGACGGGTGCACAGTACGTCATCCTCGGCCACAGCGAGCGCCGCGAATACTACAATGAGACGCCCGAGATTCTGAAAGAGAAGGTCATCCTGGCTCAGAAGCAGGGCCTGAAGGTCATCTTCTGCATCGGCGAGAGCAAGGAGGAGCGCATTGCCGGCAAGCAGAACGAGGTGGTCAAGGCCGAGCTCGAGGGCAGCGTCTTCAACCTCAGCGAAGAGGACTTCCGCAAGATCGTCATCGCCTACGAGCCCATCTGGGCCATCGGCACCGGCCTCACAGCCACCGCCGAGCAGGCTGAGGAGATTCACGCCTACATCCGCTCAATCATTGCCGAGAAGTACGGCCAGGCTGTTGCCGACGACACAACCATCCTCTACGGAGGCTCGTGCAAGGCCTCGAATGCCCCCGAACTGTTTGCAAAGCCCGACATCGACGGTGGCCTTATCGGTGGTGCCTCGCTGAAGGCTGCTGACTTCAAGGGTATCATCGACGCCTGGAAATAAGAAACCGACAAAGATGAGACGCTTAGTCACCATAGTAATGCTGTGCATTGGCTGTCTGACGACGGCCAATGCGCAGACATTTACCCAGCGCATACAGCAGAAGGGCCAGGCAGGTGAAGGAACGGTGACCGTCAGCCAGAGCAAGGAAATCGATGACCTTGTGAACGGCAAAGAGGCAGAGAAAGTGCCCGAGAAGAAGGCTGAGAAGAAGTCGGTTGACACGCTCGACACCAACAAGCCCGCCTCGGTGAAGGCACGCGAGGAGCTGGCCAAGATTCTGGAGCAGAGGGTCGACACGGCGGCCACCGAGGTCACCATCGACAGAAGCAAGAAGGTGATGCGCGGCGGCTACAAGATCAACGGCTACCGCGTGCAGGCCTTTGCCGGCGGCAACCAGCGCACCGACCGCCAGAAGGCTGAGCAGATAGGAAACACCATCAAGAACAACTTCCCCAACGAGCCTATCTACGTGCACTTCTACTCGCCACGCTGGATATGCCGCGTGGGAAACTACCGCACCTACGAGGAAGCGCGCCAGATGCTGAACGCCATACGCAAGCTGGGCATCAGCGGTGCCTCCATTGTAAAAGGAAAAATTACCGTCAGTAATCTATGAACCCAGAAACAGAATACCGCGAGGGACTTGAAGAACTCGCATCGCACTACAAGCAGATTATCACCCTGCTCGGCGAAGACACCGAGCGCGACGGACTGCTGAAGACACCAATGCGCGTGGCGAAGGCCATGCAGGTGCTGACGCGCGGCTACACGATGGATGCCCGCAAGGTGCTGACCGACGCGCTCTTCAAGGAGGACTACAACCACATGGTCATTGTCAAGGACATTGACTTCTTCTCGCTCTGCGAGCACCACATGCTGCCCTTCTACGGCAAGGTTCACGTGGCCTACATCCCCAACGGCTACATCACGGGACTGTCGAAGATTGCCCGCGTGGTCGACATCTTCAGTCACCGCCTGCAGGTGCAGGAGCGCATGACGATGCAGATACGCGAGTGTATCGACGAGACGCTGCACCCCCTCGGCGTCATGGTGGTGGTCGAGGCCAAGCACATGTGCATGCAGATGCGCGGCGTCGAGAAGCAGAACAGCATCACCACCACCAGCGAATTCAGCGGAGCTTTCAACCAGGCAAAAACCCGCCAGGAGTTCATGAACCTGATTTCGCACACAAGCCTGTAAACGACTGAAAACCAATAACACCGACAAACTTATGAACAGACTACTACTAACCATAATGGCCGTATTGGCCTTCACCGCCAGCTGGGCCGACGACAAAGTGGACAGCCCTACCGAGGGCGTCATCACCAGCGATTTTGTCAGCGAGGAGAGCATGAAGCATGACCTGCTGCAGATGCTGGCCAACTTCGCTGTCTATTTGAAGAAAGACTTCCAGGACTGCGTCGCTCCCAACAGCGTGGGCGAGGCTTGCGGCTGCTTCCGTGGCGAGAACACGATGGCCAACGACGAGAAGGGGGTGCGCCCCAACGCCGACCTCTCGATGATATGCGCCTTCCTTGTAAAATATGGTAAGAAAGTTGTGACGCTGCCTTCCGGAGTGAAGTGGGACGATTTGGAGGCGATGGCCAAGAAGAGCCTCGTTTTTGCCTACTCCACCCATAAGGCCAACAAGCTGAAGGTGTGTGCAGGTAACAAATACTGGGGCTCGACATCCACCAGCGACGCCGTCTGGGAAAGCTCGCTCTGGGCGATGTCCGTCGCCTACAGCGCCTTCTTCCAGTGGGACAAGCTCACTGACGCCCAGAAGAACTACATCTACAAGCTGCTGAAGGCGGAGTGCAACTATGAGCTGGAGCGCAGCATCCCCACGGGCTACGCCGACGACACCAAGGCTGAGGAGAATGGTTGGGAGGCAGACATCCTTGCCGCCACGCTGGGACTGTTCCCTAACGACGAGCTGGCTCCGAGATGGTTCCAGCGCCTGCGCGAGTTTGCCATCAACAGCTACTCGCAGAAGGACGATGCTACAGACAATACCGTCATCGACCCCGACTACGACACGAAGACTGTAAAAGACCTCTACATAGGCCAAAACCTCTACGACGACTATACGCTGCAGAACCATAAATACTTCCATACCAGCTACCAGAACGTGGTTATCCAGGAGCTGGGCGAAGCCGCTCTGGCCCTGAAGCTTTTCCAAACGAAACTCTACGACAAGGAGATATGGAAGACCAACGCCCTGATGCACAACAACGACAAGGTGATGACGGAAGTGCTCTACTGGCTGGCACTGGCCGACGGCGAACTGGCCATGCCCAACGGCAACGACTGGAGCCTTTTCCTCTACGACCAGATTACATCATACTCCACCAACGCCTGCTTCTTGCGCGACCCAAAGGCGCTGTTGCTCGAGAACCTGGCCTATAAGATGATCAAGGCCCGCCAGACCACCACCACCGACGGCTCATGGCTGCTGCGCCCCGACGTGGGTGCCCGCCGCATGGGCGTCGAGGCCCACCGCGTCATGATGACGTGGCTCATGCACGAGATGCTCCCCACCGCCGACATACGCCTCGTCAACTGGGACAACTTCACACACGATTATTCGGAGGCGAAGCATTTTGCCTCGCAGAACATCGTCCGCGCAGCCACCGACAGCCGCTTCACCTGCTTCTCCTGGAGCAAGGGTCTGCAAAGCTACACGGGCTACATCGCCGCCAACAGCGTCGACAAGAACAAGATCATCGTGCCCTTCCGCGCCAATAACACGGGCAACTTCCTCGGCTGGTATGAAGTTAGCGGCAAAAAGACCAACGCTACGCCCGTCGTCAGCGGCATCTACAACCTGCAGGGCAACGCCTACACCATGAACGGCGAACTGAACACCAACGACGCCACGCTCAACAACCGCTTCGTCATCTACTCTACACCGGGCAACGCCGTTGTATATTTAGATTATGTACGCGCGAATGCTGACGCTACCATCACCGCCGAAAAGGGCGGACTGATGGCTATCAGCGTCGACGAACTGACAAAGACAAAGCGCACGCTCTACTATGCTGGCGGCAACACACTGCTGGACGGCTCCACCCCTACCACCATCAACGGTCCCTGGGTGAACATCGACGACGCCCTCGGCATCGTCAATCTTGACAAGAACAAGCAGATAGCTTTCGGCGAGAAGGCCAACAACAACTCGATTATGACAGCCAAGCTTTATACGTCATACAGCAAGAACCGTTCCATCAAAAAAGGCGACATCGTTGACCGCCGCGCCATCGTCTACTACTCGAACATTGACGCTGAAGGAACAAAAAATCTCTCAACGCTCAATACCCAGATCGAAACGCAAGAAGGCTGGAACGGTGCCATCGTCTTCGACCCCGACCAGACGGGATATCTGCTGCTCTCGAACTTTGCCAGCGACCAGAAATGCCAGATTACCGGAGTCACGACTCAGTTGGGACATCCGGTCTTTACGGCTGCCACAACCATCAGTTCTAAAGGCTCGTCGGCATTATTCGGCGTCGAAGAGAACCATTCGGTGGCCAATACGCTGCGCTTCTTCATCAAGGGCGGCGGTTTGCAGGCTGTGCAGGCTTTGGAAGAACCGACGGTCATCTACCTGCTGAACCTTGAGAAAGGCAACAACAAACTGACCGTCAATGCAGTAGACAACGGAAAACAGCTATCTAAGGACGTGACTCTCAGTACGAAGGTGCTGAAGGTCTCAATTGTGGGAGGCGAGCTTCTGGTCGAGGAAGCCAACGGGTTTCCCGACTCAGCTGAATCCCCCCAGACGAAAGGCTACAGGGACGTCACGTCGGCCTATCTGAAGAATGCCAACTTCGAGGAAGACAAGACCTACGGCGAGGTAAATCCCAACGGTCTGACCATAGAAAGCGGCACTTACAAACCCTGTTATGTGAACACCGTCAGCCCCATCAACTCAAAATGGCCCAACATTCTGTCCGTCACCGGCTGGACGCCAGCCAACGGTCTGAGCGACGGCTCCAACTATTGCCGCATGTACTCCATGCCCTACAGCTCTGACATATACTGCGTGAGTCCTTCTAAAGTCGGCAACTATGCCGCACGCTGTTCTAAGCCGCTCATCGACGACGGCTGCGGCGACCGCGTGCTCACCGTTCTCAACTCATGGGACATGGGTAGTAACGCCATCACGCAGGGAGTCTCTTTGTATCCCGGCAAATACCGTCTGATGCTGGACATGCGCTATGAGTGCCCCAACCAGATGTCGAACGACGGAGAAGTCATCGTAACAACCGGAAACAACTTCAACACCTCGCTGACGGGCGTGAGGAGGACCAAGGCTGGTAACGATTTCCGCTTCCCCTCAGAGCCTAATGCATGGCAGCAGCTGTGCTACGACCTCAACATGGGCGGCAAGGAGACGGTGACCGTTTCTCTCGGCTTCAGCACCTCAGCCAAACAGGGTGCTGCCAACAACACGCTGCTCTACATCGACAACCTTCGGCTGTATGTCCTCAACGGCGATGCCGACGGTAACGGACGGGTTGACGGCAAAGACCTCGACACGCTTGTCAACCATATCATCGACCCCAAGCCGGCGCTGTCCAATCCCGACGCTGCCGACCTCAACGGCGACAGCTTGATTGACATCGCCGACGTAGCTTCACTCATCTCCATTCTCCAGCAAGCCCTATGAAGAGGACTGCACTATTGACCGTTGCCCTGCTCCTGCTGGCCATTGCCACCAAGGCGCAGTACACGAGGATGACCGACCTGCCCACCGTCTACATCGAGACGTTCGACGGGCGGAGCATCACGAGCAAGGACGTCTACAAGTACTGCCGCCTGCACTACGTCGACGAGGAAGACCAGCTGACCAGCTACGACTCCGTCTCCATACGCGGTCGCGGCAACTCCACCTGGGGCCTGCCGAAGAAGCCCTACAAGATAAAGTTCCTGGAGAAGGAGAAGTTTCTGGGCAAGGGCTACGCCAAGGCCAAGAAGTGGACGCTGATGGCCAACGCCGGCGACAAGACGATGATGCGCAATGCCGTCACCTCGGCCTTGGGAGCCTTCACGTCGCTCAAGTTCAACCCCGCCGCCAAGTTCGTCGACCTCGTGCTCAACAACAGTTATATGGGCACCTACCAGATCAGCGACCAGATAGACGTGCGCCCCCACCGCGTGAACATCACCGAGCAGGAATACCCTCTGGGCGAGGACGACGACATCACGGGCGGCTACCTGCTCGAAGTCGACGGCTTCAAGGACGGCAACTACTTCAACACCCAGCGCTATCGGGCTCCTGTGCGCATCCACTATCCTGACGAGGATGAGATTGACGTCAGACAGAGAAACTACATCCGAAACTACATCAACGACTTTGACGCGCGGCTGGCCGATGCCAACTTCGCCGACCCCGAGGAAGGATACCGGGCGATGGTCGATACGACGTCGCTCATCGACTGGTATATCTGCACCGAGGTCAGCGCCAACATCGACGGCTTCTTCTCTACCTATTTCTATAAGGACCAAGCCGACCCCAAACTCTACTGGGGCCCGCTCTGGGACTACGACATCGCCTACAACAACGACCAGCGCGTCAGGTCGGAACACCGGCTCAACAGCACCGACCAGTCGATGATGGCCGACATTGCCTACAGCGGCTCAAAGGACTGGGTCAACCGCATGTGGGAAGACCCCTGGTTCCAGCGCGCCGTCTACCGCCGCTATACGGAGCTGACAGACCGTGGTCTCGTCGACCACATGCAGCAATACATCGACAGCCTGCACGTGCTGCTCAGCCAGTCGCAGGAACTGAACTACCAGAAGTGGGGCATCAGCACCAAGGTGTACCACGAGATGGTGCTCTACTCGTCGTATGACCAGTACGTCTACGACCTGAAGTCATTCATCGACAGCCACTGCGACTACCTGCGCCAGGCCTTTGCCGGGCGCCGTCCGCCGGAGCCGTTCTCAGCCGGCAACTTCTACTACAGATTGGTCAACGCTGGAACGGGCAAGGCCATCGACGGCGACGCCACGCAAAACGCCCCCTACGGGAATGAAAGTGTCGACTGGATACTCGTCAGGCATGACGACTACTACCAGTTCATCAACCGCAGTACGGGCATGGCGCTCAACGACCCCACCGTCGGCGAAGTGGGACCGACCACCAATGTGGGCACGAAGCTGAACACGGCCACTCCTGACCCTACTGACAGTCGCCAACTGTGGATGCTTGTGGCCCAAGGCAACAGCGGGTTCCATAACCTCGTCAACGTCTACACCCAGCATGTGGCTAACCTGCAGGGAGGCAGTCAGACCGACGGAGTGCCCATACTGAGCTACACCAACGACTCGCGCAACGGCCAGAGCCAGAACCGCCTGTGGCTTATCGTCGAGGGCGAGCCCCTGCCTGCCGACGTGAGTGCCATTCAGGCTACTGAGCCCGCCGACTATGCACTGGCCTACAATCCAGCGACTCGCCGGCTGCACTTCGGCTCTGCTACGCCCGAGGCTCTGAACTTCACCGTCAGCATCACCACGCTCGGCGGCGTCAATGTCGCTACGTTCATGGCTGCCGACGGCTACACCCTCACGACCGTCCCCTCCGGCGTCTACATCGTCAGTTGGAACGTTGGCGGCAAGCATCGCTCTACAAAGCTCGTCGTCCGCTAAGCGGAAACGTTTACGATGAGAAAACAGCCGCAGCTGTTGCTGCGGTTTGTTTTTTTTCCGTACTTTTGCAGAAAATATCAAAACTAATAAAGCTACTATGACTAAAAAGTTACTGTTCTCGTGTGTGTGTTTCCTGCTTTGTGCCATGACAGCCAAGGCAGCAGCCGTCAGCATCACCGGCCAGGGCGGCTGGTTTGAGAGTGCCTACGTGACGTGGCAGAAGACTGCCGGACTGGCGTACAACGTCTATGTCAGTCCCGCCAACTCCAATAAGTGGACCAAGCTCGACGACGAGCTGGTGCGCGAATACCCGACCTACGGCCGCGCCGATGCCCTTGGTCTGATGGCCGGCAGCTATCAGTTCAAGGTGGTGCCCGTCAGCGGCGACGGCGAAGTTGCGGCCGACGCAGCCGTATCGTCAGCAGTTGAGGTCAAGGCCCACGACCGCTCGGGCTTCGCCCATAAGCAGGCCGGCACTACAGGCATTGGCGCCTATAACAACGACGGCACGCTGAAAGCTAATGCCCGCGTCGTCTATGTATGGGCTAACAATGCCAAGACCGTCTCGCTCGACGTGGCCAAGAATGCCAATGGCGAAACGCTGACTTACACTGGACTGCAGAACATCATCTATGGCTATCAGAAAGGCGATGTCAACGGCAGTTATGAGAAGCGTCCGCTCTGTGTGCGTATCATCGGCACCATTTTGGACTCCGACATGGACGCTTTCGGTAGTTCGGCCGAAGGTCTGCAAATAAAAGGCCAAAAGCCCTACGGCCCGCTGAACATCACCATCGAGGGTGTTGGCAACGATGCCGGCATCTGGGGCTTCGGTATACTCGTCCGCAACGCCGGAAGGGTGGAGCTGCGCAACTTCGCCGTCATGCTCTGCATGGATGACTGCATCAGTATAGACACCGGCAACACCATGATCTGGGTTCATAACGTCGACTTCTTCTATGGCAAAACGGGCGGCGACGCCGACCAGGCCAAGGGCGACGGTGCGCTTGACTTCAAGGGTGACTCGAAGTACTGCACATTCTCCTACAATCACTTCTTCGATACAGGCAAGTCGAACCTCGGCGGCCTGAGCGAAAGCGGCGACAACTACATCACCCTGCACCACAACTGGTACGACCACAGCGACTCGCGCCATCCGCGTATACGCCGCATGTCGATGCACATCTATAACAACTACTTCGACGGTAACTCCAAGTACGGCGTAGGCATGACCACTGGTGGCTCTGCCTTTGTCGAGAACAACTATTTCCGTAACTGCAAGTACCCGATGCTTATCTCCATGCAGGGTAGTGACATTGCCGGCGGCAAGGGCACGTTCTCAAGCGAGGACGGAGGCATTATCAAGTCGTTTGGCAACTATATCAAGGGTGCCAAGGCTGTGGTGACCTATCAGCAGAGCAACACAGACTTCGACTGCTGGGAAGCTGGCAGCCGCGAGGCGAAGGTCCCATCATCGGTCGTGTGCAAGAAGGGTGGTACGTCGTACAACAACTTTGATACAGACGCCAGCATCATGTATTCATACACGCCAGATGCTGCTGCCGACGTTCCTACTATTGTCAGGGGCAACTACGGCGCAGGCCGTATGCAGCACGGCGACTTCAAGTGGACTTTCAATAACAGCGTGCAGGATACCAACTATGGTGTCATCACGGAACTGAAGAGTGCGCTTCAGTCTTACCAGTCCACACTGACAGGTTTTTTCGGTGGTGAGACCATCGACAATGGCGGATCTGAGGCTACCGTCGACGGTGGCGACGGTACGAACATATCCCTGGAAGAAAACGACAACACTGAAGCAAGTTGGGGCGGCGGCGGTGGTTCAACCTCAACCGTGACGGCTGGTAAATATGTCATCGGCACGAAGGACAACTACTTCTGGTTCAATGCTGACAATGCAGAGGCCTATAATAAATATAAGACTGACGGCAACTTCATCACAGACCAGACATTCAATCCTCAACAAGAAGTGGTTAACTCAAAAATCGGTTCCTGTTCCGACTACATCGGCTCTGTCCGCATAGCCAGCGGCAAGTCGTTTACGGCATACTGGGCCTACGGCATCGTTGGCGTAAACTTCTACGTATCGAGCAACGGCTCACAAAAATGGAAGTTGGAGAAGTCGGTCGACGGCTCTACATGGACGGATGCTGGCACGGTTGAGGGCAAGACCGGGGGCCACCCCAACTGCGCTGTCAGCGCTACCAACAATGAAAGCATCAAATATGTGCGCATCACCAATCAGGCCAGCGGCAACCGCGACCTACAAGGTATCAAGATTTCAACTTACGACCCTGATGCCGACGAAAACGAAGACCCAGTAGACGAGCCTACCAATCCACTCAGTTCCGATGCCACCGCTGAGTTTACAATCAATGGCGAAGATATAGTCATACCAGCAACAGGCTACAAACACAATGTGGTATGGAATGACACAGAATCCAACTATACCGTCAAAGTCAGACCTGCTGAAGGAGCCACCGTAGCCGCCGTGACAGGAGCTTCCGGCTCTAATGGCAACTACACCATCGCAGCCCCCGCCCCTGGCCAGACTGCCACAGCCACCTTCCGCATCCTGGCAGAAAACAAGGCCAACACGCGCAGCTATACCATTAATATTGTCAAGGCAGCAGACCCCAATGCCGAACCTGATACCCCAGATGACAACGACACCGAACGCCTGCTTTATTTTGCAGACTTGAAGCTGAGCAACACCACATTCTACACCCCCGACCCACAAAACCTCCAGTTCAAGACCAGGTACGGCTCCGAGACATACAAGGGCATAACAAGCGGCGTTTCCTGGGAGCCGAAGAGCGGAGAGTCGATAACGTTTACCACGGGAAAAGCAGCTACACTGAAGATTATCTATGGCACGCAAAGTAGTAAAAAGGACATCAAGCTGGACGGCACAGCAACGACGGAGACCGAGATTGCCATATCTGCAGGTACACATAAGCTGGAAAAAGCCAGTGCCGGGGTTGAGATTTTCTTCATCGACGTCATATACGCTGACGACGTACTCCGCGGCGACGCCGACGGCAACGGCACGGTGGAACCGGCGGACGCACTCGCTTTAGCCAACCACTTGATTGGCAACCCTGGAAGCTACAACGCCAAGGCTGCCGACGTCAACAAGGACGGAAAGGTTGATATCACTGATCTTGTAGCACTCATCAAGAAGTTAATCCCGTAACAGATTCGCTTATGCCCACGACAGCCCGCGTGTTCCAGATATTCAAGGAACTGAACCAGATTCCCCGTCCTTCGCACCACGAAGAACAGGTGGCCGACTATCTCTGCCAGTTTGCAGAGCGTCTGCATTTAGACTACAGGCGCGATGCCGAGAACTGCGTCGTCATCAGCAAACCGGCCACGCCAGGCCACGAGGGGGCTGAGCCCATCGTGCTGCTGAACCACATGGATATGGTCTGCGTGGGCATGAGCGACCCACTCCACGCTCCCATCGAGGCGTATGTGGAGAACGGGTGGATGAAGGCTCGCGGCACTTCGTTAGGTGCCGACAATGGGATCGGACTCTCTATGGCGCTCGCCGTGCTCGAAAGCAGCGACATCGTACATGGTCCGCTGGAGGTGATGACCACCACCAACGAGGAAGACGGCATGTCGGGAGCCTCACAGCTGAGCAAAGACTTCCTGCGGGGCCGCAAGGTCATTAACCTCGACTCCGAGGACTACGACACCATCACCACGGGAGCCGCCGGCGCCTGTCTGCAGTTTCACCGCATCCCGCTGGCACGAGTCGCCCCTCCGTCTATCGGGGAGCGCTCCTGGTACGCTATTCGCTTTGAGGGCGGACTGGGCGGTCACTCCGGCGTCGACATCAACAAAGGCCGTTGCAGCGCCGTGTTGGCGGCACGCACTCTCTTAGCCACTATCTGCAAAGAGCACGACCTCGACATCGCGTCTATTAAAATAGGTGAAGCCAACGCATCGATTGCCTCAACTGCCGAAATCGTTGTCAGCACGACTTCCGACGCGACTGAGTTCATGCAGCAACAGGAGAGGTCGATAAACGATTGTCTGCATGAGACGTTTGGTAACAGCGACCCCCGCATGCATTGTACCATCACCGAATCCGAACCGCAGGCCATGGTCATCAGCCGCAAGACTATTGAAGCGTTGATGACGTGCCTGCAACAGATTCCACAGGGTGTCGTGAAGATGAGCGACGTGATGAAGGACACTGTGGAGACCTCGAACAACATCGGACGCATCCTGACCGAAGAAGACCACATCTTCGTATCTACCCACACACGCAGCTTCATCGACAGCGAGATGGACAAGCTCAGTCGCGCCATCGCGAAGGTTTTCGCAGCCAACGGTGCTACCAGCGAGACCATCATGTCGGCTCCCGCCTGGCAGGAGGATCAGGAGTCCGGCTTCCTGCGCCTCACCTCCGACACGTTCAACGACGTCTTAGGCTGGCGCCCCCGCATGGTCGCCATGCACTTTGTGCTCGAAGCCGGTTTCTTCGTGCAGCACTATCCCGGCATCCAGATGGCGAGCATCGGCCCCCGCATCGTTGAGCCCCACTCTACCAGTGAGCGCGTGGAGCTCTCAACCGTCGAGGACATCTGGCGCGTACTCATCGAGCTGCTCCGCCGTCTGGCGTAGTCTTTGGCGTTTGCTGTTCTTCTTCCACTACCAGTCCAGTCATGCTGACCGTCTTCGACTGGTAGTTCTCTTTGGCCACGATGTTCACGGTGTTGCCATCGAAGCGTAGCTTCAGCAGCACGGCCCCCATCCAGTTCACGAAGTGGAGCTTCACCTGCAGCTCGTCGTCCTGCCAGGCATAGCAGGCCCCTGCAAGGAAGGGCAGACTGATGGTGCTGAACTGGTTGCGCACGGCGTAGCGGGCGTTAAGCGGATAGAGAGGGACCGACGAGGTGGCCCACGCCTGGTGCCCCATCACCACCTGTCCCTTGCGTCCTACGGTGTCGGTAATCTCCATGATGTCGTCGGCCACGAAGCGCAGGGCCGACCATCCCAATGGGTTCTTTCCGAGACTGATGGTCTTGCCAAGATAGTCAGCCAGCACCTTGCTGGTCAGTTCGCCCTCAAGCAGCGGCAGCGACCATTCCCTCTGCTGCAGTTGGCGGTAAGCCTCCGACGCGGGCAGTGCCACGTCCTGCATCCCTTTGAAGAGCGTATTCCATATATACTCGCGCTGGCGCAAGCCGTCGTTGAGGTTGCACTGGTTGATGACCACGACCACGTCCTTGTCGGGAATGATGACGATGTACTGTCCGTAAGCGCCGTCGGCACGAACAGTCCCGGGGTGGCCTTGGCACATCCACATCTGATAGCCGTAGCCGTCGCTCTTGTCGCGTGCCACCTGCTGTTTCATCATCTCGCCGACCCACTGGGCGGGAATCAGCTGCCTGCCGTTCCAATGGCCGCGCTGCAGCAGCAGCTGCCCGAACTTCGCCAGCGACTCGCCCTGTATGTACAGTCCCCACCCTCCTGTGTTGATGCCCTCAGGGCTCTGTTCCCACCTGACCTCCCGAATGTTGAGATACTTGAACACCTTCTCCGCGAGATAGTCCAGCAGCGTCATGCCCGTCACCTGCTGCACGATGGCCGACAGCAGATAGGTGTCGATAGAGTCATACTGAAACCGCTTGCCCGGCGCAGCGTTCATGGGGTGTGCCAGATAGTCCTTAATCCACTGTGTGCTGGCGTTGCGCATCTTCGTGTCGACGACAAAGCCCGACTGCATCGTGAGCAGGTCGCGGACGGTGATGCTGTTCAGCCGCCAGCTCACCACCTTCGGCAACTGCTTGGGAAAGAAGCTGACCAGTCGGTCGTCGAGGCGCAGCCGTTTCTCGCCGATGGCAATGCCGACGGCGGCAGCCACAAACGTCTTCGAGCACGAGAACTGCGTATGCTGATACTCCGGGCGGAAGGGAGCCGGAAACAGCTCGCCAACCACTTTCCCATGCCGCATCACGATGGTACTGTGAATCTCGCAGCGGGGATAGGCCAGCAGCGAGTCGAAGAAGGCGGCAACCTGCTCCGACCGTATGCCCACGGCTTCGGGCGACGTACGGGGCAGGTCGTTGACCTGTGCGCCGACGTCTATCCACCCCATCAGGGCCACGACAATCGTTATCAATACATATCTCTTCATTCCGTTTTACACAATAGGGTCGGTTCCGCAGTGCAGTTTAGGTGTTGGCCCCATACATACTTGCTTAACAGGCTCTTTGCCATACACGATACAGTTTGACGGTGCAAAGCTACGAAAAAAAAATGCGAACACAGCAAAAATGCGAACCTAATTTTGCCGTGTGCTCATTTTTTTGTCACTTTGGAAGAAATCGCAGATCTTCTTTGTACAAAGGCAGTTTAGAGGATTGAGAAAAAAACGGGGTTACGAATTGGCAACCGTACTCAATTCCACATTCTGCTATAAACTGCATCAAAGAACACCCGATAATGAGCCATCAGCTTGCTCTTCGCTCACCAAGCAGTTTGCGGCATCTTTTGTGGCACCTGCCAGGAAAGTGCGTATTAGGCTACGTCCCTCTACCGTAATGGCATGTTGCATACAGGAATCTTACTCACCTTCAAAAGGTAATTCACCCAAATACTTGTCAAAGTCGCTCTGGAACAAACGATCTTGAACGATGCGGTACTTTTCAAATTCTGTCTCGGCATGTTCCTTGGCCTCTTCAGCTGTTACAGAACCTGCCGTTTGCAGCACTTCATTACCACCAGCCGCCAAGATGGTATCAATCTGTTTGGCCCAGTCCTCCATTGTCATCGGGATATGGCGCTTAGCCATTCGCTCTGCCAATTCCAGTACACCATTCACCAATTGCCCCATATCTGCCAGTTCCATCTCTTTTAGATAGTTCTTGGCTATCGATACATCCGTCTTGACTATCTTCCCGTCTGGCGCATTCTCCCATGTCGTCAACCCCATGTGCTCCTGTTCAGCATCAGCACGTTCTACAATCAACTCGGCTGCAGTTCTGCCATGCACGGCATAGTGCATCTTATTTTGCATCATCTTGAAAAAGAGTCTTGTTGTTGGAGCATCACGATTGTAATCGATAGCTGTCGCATAGATATCCGTCAATTTCTGATAGAAACGTCGCTCGGACAGACGAATCTCACGTATCTCTGCTAACAGGTGTTCAAAATAGTCCTCATCCAAGAACGTGCCATTCTCCATTCGTTTCCTGTCCAGCACATAGCCACGAATAGCATATTCTCGCAGCACGCTCGTAGCCCATTGCCGGAACTGAGTAGCTCGGATACTATTGACACGATAGCCCACGCTGATGACGGCATCGAGGTTATAGAACTGCGTCATATAGTTCTTCCCATCAGAGGCAGTTGCCGAGATTTTCTCGGTAACTGAATCCTTTATCAACTCTCCAGATTTGAAGATGTTCTTTAAGTGAAGCCCTATATTGTCAGAGGAACAGTCGAACAGCATACCCATCGCCTTCTGGGTACACCACACAGTTTTGTCCTTATAGTACACCTCCACCCCTTGTTCCTTTCCTTCTATCTGAAAGATGAGGAACTCAGCCGTACTGTTTCTTATTTCTCTACGTTTTGCCATATATTCATTTTCTGAAAAATAGCTCAACTAAAAACAGATAAGAAGTCCATCCTATAATTCTCATTTCTTGATGGCTTCCTCAAAAACATTCTTGGCCTCCTCGAAAGGCTCTTTCGCCTCTTTAGTTCCCTTCTTGAACTCACTGACCCCTCTGCCCATACCTCTCATTACCTCTGGCAATTTCTTTCCCCCAAAAAGCAACAAGATTATACCTGCAATTAGTATCAACTCGGATGTGCCAATAAACAATATTTGTGTTGTCATTATTCTTCACTTGTAACTAAATAAATATCACAGGTTTCAAAATCAATTTCCCAATTACCTTTTTCAATAATTGGCCACTGATATTTTTTCGCCATAGAGTCCCACCAGTTTTGAAACTTTGTGGTAGTTTCACCTAAGTCCTTTACAAGTTTTTCATAAAGAACGTCATTGTCAGAAGTCAATATTTTGGCCAATTCATTTAAGCCGTTTTTACGTTCGAATAACTTCTGGATTTCATTTCTTTCTTCAAGTGTTACTTTGCTTATAACCTTTTTCATAATTAATTAAATAAAAGTATTAAATGGATCTAGATAATCTATTTTATTTATTACATCTACATCAACACCAATATTTCGCATCTTTGCAGACAACAACATAGATGAATTTCTTTCAATATGGGATATTACACATTGTTGATGGCTAGGAGTGTTGATGTCATAGGTGAGTTTTTGATTAAGCCAAACACATCGATTACAATGATATGCATCACACAACTTGCAAAGAGGTGAATGTTCGAGGTTCAATAGGCTCTCATTTTTTATATTTAGACCTATTTCCAAATCTCCGCAAGATCTGTCTGTAATACATTTTTTATAGTTAAAATTCGTATCCATTCCACTTCTCTCGTCATAATAGAAGGCTGGGCATATATAAAATTTTCCATTAGGTGCGACTGTAATATTATTAATACCGGCCCCGCAATTTGACATTTTTTGTAATGACAATCTGTCTGTTAAAATATTAACTTGTGGATTTTTACCCTTTTTCTTTTCTGATATTAGTTCGTCATGAATGCTATTTAGTGCATTGCTGTATGACGAAATTAAATCATCATAGAATTCGTCAATATTTGTGAAGGAAATGGATAATCGTTTAACTTGTTTTATTAAATCTGACACCATTACATTATTACTTATAAAATCATCAATTTTAATTCTTAACACTATTGTGTCACAACTAACAACTCTTGGAATATAATCATAGACTTGGATATCTTTACCAATTTTCACGTTGTCGATGGATTCAATAATATCATAATACTCTTGTGGTAAATCATAAGAGGGAAATACATATTGAATCATTAGATTGTTTTTCATTCCAAAAAGAACAGCTTTTTTCAAAACATCTTTATCAATAAGATGCTTTGACGTCAAAGGATTGGAAGCATGGCAAAACGCAATGCTAGTATCATCTAAAAGTATCACCAAATATTGTAGCATAAAAACGATCTACCTTTTTAACTCCTTTAATTCAATAGTTCTATATAGTTTGTTCCAATAATAATTGTTTGCACGAACCCTGGCTTGGTGCATAAGACAGATTGCTGTGCTTCTTTGATATAACGTATATGTGTCTGCACTATCAAAATTTTCTGCCTGGCACCATGAGCAACCAGATGCAACTTCACACTCTATACATTTCATGGGAGATTGTGATGTTCGATTCAACAGAAAGAATGGACGTAACTTGTTCTCATCTATACCATTATAAACATTTCCTAATATCCATGCTTTTTTATCGCGTAATGAATATTGAGCAAAACGAGTGCAAGGATAAAAGTAGCCATCAGCATCTACGGAAAGCATCTTTCCTGCCCCACACCAATTCTCATTATTTATATTTTTATCTAAAGGTTTTCCTATTCCTTCATCAAAAAAAGAGCAAGAATTTGTTTTATACAACTCTCTGTCTATCATATTATCAGCAAGTTCTATTAACTGGTCTTCAAAAAGTTTGTCATCTCCTGAATTCCAAACATTTTCAAAAACGCAATTAATGTTTATTTGATGGATTCCAAGAGAGAACAAGTGTAATACCGATTCTGTTATGTATGGTATGTCCGCAGAGGAAATAGTAACTTTCGTTCCTTCATTTGGGAACTGTTCAAGCCACAATGGAATATTTTTAACAACATCGCGATACGACCCTCTTCCATCTGATTTGTAAATTCTGTTTAGGTCATGTTTTCTTTGTGTACCATCAATAGTAATTCCAATACTCAAATGTTTTTTGTTTTTATCAATAAACTTTTGAACTTTATCTGAAGAATATGTGAGGCCATTAGTGGAAAATGAGAAACGATAAGAATCAAACCAATGGTGATTTAGTCGATACATTTCTTTTTTAATATAATCACAGATTTTATCTATAAGTTCTATTTCAAGAAAAGGTTCACCACCAATGAAATCCCAAATTACAGATTTCTGATTGAAATACCAGTGAAATTCATGACTCAAAATATAATCGACAGCTTTTTGAGCAATATCGAAACTCATTCGACCTTGCGAATTTTTACCTACAAGATAACAGTATTTACATGCTAACTGACAATCCTTTGTAACTATAAATGTTATTTCTTTAGAAGAGCCTTCTTGCCAACTATTGTTATGGTCTGCGATTTGAATCATATAATAATTTGATGACATCATTTTAATTGCAATTCCTACATCTTCCTCGGCATCCTCCACATGAGCCAGAACAGTTATATGAGCAACTTGAAGAACATCTGCCGCTACATACGCCAGAACAACTTGAAGAACATCCACCACAACCTACAGCACAAGCTCCAGAACATGATGAGGAACATTTACCGGTACATTTGCTTGAACAATTTCCTCCACACCCTGTTCTTGAACTTGAGCCATATCCTCTACTATTATTACTTGTTGAACTTTGAATAAAGCCAGAGCAACTACCAGAACAATTACTTGAACAACTGCGAGTACATTCAAATGTACATGTTCCCTTACAGCCTGAACATGAAGTTGTACATTCAAATGTACATGTTCCCTTACAGCCTGTACATGAAGTTGTACATTCAAATGTACAAGTTCCCTTACAACCTGTACAAGAAGTTGTACATTCAAAAGTACAAGTTCCCTTACAACCTGTACAAGAATTTGTACATCCATAGGCACAAGAACCAGAACAATTACCCCCACAAGAAGTGCTGCAGTTAAATGTGCAGCCAGCACAACTTTGAGAGGACGCTATAGCCTTAAAAGGTATGGATGACATTATTGCACCACCTATAACAGGAAGTACTTTTTTAGCAACTTGTTTAAAGAATCCACGTCTTGATAACAAGTTTTCATTATCATTGTTCTCCTGAGGAATTAAATCCTCCTCATTCTTTCTATCATTCATACCTCACTATTTTATAATGTACGACAAAACAATTTTGAACTATAATCAATATATAGATATATATAGCTTCAATAGTAGACTGCAAAGTTAATAATAAAAAACAAAAAAATGAAATATTAATGATTTTTTCTTCTGTATTGATTAGTCAAAACCTAAAAACTAACCATGGAATAACAACTTTCCACTTCTCATGTGGATAATCCGCGGGATCACCGATGTCGTGCTTGGCACCGTCTTTACTGCGATAGAAGACATAATCGGCACCACCTGTGATGTAGATTGCATCCATGAAGCCGTATTCTCGGAGGGCATCGGCAAAGTCCCAGAGGGTTTCTTTGTGGCGAGTGGCAATGAAGTAGAGTTGGTCACCGATGCGGCCAATGGCGCGTCGCTCCACCTTGCCATGCAGGAAGAAACGACTAGGGATGGCACCATCGCTGACGAGAATGAACTGTCGGAAGAAGGAACCGCCACGTTCCTGAACAAAGTCCTTGACTTTCTCGCTTCGTGATATGCCTATGACACTGTTACCTCCTAACATAGCCATATAGCCTAAACGCGACTGGTCGCTCTGGATTTCTTTGCCTTCTGCGACCATGCTTCCGAGATATCTGCCATTGGGGGTAAAGTCAGCAGAACGACAGTAGAGGTAGACGGAGGTGTCGGCGGTATCAGGCTCCTCGAACTCGATGGATGCCTTTAAGCCATGAATAGCGTAGAAGTCCATTGCAACACCAAGGATGCTGTCGCTGGTCATCACGACCTCGGGTGTTTCCTGCTTTACAGGCTGCTGAAGTTTTTCGATGTTCTGCGCTGGTGTGACAGAAACGGGTACACCTATATTATAATAATAGTTCCAGAAATAGTAGCCAACGAGGATAACCATCATCAAACAGCCGATTGTTACGAGCGCAAGGAATCGCTTCAGCCATTTCTGCTTTTTGGAAGGGGCTATGACCTTCGTCACAGACTCACGGGCCTGTGGCTGCTCATCTCGTTCGATAATGATGATGGGCACCTCCGGTTTCTGCATGTTTATATCATCCATTGTCTACCCCTTTCTCATTTTCAAGTAATTCCTTCAACTGCCTCAGTCCTTCACGCGCAAGAGAAATATTCTGAGGGCTATCGGCTTTAGACTGTCCATAAAATACGATGGGCTCCTTTAGGTCGCCTCCAGACAATATGAGTTGCTGCTCCGTCAAGTTGATGACATAGATATACCTCTTATTGACAATCAAGCTTCTTCCCACTCTGACGAACATATTGTTCTGCAACTGCTGGAAAACCTCATCGAAGAAGTGAAGCTGGAAGGTCATCTTGCGTCTTTGGCCGTTAGTCAATACGAGATCAGAATAGTTACCGTCAGCACGGACATAGACAATCTCATCCGTGGCGACACGTACCAATTCGGTACTGGTAGATATTCTGAGCCATTCCATGTACTAACTGGTTATTACTCGGCAAATATACGCATTTTTATTGAAAGTTACGTGGATTGTACATCTTTTTTAACTTTGTTTACTGACAAAAGACCAAAGTAGCAGCGGTTTCTTTTCTTTATTGACGAGTGACCACAAGTAACTCATTCCTCTGGAAGAAACGGTGACACATCCTTGGCAACTTGCACGATGTAGGGGAATATAACGCATCCAACAATGACTATCCACCCAACCGGATTTGTGAATCATCAGACCTCTGGCATAAGCAGACTGATTATCCATATCCAAGCCTTTTATTCGAAAACTTCGTTTTAACCTGTTACCATGTTCTTTGGTAACAAGGAAGCGCCCCAATGATGAGCACTCGCTTCCTGGCTTATTACTGAACACAGGACGTTCGGCTGTGCTTCCACCGCCTGGCCCGTGCATGACATAGGTGCTTGCAACAATCTTTTTCTGATGGAAGTCCCAAACGAAGAGCCTTGGAGTTCCCGATGGGATACCATAGTCCACAAACAACGCATAATGCTCATTCATATTGTGGCGACGAGCAAAGGCAAGTGCTTTCTCGGCCCTTTCCTCAATGGTTTTATACTCCCTGCGGTCTGGCCATTCAGGCAGGCCGTAATACTTCCATGCCCAATGAAGACCGAACACTGCTGCCACGATGGTAAACAACAGTATTACAGCCAGGCATCCCCATCTCTTACGTTGTTTCATCATTGATTCCCTATTTTTCTATTAAATAGACATTATATCTTCAGTACATTACTACAATGCGGGCATAGCCCATTCTTTCCTTTGTAGCGAGGATGTCCTTTGGCAGCTTGCATCAAACAAGACGGATCATCCTTAGGACAATGGTTATAGGTGAAATAGGTGTGGATAAACTCATGGCATACGACTTTCCAGAAATCCCGTCTGTCTTTCACCCTGAGCGTTGAAGCCACGCAGGCGTTACCTGGAATAAGGCTAAGTCCCTGTACCCCCCAGTCCTTCTTGCCATGTACGCTGCATGATATATCCTTATGCGTCAATCCGATGTAGATGTTATGTCTGTTAGCATTTGCAGCCATTGAATGTATGATTTTCTCCGCTCTGTACCTTGTATGGCCATCGTTCATCAAAGTGTCTGAAAGGGGCAATGGAGGGTGTACCTCGCATTCCAGTTCTACACCAAATATCTCCCCGGTTCTCTTCGTTAGTTCTTTCCCCAACAGCTGAGCCTCATGTTGACTGAATTTGCCCAATGGCTGAAGATGTATGACTGGTGGGCACAGGCATCTGACTTCTTCCTCATCAGAAAGTTCACTGTTCTCACCATGGTTTTGGGAACAACTGGCCATACATGTTATGGCGCAAAGCAGAAGTGCAATAGTCTTCAATTTCATAGTCATTCTTTGTTATACATTATTAATGATGCAAAGTTAGCCTTTCTATACTATTTGGCCAAGAAAATCCCGCCATGTTGTATGAAATGGCGGGATTGTTGTATGAACGGAATCATGGGGACTGCTGATCCATTTTACCAGAGATATTCGGAGGTATAATGTTTGTATCAAAAAACAATAGAACCCGCAAATAAAAACGTTATTGAAGATATGGCGAAAAGAAGAGAAATAAGAAACAGTACGGCAAAAAACGATGGCAACTTGTTCGGTGTTACAAATCTAATTTCGGAAACAATAGAACAAGGGATGAAAACGTTATAATGACAAGTGACATAATAATTTTGTGATAAAAGGGTGACACGCTGACACAACGCCGATGTACAAAGGGCGTGCAACGTTTTGAAGGGTGACACACGCTGACACAAGGGTGACACGTTGGCAGTCGTACTTTTAAGCCCGACTTACCCGGACGACGGAAGGCTTCTGTCAGGCGAAAGGCGGCGATTTTGGGCTGAATTCTCTCGAGAATTTGGGCTTTAGGCGGCGCCTAACGGGTCGTAAGTCGGCACTTTAGCGTTGAATTCTCTCGAGAATTCAGCAGCAAATGGCACGCTTTTTGCTGGTAAGAAGGTGTTACTAACCAATTAAGGAGGCATGAAAGACATAAGTAAGGTATTGATGAAGTATCTCTACCGCCGTGAGTGGAAGGAGAAGTACGTGACGCTCAGCCAGATAGCCGAGTGGACGAAGAGTGGTAAATATCGTAGCCGCGTGGACGCTGCCAGGGGGTTCAGGGAGATTTCCGTCGACGGCGGAATGGTCTGCGGGCCGATGGCGGCAGAGGAACTGCCGAAAGTGATGCCTGCCAACGGGGCGGGGCCCAGTTATACGGGCCTCGTGCTGCTGTCGTTCCGCGTTGACGAAGGCGTTGAGACATTGGAGCGGCTGCGCCGGACGGTGAACCTGTGGGAGCAGACGGTGCTGTCGTTCATTGGGGCCGAGGGGCGGTCGCTTGAGGTGATTGTTGCCTATCGGCTGACTGGTGGCGGGCTGCCTGCGGCAGAGCTGCAAGTAGCTCTGTTCCAGCAGTATGCGTATAAGCGGGCGGCGGAGTTTGCGCTGGCATCGACGGGCTTCAAGCCTGTCGAGGTGGCGCACGACGGCTCTGAGTCGTTCCGCATCTCCTGCGACGAGCAGGTGTACTACCATCCTGAGGCTAAGCCGATAGAGATGGCGCAGCCCACGGAGCCGCTGACGGACGAGTCGGCCCAGATGGTCGGGAAGCCGGCTGAGGTGAAACTCGATACGGAGGTGCTGCCTGGCTACACGCGCCGCGAGATGGACGCCACGAAGTTCAACTTCATCTGTCGCGAACTGGCCAACGGCAGGGAGATGGACGAAGACGAGTATCTGATGACGTTAGCTGCGGAGTGCCGCAAGGCGGGCATCGACAAGGAACTGGCCATCAAGGAGACCATCGCGATGGGGCTGTTCTTCAAGAAGGACGTCCTGGTGCGCTCGGCGTTCAATGCGGCCTACGAGAAGCACCCCTTGGGGCGGAAGAACCCTGTGGAGCGGTCGCTGATGCACCAGCAGCTGCTGGAGGAATTCCTGCGCCGCCGCTATATGTTCCGTCGCAACAGCGTGACGGGCGACTTGGAGTATCAGGAGAAGTACCGCTACGCGCTGTGGTGGAAGCCGCTGACCGAGGAAGCGCGCAACGACATCAACAATGCGGCCATCGAAGAGGGCATCAAGGTGTGGCCGAAGGACCTGGAGCGCGTGCTCGTCTCTGAGCATACCGCCACCTACGACCCTGTGCGCGAGTGGCTCGACGGCCTGCCCGCCTGGGACGGCCGCGACCGCCTCGGCGAGCTGGCCGACCGCGTCAGTACGCCGACCCCCTGCTGGCGCGAGAACTTCAAGATATGGATGCGCTCGATGGTGAGCCAGTGGCGTACAGGCCGCGATGCGATGTACGGCGCCCAGATGGTGCTGATGCTCGTTGGCGGCCAGGGTACGCGCAAGTCGACCTTCATGCGGATGCTGCTGCCGCGTGAGCTGATGCCGTTCTACATCGACCGCATCGACTTTGCCAACCGCAAGGAGGCCCTGCGGGCGCTGAGCCGCTTCCTGCTCATCAACATCGACGAGTACGACCAGGTATCGAAGGCGCAGACGGCCTTCCTGAAGCACCTCATCCAGCGCACGGACGTGAAGGAGCGCAAGCTCTACTCGACAACGTTTGAGCAGAGTCAGCGCTATGCCGTCTTCTGCGCTACCACCAACTCGCTGGTCCCGCTGAAGGACGAGAGCGGCAGCCGCCGCTATATGGTGGTCGAGGTGAGCGGCGTGATTGATACCGACATGCAGGGCGACAAGGCCATCGACTACCGCCAGCTCTACGCCCAGATTGTCGAGGAAATCGAAAACGGCGAGGAGTACGCCTTCACGGGTGAGCGCGAACAGCAGATTGTGGCGCAGAACGCCGACTACTATGAGACGCCCAATGTGGTGAGCATCTTCGAAGACCACTACCATAAGCCAACGGCTGCCGAGGAGGCAGTACTGATGAGTCCGACGGAAATTATCAGTGCGCTGAAACTGAATCCTGCGAACCATTCCTACGCGACGCTGTTAGGACTGTATCTGCGCAGAAACGGCTTCGAAAGGGGCAACGGGCGTCAGCGGCGGCTCTACAAACTGGCAGAAAACTGACCCCGCGGGTGTGTCACCCTTGTGTCAGCGTGTGTCATCCTTCAAAACGCTGCACGCCCTTTGTACATCGGGGTTGTGTCAGCGTGTCACCCTTTATCACAAAGATTCTATATATATGAGATACAAAATCGTCAAAGAAACCAAGCCGACATTGAAGACTTTCGGCAAGTACAAGGCAAAGGCCGTACACAACGGAGAAGTGGGCAGTCATCAGATTCAGAAAGAGGTGGCCAAGCACCTGGGCGTATCTGAGGGCGACGTCGTCGGTGTGATGATGGGACTGTCGACCGTCATCAGCCGCCACCTGCGCCGGGGCGACAAAGTACGTCTCGACAAGTGGGGCCTGATGAAGCTCGAGATTGAGAGCGACAAGGTGGACGACCCCACCACATTCCGTGCCAAGAAGCACATCCGCGGCGTCCGCCTCCACTTCCTGCCAGAGAGTGAGAAGGGCAAACCCGAACTCTATCAGGATATGACGTTTGAGAAGGAGAGGGGTTAATCTCCTCTCAACTTTTTACTACAAACGAGCATAATGAACATTTTATCGTCTAAATCCTCATTGACGCCAAGTCCCCAGCGGATTTCTGCCTTAAGCATATCTCGTTTGTATATCTATTGATTTCTGCTTTACCTCAGATGCCCAGAGAATGATTTCCCTAAGCATCTGTACTTTGGATGTGGTGTCTTCTACATACATATTTCTGCTGTGAGTTGTTTTGATCTCTGCTCGATGATGGCTCTCCAGTTGAAGCTGCTTGATAACTCCTTCCATGCTTCCTCAGTTACGATGTTCTGCATGAATTCGTTGCTTAATACTTTTTGCCATAATCGAATTGTTTTATTGGTTCACAATGCAAAAATACAAGAAAGGTGTGCCGGATTGGGGCAGAGGTTCTCAGAATCCGATTTTTCTTGTTTGTTTTGTTTCGAGGCGCTCGTTATCGCAGTAGGTCATGAGGCTCTCGATATTGTTCGTCTTATCGCCATAGAGGATGTTGTTGATGGCGTTATGACGGGCGATGTTTTCAATCTGGCCACCGCTGAAGTCATACTTCTCAGCCAACAGCTTAGTATCAGCATCCAAAAGCGTGGGAATCATCTCATGCCAGATGTGCATACGCGCCTCTAATGTGGGCTTCTCGAACTTGATTTTATAGAGAAAACGGCGCTCGAAAGCCTTATCCATGTTCTGGGCCAAGTTGGTGGTCGCAATGAGAATACCATCAAGGTTCTCCATTTCCTGCAGGATTATGTTCTGGATGGAGTTTTCCATCTTATCCACGGCTCTTTCTGCTCCCTCTTGGCGCTTGTTGATGATGGCGTCGGCCTCGTTGAAAAGCAAGATAGGAGTCGTTTCGCTCTTCTTCACCTTTTCACGGTAGGTATCGAAGAGGCTCTTGATGTTCTTCTCGCTCTCTCCTACCCAGCAACTCTTTATCTGTGACACGTTGACCTGCATAATATCACGTCCAGTCTGACGTGCCAGCTGGAGAACGGTCTCTGTCTTACCCGTTCCTGGAGCTCCGTAAAACAGGCAAGTGAAGCCACAGCGGAAGCCGGAATCTTTCATGCGCTGATGGATTTCCTGATAATTCTTTTCTTCAAGCAACTGGCTCAATTCGTCAATCTGAGCCTGTATGCTTTCGCAATAGAAGAGTTTCTTTTCTGCTATCTTCTCACTTATAATCAGGTCTTTGCTGAGTTTGCTATTGTTCCTTGATTTCAGGCAGAGTTCGCTGAACAGTTCAGACCTTGCCTTGTCTGTCATGCGGAACGACTCACGATCGACCAAGCCGTCATCGTTGTTGTACTCTATCAATCCCTCTTCAAACAAATCATTGTTTCCCTTGCTAAGTTGCGACTTTATACGATTCCACATTCTCTTGTTATCGTATAGGAAATCTAAATCATGAAATCCAATGTTATCGTCATTATTATTAACACAAAGATGAGAGAACAAGACCAGCAGCATCTTGTCTTCATCTATGAGACCAGAATGTGTTACTTGTCTCACATATTCAAGATTCCCATTATCCTCAAACAATGAGTCGATCTTTTTCACCATATTTTCGTATGTGAGTTCATCTTCTTTTCGCATATCAAAGATTTCTTCCAGTTCGCCGAAGAGTTCCTCACAAGAAAGTCCAGTAGATCTTTTAGGAACATATTTCTCATCATGTTGTATGGCTTCAATGACATCCAATGGAACCCTGTATGAGACTGACCTCCTGTAGCCCGTATCTCTACAGCAACGGAGGAATTCCCTCTTTTCAAGTTCATCGATATCGTTCATATAGCGAAGAATACGGACTGTAGAGCATTTTAAATCCCTAGAAATCTCACTAATACAGATACTGCTGTCATCACTCCTATTGATGAAGAGTGCCAGCATTACACTCTGCTCTTTGGTCAGTTCGAGTTTGCCAGACACATATTTAATATATTTGTCGGCCTTGCGAAAGAACTCTTTGCTCAACTGTGAGTCCTTCGCCTTCTCCACAATCTGCTCAATGGCCATGAGCAAATCCATCTTCTTGGCCTCTTTTCTTTCCATCTTGAACTACGATTTAAATGATTCACGATGCAAAGATACAAGAAAGGTGTGCCGGATTGATGCATACCTTGTAAATTTTTAATCCAACTTCATGTAACGCATGATTACACGTTTTGCTATATCCATATCAATAATGGAATTATTAACTGTGGAATAAACCTTTAGTGAATTCATTACGCCTTCAAGATCATACACGGAGTCATTGACAGTATTCGCTATAAATTCAATGACCTCAGAAGGAATTTTCATACCGGATTGGTGACACTTTGCATTCAGAATGTCTATACACAACTGCATATCTGGCTTCTCCAACTCAACAACCAGTCCACAGGCAAAACGCTTTAGCAGGCGTTCCTCCATACCTTGCAGTTCCACAGGTGGACGATCGCAGGCAAACACAATCTGCTTACCATTGCGTAATAGATTGTTGAAAACCTGAAAGAACGTTTCGAGCGTTTTAGGCGCGTTCATCCACTCTTGAATATCATCCACGATGAGCATATCGATTGACTGATAGGAATTAATGAAGTCTTTGGTGGTATTCTGACGAACGGAATCCGTGAACTGTACCTGGAATTGCCGAGCAGTTGTATATACTACCTTTTCCTGTAGATGAGTTTCCTTGAAACGCACACCGATTGCATTGATTAAATGGCTCTTACCACAACCTGAAGGCCCATAGACATAAAGAGGGTTGAATGTGTTCTCGTCTGAATGTTCGGCGATAGAGAGCCCCGCAGTAAGTGCCAGTTTATTGCTTTCGCCCTCAATGAAACTCAGGAAAGTCTTTTCGTTGTCGAGTTTGGGATTCTCGACATTGAGTTTCTGTCCTTCACTTTCAACATCAACAATAGCCAGCACCTTATTTAAGATGTCTTGCACATTGTTGATTAACCCAATGACTTCTTCTTTTCTATTCTTCATACACATTATTATTAATTTATGATTCAAATATATATAGTTTAATCATACCACCAAGGATGCCGTTCCCAGATATGTGTGAAAAGTGCTGTCCAAGCTTCTTTTTCATCAGCCTGGCCAATATGGGTCTGAGCTTCATGCAACAATCTGATGGCTTCTTCCAGATCGATAATGGTCTGGCGATGATCGGTATGTGTCTTTCCATATTTTATGAAATCAAGAATTACCATCAGTTCGGTATTCATAGCTGTCAGCAGACTGCCATAATACAATGTCCCGCCGTCCCTCCACTCCATGATTGTCCTGGCGAGATAGGGCATCATCAGATTTTTGGCCTTGCAGTGTCTGACTTTGCACAGATATTCGTCTAGGGTTTCGTCCCACTCATCCAAATCTGTAGGGTCATTCTCATACTTGGCTCTTACATATATTATGTGGCTTTTACGCCTCTCTTCAATTTGGTTTGTGAAGTGCAGACCTTCGCCCTCTCTACGCCAGTACTCCATACTTCCAAGCTTCCACAACATCCATGCCGTTTTCGCTTGTTTCCCCATCGTGCGAAACTTGGGTGCCTCTTTTCTCTTGTTCCAAAGCGTATGATAAAGATTCTCCAGTTCGGCAGTGATTCTATCGAAAAGATCCTGATAATCGCAGTAGGCTGGCCCTTCATATCTTGGTTTCCTTTTGCTCATAATGGTTTTCCTTTCGAATTTCTATGTTAATAAGATATTATATCTGCAATATATCCATCAGTGTATAATCCCATATGGGTTGCTTTACTACATAGAGCAGAATATATCCTCCAAAACTCAGGACCATGTGATCTTTCTTGTCGTCTGTTTTCGTTTGTCCTCTTTTCAGTTTCATGAATATGGTGTGCATACTCATGTATTGCGATTTCTATCAAAGACATTGAACAACTCCATTTCGCATATACTCTTATTCTCTGTTTACCAACAATATAAACCCCTGCTCTAGTTTTAGGCTTTTTGTCAATAACCAATAGCTCAAAATCTTTCTTACAACGATAGATTTTGAGAAGTAAGGCTTTTAACTCCACTGCTTTTACTTGACAATCCATAATCTTACTATTTCCTAATAATGTCGCAAAGATACAAGAAAGGTACGCCGGATTGGGGCACACCTAATAGAAAAGTTTAGTATTGGATGTGTTATTTCGCTAATATAGGGTCTGGGCAGAAGTCTTTGCGCTTACATGTTGTGCAATGCTTTCCCATCCAGACCTCATCAAACTGGTTCATGGCCTGCTCAACGATTTCTATGTCATCAGTCAAAATGCCGGCCTCGAAGTTACGCGTGCCATCAGCCTTCATGCCGATTCCTGCACCTGTAAGATTGGCACTACCAATATATGCCTCCTTGCCATCAAAGACCATCATCTTGAAATGCACTCTTGGACAAAGTACTCTCTCCATCCCATCATAGAGGATTGGGAACCTGTCAAAGTCTTCGCGAAAGATTGGTCCAGGTTCCTTGGCATGAATCAGCCTCACAGCCACACCTCTCTTAATCAGCTTAGCCAACACCTCCAAGAAAGGCTTGAGCGTTGCTCGACCTTTCTCACGCTCAGCAGAAAGAACAAGTTCTTTTTGCCCTCGCTTACTCGAAACGTTGTTCGTCTTTCCATCCTCGATATACAGATCCTTGATATCAGCCGTCCCTATCCACAAAGACTCCTTCACATGCAAAACACGTGATAACACTTCTTTATAGTGGGCAGAGTTGGAGATGTAGGTGAGCATTATGACATCAATTATTTTTTGAAGACATTTCAATAATACTCTTAGATAGCTCAACAAATTTGTTCTTGGCTTCCAGTGGATTTGATATTTCAGGACTAACCCATTCGCTGTTTTTATTAAAAAAACCAAGACGTTCTAATGTAAGTTTATTTATTGATAGTTTTGCTGGATTTCTATCTATCCATGCGACAATCTGATAACCCTTATCCAGTATTCGCATATCCAAAGTTAGATTGTATTCGTGGCATCCGGAATAGAAAACAGACTTTACGCCATCGGACCAGACCCAAAAACCATTCCATTTGCTTATATCGACCATTTCTTTCTCAAACATCTGACCTCGATGGAAAAGTCGGAAACTAGCACTGGCTTTTGTTTTTGCCATTAATTCAATAACGCCTTGAGCATGAACACGTATCTTATGATCTATTGAAAAATCGAGATTAGATTCATCGTGAATTAAAGGATAGTATGGAGAGTCTGTATCAGTATGATTTGCAATAATCTCATCTAGATTATCACTATTAATAAAGGAAATAATTTGATCTCCTTGTTTTTCAAACAACACGCGCCATTCTGTTCCTGAACAGAGAGTCCAATTAGCTGTACCAGTTGGCATAGGGTAGCTATTGATTCCGAATGCCAATAAAGCCCGACGTAATTTGTTTCGACTCTTTGGCTCAACCCATAGTTCTTTTATCCTGCCATAATAATATTCCAACTTATCTATAGAAGAATTACTCCAATTAACCAACGTTGATATTTGACCATCATATACATTAAAGCTTTCTGCTTTAGCAAACAATTCTTCGTAACTACTCAGCACCCCATGGTATGAGTAGTTGTCTTACTGTTTTACGACAGCAAGTATTGCGTTGAATTTGGAGTTTCCGTTCTTCATGGCCGTCTCCACAATGGAGTGTAGCTTGGCAAAATCG
>JAEEGG010003601.1_pt1 | contig 38524 bp, 56 predicted proteins | sample 9134161 | NCBI WGS metagenome assembly JAEEGG01 (sample SAMN16246543, study PRJNA631951) | gut metagenome | biome: gut microbiome; feature: rumen; material: CR-attached | host: Bos | place: Iran: Karaj | collected 2018-10 | reverse complement strand
TTCTTTTTATTAAAACCCTGAAAACCAAAAAACGGGCTAACGCCCGTTCAGGAAACCTTTGCTTCGCAAAGTTTTTTGATTTTACAATAAACCCCTTCATGCTTCCGTCCCTTGATTTTAACAGTTCCGGACATTCTGTCAAGGTCATGCTTCCCTTGACAGAATCTCCTGCACTGTCATCAGGGACATAAGGAAGCATTCGGGGACATTGCATCTATGGGCTTTTATGGTGTTTTTTGTTGATTTTATGGACAAAAAGACTTGACAAATTGTACTATATGTAGTATAATAAATTAGAGGTTGGAAAACGAATAAAAAGGGGGAGCAATTATGATTAGCAAGAGAAACGTTTTCTACATCATCATCACTTTCTTTTTGGGTGAATTGAGTATCCACAGGTTGTATGTGGGCGAAAAGATGGAGTGTTTTATCCGACTGTTGTTCTTTATCCTGCTGATTTCTAATACGAGTTACAGAACTGCAAGCATTGTGTTCCATCTGATTTCCTATTACGAAATCGCAAGCGTGTTTTTATATACGCCCCACGGAACACCTATGTCAGCTGTTGATACCTGTCTGCGTATGTTTTTCGGTAAACGCACACAGGAAGAAGAAAGAGCATAAATAAACAGGGCAAGCCTTCGGAACTTATCCGAGGGCTACGCCCTGAAAATGGAATGGGAGGGAATAGACAATGCCAAACTGGTGCAACAATATGGAACGTATCGCAGGACCGTTGGAAGAATTGCGTCCTTTATATGAAAAACTGAAATCTTGGACTTCCAAGAACTATGAAGAGAACGGGTTCGGTAAAAATTGGCTGGGAAATATCGTAGGATTTGCTGGTTTTACACGGGCAGACTTGGACAAAGAAAACGGGTATCCCTGCCGTGGTGAAATTATTGAACCCTTCTACCTGAAAGAACTTGACAATACTGACGGGGTAATCTTTTTCCAAAGTCTTACCGCTTGGATTCCCCTGCCTGCTATGTGGTATGCTATCGTAGATAAATATGCCCCGCATTGTAGATATTATTACTATTCGGAAGAACCCGGGTGCAATATCTATGAATCCAACGATGTTTACCATAAATTTTTTGCAGACGAATACACCCTTGATTTTTGTGCCTATGACGAAGAAAAAATCCCTGAAAAATACAAGGAATATTTCTTTGATACAGAAACACCGTATCCGTTGACAGAAGACTGCGTAATAAATATGTTACAGCGTTTTTTGGAAACTGACGAGACTGATATAGATAAGCTGATTCTGCGTTTCAACACACAGGAACGGGAAGACCTGAAAAGCAACGGATATGTCGGCATCTATAAGGTTCAGTATATAACCGAATATGAATATTAAAGCAATTAAGAAAAGGGAGAGATGCGTATGAAGTTTATTATCACTGGCAAGGGAAAAGGGACTGTAATGTTGTATGACGTAGAGAACAAAGGCAGTGCGGTTGCTACGTTCTATACTGTGAATCAGTTACTGGATGCTGGTCACGAAGTATTAGGTGTGACCCGTCGCAAGCCTTTTGCCTGCACCCCTCTTACTGTAAACGGAGAACCTGCCGCTCATCCCGTAAAAGTGGAAGGAACGAAGCGGTCTGCCGTTACTTTTATGAAAGGCATCAAACGCAGCCGTGAGGAACTGAAAACTATCCGTGAAGCACAGAAAAAACGGGATGCGATTCTCAAAGAAAAGAAAGCAGAAGCAAAACGGGCAGCTGCAGAGCAGGAAAAAATCGCCAAAGAACTTCGTAAGAAAGAACGCATCGCTAAAAAGGAAAATGCGGAAAAAGAAAAGAAGCAGAAAAAACTGGACAGGATTATTAAAGCAATTTGGAAAAAGACCACTGTATCCTTCCAGTCTTCCAAATGCCTCTGCCTTCTGTCTTATGTAGTAAATGTGGCAAATGAATATGAGGAAAGCGAACGCAACTATTATACGTTATATGCAGGAAGTGCTTCTGCTATGACCGCTATGGTTAAACTTGTCCGTGATTATGCGAAACTCACTGGCTGGGAATCGAAAGAACTTATTCATGACCTCCGTGACCGCTTTAAATCTACGGGGCGTGCATGTTGCCGTGTAGAACTGGATTATGAGCCTGATGATATGAAATCCGTCCAGCTGGCTACTGATAATGAAGTTATCTTGTCCGTACGGAATGATTATGAGGATACCAGTGCAGAATGGCGGTTCACTAAATGGAACAACTATATGGCAGAAGTGAGAGATAGCCGTCACCGTTACGAAGAAGATGATGAATATGGCTCTGTTGCCGACGGAAAAGGTAGCACCAAAGGATTTGGCGTGATGTTGCTGAAGAGTTATAAGCATATTCGTAACATGCCGTCTATGGGAAGTATGGTACGGGATGATGCGTGGGGTGGCGGTTGGTGAGAATAAAAGGGGGATTTTCTTCCCCCTTTCCCCTTTTTTAATTTTGTAAACGGGTAATGCCAGTTTTTTGAAAGGAGTTTTTTATGAAAATCACGAAAGTTCCTGAAGAAAAAATTGATATGAAAGCATTTATTATGGAATTTAAAGACCGTTTGGACGAAAACGAGGAAAATATCATTGAAGATGAATATGACCACGGATATAAAGACGGGTATCACGATGCTCTTGTAGAAGTGTTTAATTTCTTTAAAATCGAACATGATGAAAATTATTATAATTAGAGGGCTTGTCCTAATAAAGGGGAGAGGATTTGACGCCCCTTTTCCCTGCCAGACTTGTTCTGGCAAGGTTTTCCCATATTTGTTTGTTCTGTAAACTTGACAAATTATACCATAAATGATATAATATATATAACAAAATAAAAGGAGGGTTTTCCAATGAAAGTTTTTATCCATCTTAAAGAAGCTACAAGTTATTCGTCCTATACTAAACTTGTTGTCAATGTAGATGCCATACAGTCTTTCCGCAATGAAAACAGCGATGTCATCAGAAGTGCAACCAACGCACGGGGATATGTGACCTTTACCAACGGCAAGTCAATTTTCACCGTAGAATCAGGCGAAGAAATTCAGACTGCCATTGAACGGGCTGTCAATAAGGCATATACCCATTTTGGAGCTTGCATCGGCAGCGAATTAAGACATAACGGCGTCGGCATTTCCTGACAGAAAGGGATAAACTATGGATTTTATATTGAATACCCAAGATAAATCCCAAATTATAAATGACTTGATGAAAATCAGCGATGCCTTTAAAAACGCCAGTTTCGGAGCTTCTGATTATATCATCGGCATCAAAGAAGGTAAAATCAGCGAACTTTCTATGACAGACAGCATCAGCGTCGATGACAGATATATCAAAGCTGTCATCAAGGTTGAAATCAGGGAAAAAGACACCATAACCTCTTTGGGTGTCTGCACAATAACTTCCAGTTATAAGACAATGGATTTCAATGACAGGGCTTCTTTATATGACTTTTTAGACAAAAACAGCTTTTGGGACGTAGCCATTTCCCTTATCTGTAATTGGGATTCCCACGCAAACCATTTTCAGTACGCTGTACAAAGAAACAATATGATATATAAAAAACTTTACCAATTCCACGTTTGAATGATAGACACTATCACAAAACCCAGACCAGCTTCGGCTGGTCTTTTTCTTTTTATTAAAACCCTGAAAACCTAAAAAAACGGGCAGACGCCCGTTCAGGAAACCTTTGCTTCGCAAAGCTTTTTTGATTTTATAGTAAAACCCCTTCATGCTTCCGTCCCTTGATTTTAACAGTTCCGGACATTCTGTCAAGGTCATGCTTCCCTTGACAGAATCTCCTGCACTGTCATCAGGGACACAAGGAAGCATTCGGGGACATTGCATCTATGGGGTTTTATGGTGTTTTTCTGTTGATTTTATGGACAAAACGCTTGACAAAATATACTATATATAGTATAATAATGGTAGAAGGGAAAAGAAAGGGGTGCTGATATATGGAAACCTTGGCGTATTTGTGGGCGAATATTACGGGTATATTGGGGCAGGCTGCGGATTTATTGTTTGCCCTGTTGGGTCTGGGGCTTCTGTTAGCAGGGTTGCTGGTGTATTTCCTTGCACCGTATGTGTTTCGCTTCCTGATTTACCGCAAGCTGTATGAACTTTGGTTTGGTAATAAAAAACGGAAACGCACGACATAGAGAGGGGGATATTATGTTATTGATTCAGGACAAGACAAACAGATGGTTTTCCAACTCTGACCATGATTGCTATATCGGTGCATACTACAAGAACGAAAAAGATAAGGCTTTGGATAAGAAGACCTATTTTAAGAATATTCATATGATAGAGATATACCCCAACGGAATCATCGATATTGGCGGAAAGGCGGGGCATCAGTGTTATATGGGTTATTCTGTTGATGAAGCCATCCGTAAATATAACTTTATTTGCAGGAACTATGAAAAATATATTGCGTAACAGGATATTTTTTGTGTAAAAAGGGGGACTTTTTCTATGATGTTGTCTTTGCTTTTTGTAACTACCGAAAAAATCGACGGGGTTCAGGCGGAACACGGGTTTTGGGACAAGCCTTTGCATGACAGAATCCGTACTGACCCGTTTATGATGGAACAGGTGAAAGATTTTATTTATACCTGTCTGTGCAGCGATGAAAACTATGACCTGTTTGACAAGGCTGATGCGAAAGAATTTTTGAAAATATATTGTCCTATAGCATATAAAAATCTTGAAAGATACCTGTATATCACCCGTGCTGAACTGGCATTGGTACAGGGGAACTTTTTTGTATATAACCTTATGTGCGGATTGCATTATGAAGAACTGGTAGACGATACAGCGCCCGGGGATTACCGTACCTGTGACTATTGTGAAAAGATGGTTCATGTCAACGATTATCATGAAGTGTCAGAAGACTGTTACTTATGTCCGACTTGTTATGAAGACAGCACAATTCGTTTGAAATGCAGCTGATATTAAAAATCATGCCCAGCCGTAAGGCTGGGCTTCTTCATTTTACAGGGCATTTGCCTTGCAGGAAACCTTTGCTTCGCAAAGCTTTTTTGTTATAACAAAAGATATTTTCCTCATGCATCCTTTACCGAACTCCAACTTCCGGCAGAGATAATAAACGCTTTATCCCAATCAAAATCATCTTCAGCAAAAGCGAATATTGTAAAATCCTCTTGCTTTGCATTGTTTTTAGGAAATGCAACAAACACATGAGGATAATATTCCATTTCCGTTTTACCCTTGCCAAATCGCCTGACTAGTGGAAAATATACATACGACTCGTCAGCATTAGCCAACTTCGTAACATCATAGCAGAACCGAAAACCAACGGCATTAAGCAATCTTGTCATATCATCGACCGCATCTCTGCCGACAGGCATAAACTTTGCTTTTTCGCATTTGCGATTTTCTGCCAACTCATTAAGCATACCGATAAAAGATACTGTTTCGTGATTAATCATTTTTCTTTTTCTCCTTTTTTTGTAGTAACGAATTTCTCCGTCCTATATTCCTATGCCCACATAGAGCTATTTTTTTTAGTATAATTTGTGAACTGTTTGTGAATTGTTAATCAAACAATGCCACCACTAAATTACTTATGTCCGACCTGTTATAAAGACGACACGATTCGTTTGAAATGCAGCTGATATTTAAAATTACGCCTAGCCTTACGGCTGGTTTTTTTATTTTACGGGGCGTTTGCCCCGCAGGAAACCTTTGCTTCGCAAAGCTTTTTTATTATAACAAAAGGTATTTTCCTCATGCTTCCTTGTTTTTATTTTAACAGGCTTCGATATTCCGTCAATTTCGCTGGCTCATTGACGGACTTTCTATCGCCTGTATATAAAAACCACAAAGGAAGCCTTCGGGTATAGCATGCCTTGGCTTTTTGTTTTATTTTTTTGTTGATATTATGGACAAAACTCTTGACAAAACGTACTGTATGTAGTATAATTAGTTAGAGGCTGAAGAGCGGATTTATCATGAAAGGAGAATGCATATGAACGTTTGGGAATTGAACAGGGAACAGCTTATCCAGTTGAAACAGGACATCGTGGTACGCAGGAACGACGAGGTCGGAGAAGGTACTTATATGTCAGAGTTGGTGATGGCTGACGAGATTGTCTCTGATAAAGAAGTTTATGATGAGTTCGGCGGGTATTATTTCAGCGAAGATGATTTTGTATAGGGGGTGTCTGTATGCGGGAAGTTTTTGAACGATTTGTTGCGGGGTTGGATAGACAGGCAGGTGAACTGGATAATCTGACTGGCGAAATGGAAAATATCCTGCGGAACATCGTTGAATTACGGTATGAAAACAAAAATGAGCTGTTAGACGGATGGCTGGATAAAGAAGCAGATTCTGCTGATGAAATCGTGGAACATATAACAAAATCACGGGATGAAGCCATGACGGCAATTTATAAGTTTAAACGTCTCATTAAAATTTGGGATGAAATAGAAAACCGTATGGAGAAAAAGGAGAGTGATAAGTAAATGAGCATGCGGTCTTATTTTACATCAGGGTACGGGTTTGAGACATATGATGTAAACCCTTCTGTCTTTATTGACTTTCTGCTGAATCACATGGATACCCTGAAAAAAATTGTCATTGAAAACGGTGGGGAAGAACCTGATTCCATTATGGATAACATCAGGTCATCGTTGGAAAAAGCAAAAAAATGTTTTATTGATGACTGTGACTATGATGTGGATGATTTGGATGATGACGGAGAAATGGACTGGATTTGGGAGTATTTCCACCACTGTACCGATGATACATATTATGGATTTGTCCATATCATCGCCAATGTCATTGAGAAAGAGACTAACATTCCTGTTGAGTTCTGTGAAGGGCAGGAAGACTGTGTTGGCTGTGATTCTATTCTTGTTGTTGATGGACAGCCGTGGCAGATGAGCGATACATACAGGCAGATGACAAAAGAGATGGTTGACACCCTGCTGAAATCATATATGGAAGAACTGGGCATTGAGGGAAGTCCTACCTATATCGAAGTTGAAGCGTACGGGTAATTTTGTCGATTCTGACCCCCGCCTTTTGGGCGGGGGTTGTTTCAAAAGTGAGGGATGTATATGAAGAATGCTAAAAATTTGGAAAAACTGTCCGATGTGTATGCGCAGCTGTTGGTTGTAAAAAAGGAAGCCTTTTCTTACGGGTTAAAACTTTCACAGTATCTTGAAATGTTCTGTGCTCTGGAAAAACAGGTGGAAGAAATTGAAAAACTGATTTTAAAAACTGTCCGTGCAGGGAAAAAATCCTATACTTCAGGGTTGAGCGTGGCACAGATAAATCCTGACATCCTGCAAAATCAGAAATTCCGTGAGATATTCAGTGAAAATTATTTTGCCATTCTTGCCAGCAATGGATACAATGTGTCATACAGCGTTGACCATTATACTGTAAACATTAACTGGGATAAAGATTCTTCTGATTCCTGTGCCAAACCTGTTGACCCGTCTAAAATCAGAGCTATGCTGGAAAACGGTATAAATGACCTTTCCGTACTGGAAATGCCTGTCCATGACATCATTTATAAAATTGATAATCTTGATGAGTACCAGCCTGAACTTTCTGTCGAGGATGAAATTGTTTTTATAGAAGACAGTATTCGACGCATCAGGAAACACAAGGAAGTGGTGGCGGAAGAATATCGTTCCCTGTGTAAAAAAGCAGGTTTGGATTTGGATGGAAAACTTATTCGCTGATATATTAACAGCCTTCTTCGGAAGGCTGTTTTTTGTTTGTTTTTGCTTTTAAAAAAAACTTGACATATTCGTCAAATTATGATATAATAATATAAAGAAACAAGGGGGAATGAGAATGAAAAAAGAACTGACAGAAAAGAAAAAACAAGAATTGGCAAAGCGTCCTGCTATCGTGTTCAAGGAAGAACATTATTTTTTTGATACTCTTTGCAGGGCGTTTTATGTTTACGATGATAATATTAACTATGATATGACCGTTATTTATTGTATGCATTGTGGAACATATGGGGAAAAACCTGATTTTTCTCTTTCATGTGCCAACTGCGGGGCAAAGATAGAAGCATCGCATGAACGTCGTGCTTTTACGCTGTATAAGGCAACATATCAGGAACGGGCTGACGGAAGCCGTGTCATCAACATTATTCTCCGTGAACTGCGTCCCATTGTTTTCTTCAGGGGAAGGCAAAAGGATGCTTTTATAAAGACACGGTATGCCAGTACATCTGTGGTTATTTCCGCAAACGGACAGACCTATTGTGTGACGCCTGTATGGTTGGACAGTCATAAAAAAGTAAACGTATATTCTGCTGATACCATGTCTATTCGTAACATTACATTTGCGTCCCCGTATGCAGGATTTTATTCCAGCAACAGGGTAATCAGTGCCCTGACTGCCAAAGCTGTAGACTATTTTATTGAAAAAGGCTATTTGACAAAATTCTTTGCTTTTAATAACCGTTTCAGAAACTTGCAAGATGAAAACGTACGCAGGGATATGTTAAGCCTTGTCTGCGGAAATGCTGTGGAATATAACGGTGAAGAGTATCCTGTCCCTGTCCGTAATCTTAATTTCTCTTACTTTATACGTTACCAGCGAAAAATTGTCAGGCTTGTCAGACCTGACAGCACGGAACTGGATATGATAACAGCATTCAGGGATACGTTCCATCTTCCGAAATCCAAAAAGTTCAACCGTATGCTGATAAAAAGACCGACGTTTGTGACCCTGTCTTATCTCCTGTTCCGTCGGTTAGGATTTAAGGACATCAACAATTTTTACCGTCTCTGCCGTCTTGATTCAGAAATCCAGCCCATCTTGTACCTGTTTTCCAAATGTAGTCATTATACCTTTGGAATAAAGCTTATACGCAAATATATCAAAGAAAGGGAAAATGCTGTTACCCGTGAATTGGAGAAGGAATTTGAAAGCTTTGGATTCTACCAAACGATGTTGTATGATGTACTGAATTATGCAGATGAAATTATAAATCGGCATTATCCTTTTGAACAGGTGCAGGCTTTGTTCCATGGTTCAATACTTGATGTGCATGATGCTCTTATGCGTATCTATAAAAATTTGAAAAAAACAGGGCAGGAAATACTTGGCAGTAAAACAGCTGAAGAAGCGTTGACGTTGATACAGGAAAATGGCGATGTTTTGACTGATGATGAGAAAAAAGAATATCTGATAAACTATGCTTTGTCTTCCCGTATGCCTATCCCTTATACGGAAAAAGACAAAGAACTGGTTTCCACCCATGATGGCATCGACTTTGTTCTGCCGACCAATCTTGTTGACCTTGTAGATGCAGGAATGAAACTCCATAACTGCGTAGGCGATTGTTATTTAGATACTACGCTGTTCCGTATCAGTACTATTGTTCTGATGAAGGAAAGGGAAAAATTGGTAGGATGCATCGAATTAACAAAAATGGAAGATGGCACTTGGTTATCCCGTCAGGCATATGCTTCCTGTAACAAACTGTTGTGCGGGGTTTACGAGACAGCATATAGACATTGGTGTTCTGCCCATCAGATAGGAATGGTGACAAAGGACAGTTTCTATTATGATTATAACCGTAATATCGATGTATCTGATTTTATAGAAGTGATAAGAAAAGAAGTTAACAGGATAATACAGGGAGACCGCAAGGCAGGATGAAAACCTTACAGCGGGTTGTCAGTAACCCGCTGTTTTTTATTTTCTGAAAAAAACGAAACGGGCAAAGCCCGTACAGGAAACCTTTGCTTCGCAAAGCTTTTTTATAAAATAAACGGCAGGCAAGCCTGCCTGAAAAAAACCAAACCTTACGGTTTATATGCCCTTTATAGCCATCCCTTCGGTCTTCCTGCTTTTTATTGTAACAGGCTCGGCAACCTGTCAGGTCGCATGCTCCCAGACAGAACGCCTTCGCTCCTGTTCACAATACGCAGGGAAGCCTTCGGGAATGGTTGCCACCGTATATCGGTAAATGTATTTTTGTGTTTTTTTGTGACCGTAATCTTGACAAATTGTACTATATGTAGTATAATGTATATAGAAAATAAAAGAACGGAAATATTGATATGGTTTTACTGGACGTAGTTCACTAATATATATGGCAAGGGGGAAAACATGGAGAAATTGGAGAGTAAATTATACCGTACAGATTGTCCGCTTGATTTGGAAGAACTGCGGACGATTATGTTGACCAAAGATGCAGGACTTTGTTTTGAGACCGACCCTGACTGTTTCCACAGTGATTACGGTGCTGTTCCGAAAGACGAATATTTCGAGAATGGTGTTGGTATCAATGAAATCTTCCAACTGTCTGACAAAGACCTTGTGCTGACGATGGATTTATACGGCAGATATGACAAAACAAAAAATAAAATCGTACCAGTCGTATATTATAACGTATTAAAAATCATTTCGTATGAAGGAATGGATTTTGTAGATGTGGAAAATTTGTCGGAAATTCGGGAAGATACAACGGAATATGATGTGGCTGTAGATTATACGCAAAACGATTGGGTACAGCAGATAGAGAAAAAGATGAAGACTTTGCTGGCAACGTGGTGTGAACGACACAATTATGTATGAAAAGGGGAGAAATTATGGCAACGATTACAATGAAGTACAATTCCAAGAAGTACGGTTTCCGCAAAGGGGATTCCTTTCCCGTCGTACTGACCATCATGGGCGAAATTGTTGTTATCCGTCCTAAAGACCAGCCGAACCTTATCTGGTCTGAACGAAGAGCAAATTACTACGGTGTTATCAATGGCACACCGAAGCTGTATTTATAAGAAGGAGGATTTAATATGAAGCTTGTACTGACTTGCCCCGTTTGCGGACACGCACACTGGATTGCCGACCCTGACCATAACGGCGATGGATATTTCCAATGCAAACAATGTAAAGAACTTTCCTATCCTGAAGAAATGACAGTTAAACGGGAAGAAGACGTCAAAGAAACCAAATAAGTAATCTGTTTTATGAAATGTGATGGACATAAAAAACTTGTATTAAAATATTTCAAAGCTCTGCAATATACTGCAGGGCTTTTTCTTTTGGCACAGACGCCTTCGGCGTTCAGGAAACCTTTTGCTTCGCAAAAGGTCTTTTATTATAAACAGGCAAGCCTGTTAAAAGTATTCCATACATGGCTTTTGTTGTTGAATACCGCCCAACCCTAACCCGCTTTTTATTCTAACAAGCATCCCCGTTCTGTCAATTTCGCAGGCTCATTGACAGAACTGTTCTGCTTGTTCTCATAAAGCAGGGTTTGGGAAGGGCGTCCCACTTTTTGCCTTTTGCGGGTGTATTTTTGTGTTTTTAAGGTGTATGTTTTTGTGTTTTTTGTAACTTTTTGTATTGACAAATTTGTCAATTTTTGGTATAATAAGATAGAGATAAAAAAAGATATGGAAGGGAGCAAAAAACATGAAGAAGGTTGTAAACAAGAACAACGAAACCCCGAAACGGAAAATCGTCAGCAGAGAAGTGGTAACATTTCCTGTCCTGCCCAATGAAGATAATTGGGTGACCATTTCTTATAATGGTCATGGTATCATTGAAGACGGAGATATTTTTTATTGCAACAAGTGTGGTACATATTACAAAACTAACAACAGTTTTGATTCTTTGCCATGGGATGATTGTGAGACAGAGAGCAAACGTATTGTAAATTATTATTATCGTGCTTTTTTCCCACATAAAGCAATTATCAGTAAAAGGGAAGACGGAAGTGTTTGCTATAACATGGTTATCAAGGAAGTCAAGCCTGTTGTTCTAAAGAATAAAAAGGGTGAACCTTTTATCAAACTCAATTATCGTTATGCCTGTACAGCTATTGTAACCTCTGCCAATGGAAACACATATGTGGTTCAGCCACGATGGGCGAACAAAACACATCGCCGTGTATTAATGGCACGTTCCATGTCCACTGACATCTTGAACATTACTAAATATACAATTAACAGCATAAGTGTTGGAAATGATATTTTTGATACCCTGCTTATTAAAATGTTTTATTATCTTGAAGAACAGGGATATATTCAAAATGTGGAAGACCTGCCTTATAATAACCGATTCCGCAATCTAAAATCGGAAGAATTAAGAGCAGAGATAAAACATTACTTTACAGCAAGTTTTTCCCGTTTTACGCAAAAATATATCGACAAGATTTTCAGAAGCATCAAGCCTGACAACGATGATATGACCGCAATGTTCAACCTTAAAACACGGTATCGGTTGCCGAAATCTAAAGCTTTTAACAGATTTTTCTTTAAAACACCTATCAAAACCACTTTATGTTATCTGTTGTTCAAACGATTTGGTTTTAAAGACATCAACAATTTTTACACTTTGTTGACCCACTTTAACGTTGATGATTCCTTGTTGGTGAACCTGTTGTGTTTTGGAAAGGAAAATCGGAAGTTTGAACCCTTGATTCGTCAGCTTATACGAGAAAATGAAGTATCCCTTGTTCGGGCTTCTGCTAACAACAGTCGTTTTTGCAGTGCACAATACATACCTGATATTTACAGATATTGCAGTACCTTATCGTCATATGGGGTTACAATAGACGAATTGAAAGGTTTCTTTTATGGCAGTTTAGACCATATACATGACAGTTTGGGCGACAAAACTCATGAAATGGAAGAAATCAGACGAACTCTGTTAAATGCCAGAAATTATGAAGATTCATTACGTATTGCCCTTGCACGTTCTCACTCTCTTCCTGCTGAACAGAAACAAAAGATTTTAACTCAAATCGCATTACAAAATGACAAACCGATTCCGTATAAGAAAAATGAGGGATTTATGGAGACCACCCATAACGGAATTGATTTTGTCCTGCCCCGACAGTTAAAGGAATTGAAACAAGCAGGCAAAGCTCTGCACAATTGTGTGGGAGACCATTATCTTGAAACAACCTATTTCAGAAAAAGCACCATTGTCTTTATGAAAGAGGATACAAAGTTTGTCGGTTGCATTGAAGTTATTGCCAAAAATGGAGCATATGTAACACGACAAGCCTTTGGGAACTGCAACCAAATACTGAAAGGAAAATATAAAGACGCCTTTGATGAATGGTTGAAGAAGCACTACATCAAAGAGGGAGATAACTTCCCACGATATGCTGAAACGTTTTTTGCTGATGTGAGCAACTTTGAAGAAGAAGTTTTGGCAGAACTGAAAAGCATTGAAGAAAAATCATTGACACTATCAATGGCAAGTTAACAGACAGGCAGGACTTTTGTCCTGCCCTTTTTCTTTTTTCGGGGCGTTCCGCCCCACAGGAAGCCTTTTGCTCTGCAAAAGCCTTTTTTATTATAAAAAGCAACATGTTGGACAAATATCCTCATGCTTCCTCAAAAAAAGAATAACAGACGCCGAAAATCTGTCAATTTCGCAGGCTCATTGACGGATTTTCTTTGTCTGTAATATATCAGTAAAGGAAGCATTCGGGAAATCCATGCCACGAGGCAGTCTTGATTTTTTGTGTTTTATTTGTTGATTTTATGGACAAAAAGGCTTGACAAATTGTACTATGTGTAGTATAATATATACAGATAAGAAAATAAAAGAAAGGAACTGAAAGAAAGGAGCAGACCAACATGAAGAAAGAATATATTTACAAGGCATTGAACCTATATAATATACAAGTCTATACCCCTGACAACAGGCATATTATCGTGGATTATTCCGAATCCAATTTTGTGTGTAGTGCCAGCGCCCTGTATCATCGGCTGACTTTGCCTGTCGGTGAATACTATGGCATACAGGATGGTATGGAAAAGCTTGCAACTGCTATTTCCCAATATTCGGTTAATGACCTTGTGGAATTGCGTATCGGTGAATACAATGAAAAGCCGACCTATACGGAAATCGCACTTCTTGTTGCTGAATGTAATGACGCAAAATCCGTTATTCATCTTGTGCTTTCCGAAATCAAAGAAATGGTTGAAAATGACGAGCAGAGAGAATCTGCAGTAAATGGTTGACACCAACAGGAAATCCTGTTGAGATAAAAAAAGAAAAGGAGTAATGTCTATGGAGAAAAAATTGAACCACTATCTGTTGAACAGCCTGAAAGAGATAAGGGAAGACCTTGTGCTTCCTACCCTTGATTCCATCAGCGTCTCTGCTGAAACGGAACGACAGGAAGACATGAAGAACCTTATCAACACATTGCAGTCGGAAGTTATTGAAGGCACTCCGTTATGCGAAGCTATCGAAACGGCATGGAATCGGTACAGCGGAACTCTTTCGGTTGACATTTATGTCCGTGACCTGTTGGAAGATTTGATGTTGCTGATTCTTGGAAAAGCGAAAATGTTGGAATACAATGTTGAAAGTGGCAGGACGACTAATGCCCCACCTATGGTCAACCCTTTGATGGGTTGCGGTATGGTTATCGGCAGAGATGAAGATTTGCCTGCGTTCCTTGACATGGTAAAAGAATATTTCAAGCAGTAAATCCTTTAAAATTCCACAAAAAAAGGGCTTCCTTACGGAAGTCCTTTTGCTTTTTCTATTTTTGTTTTCTATTATGCTCTTCAAACCAACAGACAAATTCGATACATGGTATCACCATCACCAACGAAATGCCGATACAAATGGCAATCCCTGTCAGCAATGAAAAATCATAATAAAATGCTATGCCTGTCCCAAGCAACACACAGAACACATCTAACAAAACAGAACAGACTATAATATAGGTATCACCATTATCCTTCATCTTGACACCACCCTTGCGTCCATAAAACATATATGATATTATATCATATGTCTTTGGAAAAATCAGTAACTTTTTACAGTTTCGCCAGACTGGAAGCCTTTTGCTCTGCAAAAGCCTTTTATTAAAAAGCGGGCAAGCCCGCAAAAAACCAGAAACCTTCGGTTTTCCTGCCTTCGGCATAGAATAAGCGTCTAAAACTAACCCTTGCTTTCCACTCCGATTGTAACGGGCTTATGAGAACCTGCCAAGGTCACATGTTCCCTTGGCAGAACCCCACGCCCCGTTCACAATACGCAGGAAAGCGTCGGGAGAGAAGTGCGGGCGACCTAATGAGGGTTGTTTGATTGCTAAAATTTTACTGCTGATGCTTGACAAATTGTACTATATGTAGTATAATATATATAGAAAACAAGTAGATGTTACAGGAGGTTTGTGATGCGTATTATTGAATTGACAATGAGCCATATGGAATGGCATTCCATGCTGGCGGATTCTGAAAAGGTGTTGTTGGCAGTAACAGACCCGTATCTGTCTGATGAGGATGTCCAGTGTAATATACAGCGTGCTTTTACCGACTGGGTGAAAAAGAATGGGTTTGATTCTGTGGATGATGCTAACGAGAAAGGTGTTTTCTTCGGGAAAAACTTTAAGGAAATCATGATTCCTGAAAATACTGCGAAATATGGGTTTGTCATGATTCATCCTGTAGAGTTTTATGCGGATTACGACAAAGGGTTTTGTCAAAAGGCGGGGTGCTGATTATGGATTCGGTGGAAAAAGGGAAGCGTAATTATGTAGTAACCAATGTGACAGATTCATTGGAAGACCTGAAGCGTTCGGTACGGTCTTCCAAAACCGATATTTCTTCCATCATTGAGCGTTCGGAAGATACGGAACTGGAACTGGAAAAAATCATGAGTGAATTGACACGGATTGAACTGTCGATTTCCTATATCAGAGAACATGCAAAACGGTATCTTTTGAAATAAGGAAAAGGGGGAATGTATCATGGCATGCTGTGAAGCCTGTGGAAAAGAGATGCTGAAAGCAAAAGGGTGTGCCGTCCATGTTTATGAAATCATGGATAACGGTGTATGGAAAAAATATAAACGCATTCCTTATGGTGATATCAAAGACAACGGGGAAACCTTTGCCTTGAACGGGTATCGCTGTCCTGACTGTGGAGCAAAACCCGGCGGATATCATCACCCCGGCTGTGACATGGAAACCTGCCCCCGCTGCGGAATGCAGATGTTGTCCTGTGAGTGTGATGCCCGATGGAAAACTTATACACATTTCCACGGTTAAAAGAATATATCATGAGACCACCATTATCAGTTATCAGTCAGATTCATTTTCCCTGTACTATATTGATAGAATATAACAACCCCGTGCTGGGTGTCGGGTGCAGGAACTACCAATATTTTGAGACAAGAGACCTTGCAATGGATTTTGTCGTGTTTATGATGCATCAGGGAAACAGTATCCTGCGGATAGAGGAAACCAGTTTGGGAAAAGATAAATAAAAGGAAGAAAATCGCTATGGATAAAAAAAACATTGCAGAAAACAGAAAGAGAACCTGTATCGTCCTGCTTTTGGAAGAAGCGGAACGGCTGATAGAAGAAGAACTGGATAAGGAAATTGTCAATATCAACCTTGACTTGGAATGGGGCGTATCGTTCACCGACGAGGATAACGTCGAAATCCCCGATGATGATATCAAAAAAGCATTCGGCAGAATATTCGATGTCAGGGTTACCTCTATCCATGCGGATGATTCCGACCCTGTAGGGCTGTGGATTGTATACGAGGAAATTTTTCCGTCTGTCGTTTTGGATGAAGAAACACTGGAAAGCCTTGCCAGACTGTACAAGGAATGTAATACAGAAAAACGTTCCCTGTTCGATGATATATTATGTTATATCAGGGCAGATGATTCCTTTTATGATTATTATATGAACCGTTACGATGATAAGTAAAAAGAAATATTGCAAAAATGAAAGACCTGCCTGAACAGGTGGGTCTTTTTGATTTGCAGTTGTTTTTCAGTATTTTTTACTTGACATATTGTTCAATATATGATATACTGTATATAGTAAAAACTGCGTTTCGGGATGGTGGACTATGAAGCGAAAACTTACTGCAAAAGACAAAAGATATCTGGAACGGAACAAGGACATCGTCGAAAAGATTGAATATGAACTGGCGCAGATGAACAGGACAGACTTGGAATATGTTCTTGACCAGCTTTATATCATGAACAACGTACTTGACCAGATTTATTTTCCTGAATATCATAAGGTAAAAACTGCAAACTGACAGGAAAGGAGACATTTTTATGGAAAACAGGGAATTGCCGTCTATTACGGTAGATATCCAAAAGCGGGAAGACGGAATGCTGGACCTGTGGATTTCGCATGAAGGTACAAGCGGGTCTCATTATGTTCCTGTTACACCTGCGGAAATTGGCAAATATGTACAGGATGAAGTTGAGCTTCTGCTGGAAATGGGATATTAAGGAGGAATTGGACTATGGGGCAGTATTATGATGCCGTATTACAGGACAAGGATGGCGAACAGTTTTCCATCAGCCGTATCGGAAGCCTGAAACTGATGGAACATGCATGGTTCGGCGACAATCTGATGAACAAAGTGGAATACAAATTATATCACAATCCCATGCGAGTCCTTTGGCTGGGGGATTATGCTGATGATGATGTTATCAAATCAGTTACGGCTGGCAAACCGCAAGTAAGACCTGTGGATGAAAGCCATGAGATTTTTGCAATAAACAATACTTTTTCCATTGCAGGAAAATTCCTTGTGAACCATGACAAGAAACAATATATCAACATGGACAGATACTATGAAAAGAATGCTTATCCTGTATGGAAGGAACAGCTGGATTGTATCCATCCGCTTCCCATTCTGACGAACATCAGCAACGGGGAAGGCGGGGGTGATTATTTCGGCGTAAACATGGAACTGGCAGGCATTTGGGCTTGGGATGTCATAGAAATCACAGACAACGCTCCTGACGGATATGCCGAAGCCCTCTTTACATTTAACGAAAAATTCTCTTAAAAATTTTGACAATTCGTGATATTTTCCTTATAATAGATATAATAACCCGTATCTTATTGTGAGGAATATATCATGGCTGTCAGAATGACTATTGAAAAAAGAGAAAAAATTGCAAACGCTTGGGCAAAAGAGACATTACGTATCAGGGACGAAAATCCTTTGATGGCTGTTAAAGAATGCCTGCGTATCGCACATAAAAACATACAACCGTTGATTGACGAAACACTTGATAAGAAAAAAGCCTGACGGAGATGTAAGCCTAATCGTAAGGCAGCGGTTTGCTAAACCGCCAGTAACGTTCATAACGTGTGCAGGTTCAAGTCCTGCCATCTCCGCCATTTCTTTTACTATCTGAACATCTTATATGTATATTGCGACCGTCTGACAAAGAAGCATCGTTATGCAAGACCGACAAAACCCCTATGCCAGCTGTTGCTGGCTTTTTTATTGCCCGAAAACGGAAAGGCAAAGCCTTTCTGGAAGCCTTTTGCTTCGCAAAAGCCTTTTTATTATAAAAAAATATACTGCCCTTACGCTTCCTGTTTCTGATTATAACAGAATCCGATAACCCGCCAAGCACGCAGGCTTCTTGGCGGAACATCTGCTTCTGTAATCAGGAAACAGAGGAAGCCTTCGGGTCATGGCGTCCATGCGTTTTTAATGTTTTTTGTTGATTTTATGGATAAAAAGACTTGACAAATTGTTCAATGTGTTGTATAATAAATTAGAAGCTGAAGAGCGGATGCTACAAGAAATAAAAACTGTAAAGGGGGAGCAAATATGCATAACATCCACACTGAAGATTATCCGTTGAAAGTAAATCGTGCAAGCGTACAGAAACATTGGGACAGGGTCGCTGCTTATGAAGACAGGGGCGAAGGGTGTTGTGGTCTTGGAAGCGATATCCGTTGGTTGGAAAATCAGCCTGTCTGCGAATCCTATGAAGACGCACAGAAGCTTATCGAAAAGTTGGACAATGGTTGGTATGACCAGCTTGCAGTCCGCTACAAGGAATATAAGCCGAACACTACGAAAAGGTATGCGGACATGAAAAAACGTCTGCAGATGGCAAAGCAGGAATACACCATGAAGGCGGAACGTCAGCATTATTCTCCGAGCACAGTTACTTCTGCTTTCGTTGGTTGCAAGGAATGCAAATCAAGCATTTCCGTCAAACACCTGCATAGCAATAAATGCCCCGTCTGCGGTGCAGACCTGCGTCCCAAGAGCACCCTGCAGAACATTGAGAACGCAAGGAAGAAAATCGATGATTTGAGAAAGGCTCTTGCTGACGAAGAAAAGAAGGGTAAATATGAAGTCCGTTGGTTGGTAAAAATCGAATACCATACCTGACAGAGACTTCCCAAGCCAGCTTCGGCTGGCTTTTCTTATTTTTGCTTTATACTTGCGTACAGGAAACCTTTTGCTCCGCAAAAGTTTTTTTATAAAAAAGCAGACTCCGTCTGCTTAAAAAACATCAGCATCAGAATGCATAAAATATAGTTTTTATGGAACACAACCCAAATCTTTATTTGTCTTATATATGACTACGACACATTATTGTTGTCTGATTATTTATCCCCCACGCTTCCTTTCCCAAAATGCTAACAGGCTTTGCCTTCCGTCAAGGGCACAAGTTTCCTTGACGGGAAGGGCTTCGCCATGTTGAGAAGAAAAAAGAGGAAGCGGGTGGGATTTAACGATAAAAAAATGCCGTTTGCGTGTGGTTTTCTTTTTACAAAGAAGAAAATACAACTTGACAAATTATACTAAATGTAGTATAATATATATAGAGAAAAAACGAAAGGGGAAGATACGATTATGGGCGATTATGTTTATGGATATGGATTTGATGCTAACAGAGTGACTGACAAGAATCTGTTGCAGTTTGTCCGTAAGTTTGCGAATACGCTGACGCCCCGTCAACGGGAAGGACTTAACTTCGACAAATTGGAATCCCTTGATTCGTTCCAAATCTGGGCGGATGACACGGTTGGTGAGGAAAAAATCTATGATATGGCAAAAGGATTGTTTGATACCTGTTACCATGATAACTTGCGTGAAATGTTGCTGGAAACAACAGGGGAAATCATGAAAGTCATCAGCGGGATAGGATTTGAATATTATCCCATTGAAGACTATGATGATTATATTATGTTAAGCAGTGGCATGCCGTGGTTGTTTACTCCTGCGGAACACCGACTGACAGAAAAAGATTTGCACGATTGGTGCGTGTTTTTTACCAAAGAACTGGGAATCCCGAACGAAACAATCGGGGAAATCACAAATGATGATTATTAAAAAGGGGGTATAACTATGAGCGAGACATTAGCACCGAAAACCCGTTTTGCGGGGATGATTGAAATGAAGCCGATGGTTCACCATTTCGTGTATTACATCATCAATAAAGGCAAGGTCACGCCTAAATGTGTGGAACTGACACTGAAGGAACGCTGGGGATTTCAGAAGCTTCTGCATAAAAGCATGGAAGAAGCGATGAGAGATGTTCCTAAAACAGCGACGGTCGAACTGAAAGGTTGGTACATTAAATAACATAAAAACAAAAAGAGCCAGCGGTTGCTGGTTCTTTGTATTTTTCTTCAAAATTTCGGGGATTCCGACAGGGGAAACTGTTGACAAATTGGTTAAATTGTTGTATAATAAGTCAGAAGGAAAAATAAAAAGGGGGAATCAAGCATGTATTATACTATCGGGAGTATTGTGTATGATGAACATACCAAATCTTATTCTGTTGAACGGGACGCTACGGCACAGGGCTTTGTATTCAAGAGCGAAGAAAATTATATGGAACACCCTGAACTGCCCTGTTATGTCCCCGAACTGACCGATACTATTTATACCAGACAGGATTTTCTGGATATCGCCAAGAAGAACAGAAATCTGGCAGATTTTCTTTTTGACATGGTTGACTGGCAAAGTCCCGAAACTTTGTTAGATGAACTATTACAATGTGATGTGGTACGTGAAGAGGGGGATACATACGATTTTGCTTCTTTTGAGTAACTGGTAAAAGGACGTATAATCTGTGCTGATATTGTAACACCTGTTACTATCAGCACAAAAATGTATCCATTATTAAATTTAACTTTTTTTTATTATTGAATAAAACGGGGTATATATTATGTATATTTATATGGGTTATGGTTTTGATACCAATGACATTGAAGACAAAACTTGGTACAATCTTGCAAAAAAATATGATGCAGAAGCAGTAGAAGAACATCTTAAAGATTCATTTGATTGTGAAATTACAGATGACGAAGTTATTTCAGAAGAATATAAAATCACAGATGCTTTAGATTTTATCAACGAAAATAATATCGACTGCTGTGAATATCTCCGCAATATCATCAACAGCGAAGAATCAAAAAAAGCTGGCACTAATTATATCGTAACCAGCTACGACAATTATTTGGTCTTCGACAGCATTCGCTTTGCCGACGATTCCAAACGTACGGAATACATCCGTAACGCTGACGAATTTATCGCCATGGTCGGTCGTTATATTCCTACAGAAAATATCCATTTCGGAAACCTTTACGAGGGAAACGATTGGCTTGACCCGTCTTACGTATTAGAATAAAAACAACGCAAAACTTTATGGAATAATTGAAACGCAGTCCTATGATTTATCCTATTATTTAGAATAACACAAAGATTTCCCCAGCCAGCTTATGCTGGCTTTTTTGTTAGAATCACAGGTTTTCGCCTTCAGGTAGCCTTTTGCTTCGCAAAAGCCTTTTATGAAAGACGGACATTCTGTCCGTAAGAGACTTGTTTTCTGTTCCCCTTTCAGGATTCCTGATAGAATATTAACAGACTTTACTAACCTGTCAATTTCGCAGGCTCATTGACAGACCGCTCCGTCTGTTTAGAAAAAAATAAGGAATCCTTCAGGGTATGTTTCCCTTGGGTTTTTATGCTGATTTCCGCTTTCCTAAATTAAAACTCTTCTTGACATATTCTTCAAAACATGGTATAATAAGATATAAGGTAAATGATATGTGTGCCAGTTACGGAAAGGAGATTTTATGGCAAAGTTACAGAAGAAGGTTGTTTCGCTTTCCCATGCGGAGGCTGTGCGGATTTCCAATGTGCTGGAAGAGAACCCCCGTACTCATCCAGAAATCATCCAGAAGGACGGGAAGCCTGTTTTTGAGTATAAGACGTTCTTCATCACTGACTGTATGTGTTCTTATCGTGCGTTGTTCCGTGTGTTCGCCCCTGTTGATGAGAATACTGATGCACGGGTGGAAGCAATCCTTGTCGATGATATTGGCAGAACCGTTTGTAATATTTCTTCTGATGAAGATTTTTTTGGGGAGTGGGAGTTTCTTGCGGACGGGGAGAATCTGATTGTGGAATTTAAGGCGCAGGCGGAATAATATAAGACGAAAGGAAGAGCATATTATGGACAACAATACGACTACAAAAATCCTGTATATCGACAAAGATAAGGCAGACGAAATGAACGCCCTGTTGCGGGGTGATAAATATGCCGTAAAGCGGTATGCGGACAGACACGGACATCCTGTTTTTGATGGGGAAGTCCCGTTCCTTACCAGGTCCGGCGTCACGTATCGTGCTGTTTTTCAGGTCATCCCTCCGTATGACGAGGACGGAAATGCATGGACGCAGGGTGTCCTTTATGACAGTCATGGCAGGGAAATCACTTTTACCGAACCTTACGATGAGATTTTAGGGGAATGGCAGTTTTGTGTCGGGGCAGAGACATTTATCACGTTAATCCGTGTGAAGCAGTAACATCACGGCAGGGCAGTATGAACCATATTGCCCTGCTTCAGAATATATATCATGGAAAGGATGGTCAATATGATAACAATTCAGTTTGGCAACAAATCGCAGGACAATCTGTCTTTCGGTCTTTCTACTACGATGCACCGATGCTTTATCATTAAACACGGCGATAGTATTATCTTTGAAGATTTTGTTGCAGAAGACAGTATCCCGTCTATTGAAGAGCAGCTGGAAAAGATTGCAGACAACCCTGTTATCAAAGCACGGGAGTTCTTTACGGATGCGGAAACAATAGGCATCTACAAATGGTCAGAGAAGGAAATCCTTGTCCGTTACAAAGACAGGGGACGGACGGACGTGATTATCCGTATCGCCCTGAGCCGTGAGCGGACAGGAAGATGGAATCATTTCTATCAGCGAGGGGATATCCCTATGCCTGAAAAAGACCTGACCCTTCAGGTCTTTGCCAACAATGAACCGATTTTTGTCCATTCTATCCTGTAATTCCCTCTGTTTTTACTTGACAAATTCTTCAAGTTATGGTATACTATATATAGTAAAGAATATAAAGAAAAGGGGAGTAAAACATGAACAAGTATTTGACACTGGTTAAAAAGATGATGGATGATATTTCTGTTTATTGCCCGCAGAAGGACGAAGCGTTGTGTGACAACGGCGGTATTTTCTACATGAACGGGAATGACAGTACACGGTTCGACTGGAAATGTAATGACTGTCTGTGCGAGTTCATGAAGTTTTATAAATCCACGGAATATGGATATATCAAGGTTCGGTGCAACCGCAATGGGTCTATGGATGCTTATGTGTATGCGGAAGACGGACGGTATTCCTTTAAACCGCTGGCAAAGAAGACGGTTTATAAGGCGCTGACCGAGAATGGCATGAGAAACTTCTATTATATGATGTTGCGGGTCGCCGATGACAAGAACTTGTGGGATAAGAACATCAGGGAATTATCGGGTAAATGAATTTTCGGGTTGAAAGTCATTATTTTGATGTATTGCAGATAGTGAAAAGTAAGAAAGTAGGTGTCTTTTATGATAAAGAAAGAATTTGAACTGGACAGTGATAAAAGTTTGACCGAATCTGTTCTATCTCTTTCTGAAATTGATAGTATTACGAAAAATGCCAGTATGATGGAAAATGAGAATTGTACCGGATATATGCAACTCGGTGAATGGGAGCTTTGTGAAAATGATTATTACTTTTCGAAGGATGACAAACCGATAGGTTATCAGATAACTTCGGCAGAATCTTTGTACTGTGACATAAAAAAAGGCGATGACTGTTATGTATTGTATATTTCGGAAGATGGTAAGTTTTTGAGTAATCAGGCAAATGAACCGCTTTTGATTACGGACAGTCTGGACAGGGAAGAATTAAAAGGTTACCTTGTGAACCTGATTGAAGATGCAAAAAAAGATGTGTATCGGTACTACGGCGTAAAACCGAAGAAAGAGATAGTAAAGAAAGAAATAAAAAATATCATAGTTGAAACAAGTAAAAACTCTAATTCTAATGTGAGAAAATAGGGGTGGTTCGTATGATAGAAAAACATTATGAATTGAACGGTAAAAGAAAATTGGTCGAGTTTGTCATGGGAGAGACGGAAATTGACGGGATTGTCAGTAACGTCAATATGATGGAACCCGGAGATTGTACCGGTTATCAGCGTTTAGGTGAATGGGAAGTCAGGAAAGGTATGTATTTTTATTTAGATGATGTGAAACCGAGCGGGTATCGGGTAACGGAGTCAGAAACTTTATATTGCGACATTGTGAAAAAAGAAAATAAGTATGAATTGTACATTTCAAAATCGGGGAAGATTTTGGATAAAGATTCTTTTTTGACTACAAATAAATTAGATGTAAAAGAATTAAAAAGATGTCTTTTGGATTTGACTGATGAGGCGAGAATAAACACAAAGAATTATTTTAAGAAAGAAGCGAGAAAACTTGTTGATTTGTCATTACCTGTAAAAATAAGGGTAAATGAATTTTCGGGTTGAAAGTCATTATTTTGATGTATTGCAGATAGTGAAAAATCAGGTTGAAGATTATGATAAATAAAGCATTACGGGTGCGGATATACCCGAATAAAACACAACAAAAGAAAATAGATACGACTATCAATTGCTGCCGTTATATCCGTAACCATATGATAGAACGCAACCGCAAGCTATATGATAGGCGTAAGGAACATCTTAACTATATTGCTATGCAAAATTTGTTGCCCAATATGAAGAAGTACTTGCCATGGTTGAAGGAAGCGGATTTGCAAGCTTTAAAGTATGCCTGCCGTCAGGTGGATAACGCATACCAGCGTTTTTTTAAGAAACAAGGTGATTATCCTAAGTTTAGCAGTAAACGAGACAGTATTCAAAGTTATACGACAACAAATACAAAGGCAATTAATTATAAAGCAGGGAAAGTTAAAATCCCATGTATAGGCTGGATAAAAGTACGGGATGAACGTAAGTTGCCTCAAAATAGCAAAATCTGTTTTGTAACTGTCATTCGTGACCACGGGCAGTATTACGCCAGTATTTGTTATAAGATGGATGAAGATGTTACGTCTATACAGATAGACGAAAATAATGTAATCGGGCTGGATTACAAGTCTGATGGTTTGTATATGAATAGTAACGGGGAATGCTGTGATATGCCAGCGTATTATTGCAAGTCACAGGATGTAATTATGAAAGAGCAGCGTAGGTTATCCCGTAAGGTTGGAACTCGTAAAGGAGAGAAACGTTCCGGAAACTATATTCGGCAACAGAATCGATTGTTTAAAAAGACCCGCCATGCCGCTAACCAACGGAAAGACTTCTTGCATAAGCGGAGTACTGCGATAGCCAAACGGTATGATGCTGTATGTGTGGAAGACTTGAATATGAAGGCAATAGCGAATAAAGGCTTCGGGAATGGCAAGGCGACGTTGGATAACGGATACGGTATGTTCCTTGTGATGCTGGAGTACAAGCTTCGTGACAGGGGAAAACAACTGGTAAAAGTAGATAAGTGGTTTCCGTCTTCACAGATTTGCTCTTGTTGCGGACATAAGCAAAAGATTCCGTTGCATATTAGGACATATGATTGTCCGCAGTGCGGAAATCGTATAAACAGGGATTATAACGCAGCAGTAAACATCCGCAAGGAAGGACTACGAATATTGAGAGAAAAGTCGGCGTAAGCCGTGTATAGGGTACGGACAGGGTGTCCGGAACCCGCCGGAAGGCAAAACGCATGTGGACAGGCTGGGAAAACTGCCGTAAATTTTTCTGCGGATGTGATAATAACCGGGCTGGTGGAAGCACGAACTGGAATATTGGCTTGATGGTTTCAACCTTGTTTTTCACAAAAAGAAACACCGTGTGACAGACGGTTTCAACCTGATATTTCACTAACCCGAATTATCGTGGTAACAGGAGGGGTTTGCCGTGAGCAAGGACTTTTCGCCCAGAATACGCTGGCATCTCCATTTTGATATGCCTGAAGTCTTTTTCTCCAATATCGAAATGAACTTTAACGGACAGAAATGGCTGATGTATACGGAGGAAGAACTGGAGGACAGGGAAAAACATCCTGCTATGCACGTGCTGGGTCCTGACATTTATAAAACCATCAGAGATATGCTTTCTGATGAACAGTTTGAGGAATTGAACGCATCCCTGCAACAGTTGGCAGATAACGATGTGGATGGCAAATCCACGGCAGGATTTCCCAAGGAAATGACGGACTGGTATTATAACACGAACAATGCGTATTACCAGACTGCTAACGATGAAGCGTTTGTGCGGTATGTAAGAAAACATTATTTGGGAAAGGAAGAAGAAGCATGATAAGTTTCGATGTTGTAAAATATCAGACAAAACACGGGGACTTGGAGTTTGCCGTTGACAAAAAAATATATATCGACAGTAACTATGTGGTTTGTGTACTTCCTTTCCGTAATGTTTCTACTGCCGTCATGCTTGACAATGGGCATACGGTGTTCGTGGAGCAGGATGTCTATGAGGTTTTAGATGCCATCGCTCTGGAAAAGGGGCAGTGTAACCAGAATCCCTGTTCTTCTTCCGAAAGTAAATAAATGGATAAGTGAATTTTCAGGTTGAAAGTCACTTTGAAAATTTATTGTTTAAAGAACAAAAAAATCAAAACGGGGTATTAAGTAGTGAAAATTGATTTAGTTTCTGATTTAGTGTATAGTCTTATTCGGAAGGACAAGGAGCAAACAGAAAGAGCGTTTGCTTCTTGTCTTGCTAATGAAAAAGAAGGACAAGTGAAAAATCGTTTAAAGAAAATGCTCGATGAATATCATCAGCGAGAAGGTATGGCAGTAATTGAAAAATTAGATGTTGCTATACAAAATCTAATTTATGCACCATACCGTGATTGTAGTTTTAATGATTTATTTTTTACTGATGAAATTTTAAGTGAAACAAAAAAACTTTTATTAGAGTGGGAAAATAAAGAGTATTTAATAGAAAATGGTTTAGTCCCAGCTAATAAAATTTTATTAGGGGGACCTCCTGGTAATGGGAAAACTTCGTATGCGATAGCATTAGCAAAGAAGCTTAATTTACCATTATTAAATACAAGTTCTTCTATGATGTTAGATAGTTATTTGGGAAAATCAGAGAAAAATGTTTCTCTATTATTTCATAAAATTCCTGAAGAATGTGTATTATTTTTTGATGAATTTGAATCTATGGCAAGTACTCGTGGACGAGTATCTAATGATTCAGGCGGAGCAGGTCGAGCATGGAATTCAATTGTAACTTCGTTTTTAGTAAACATGGAAAGTTTACGTCCGTCTTGTTTATTTATAGCAGCGACAAATCGAGTAGATATGCTCGACAAGGCTGTGGTTCGTCGTTTTGATATGCAGTTGGAGTTGAAAAACCCAACAGAAAAGGATAAAATAAAATATATCGAAATGTATCTTGCTAAATATGGATTAGATAAAAGTAAGTTTATTACAGAAGATATATGTAACAATTTAAACAAAGCTGTTTCTTATAGTGATGTAGAAACGTTGTTAAAAAAGAAACATAAGGAATTTGTAGTAAACACTATTTTGAAGAGAAGTACTGAAAAATGACTTAATTTTTTAGGGTAAGTGAATTTTCAGGTTGAAAGTCACTTCTTATGTGTGTTATAGATAGTGAAAAATCGGAACAGCCCTGTTTTGCGGGGCTGGTTTTCTTTTTATTTTTGTTGATAAAATAGTCATTTTGCTTGACAAATAATTCAATTTATGATATAATATACATGGAATCAAAAAGAAGGGAGAAACCATCTTGACAAACTATATCCATAATGCAGTTTACAATTTGATGAAAGAAACAGGCATCAAAGCTGGAGAGCGGTTTTATCTCAAAACCCTGCGTGGCAGGACTGTTGCCACAGGATACTTTACCGATAAGTATGATTTCCAGATAGCAGAAATAACTAAAAAGACAGAGAACATGACGAATGAGGTCATGTGGTTTCATATCCTCTGGGGCGACATTCTCATCGAACCCACGGAACGATACAAACCCGCCAATGGCGATGTTTACTACTGTTATCTGGATAAGACCAATATCGCAAAGAAGGTGTGGGCTGACCAGCCCGATGATTTTGCACGGCATTATATCGGGAACTGCTTCCGTACAACCGATGAAGCGGAATCTAAAACAGATTTTTATGATACGCTCTGCAAACAGTACGAAGACCATATACCCGTTGTGAAATCAAAAACGGCATAGCCTGTCGCTATAAGCCGTACTCCATGCAAGGAGGTATATCATGGACGATAAGACCATCATATCCTATATCGAAAAACCATTCCGCCTGACCCGTAATAAACGGACAAGGCTTCTGATACAGAAGCATAAATTAAGCCGTCTGTATGAAGCGACAAAACACAAATACGGTGTCGGGGCATACTTCAGCTGGCAGAAGGGACGCATTATAAAAGATTCCATCAACAGCGCCAGCATACGGAAAGACTGCAACCGAAAATTCCGCCGTCGTTTGAACCGTGGAGTGTATGAGAGGGTAGAAAACGGCGGGGCATACCGCAAACACGAAGACTACTGGTGGGCAGTCTGCTGATAAGAAAGGAGAACGTTGATGAAACCACAAGAAATATCGCTGAAACTGTATAAACAGGACAATGACCTGTTTTGTGCAGTCCTCCGCTGTGACGGACAGGACGAGGCATACCGCAACTTAACAGAAAATGACGTATCCTTCCTGATGGATGGGAAAGTCAAACAGATGGTTTATGAAGCAAAAAATCAGACGCCTGTCAATTCCAATAAGAAACGGAACGTAAAAATTCATACGTCAAGCGCAAAAGGACTGGAAGCCCTTGTCGCAGATGCATCAGATATCGAGTCTGTCGGCGTGGAATATGCAACTTCGTATTATCTTCTTGCGTCTTATAAAGACGTCTATGATGAATCTTTTTATGGAAGCCTGTGTGTTTGTATCAACAAAGAACTGGGCGATGATGGGAATCTGTTCTATAACATTTACCTTGTGTGGGATGGGGAGGACGAACCCGAAGAGAGTGACTGGGAATCAACAGAAACGCTGGATAACGGGGAATTGTTCTTGAAGCTTTGTGTTCTGCAGGACAACTTTGTTAAAACCATATACGAGCGGTTCACCGTAGTTTAATTAAAAAAATATCGGCTGGTTTAAAGTCTTCTTTTAAATCAGCCGAGTTTTTTTATTTACAGGGTATTATTTTTTTGTCTGTCCCGATGGGGCTTGTTTGGTTTGCCTCCCATCTCCACGATGACGGTTCTTGGTTTGTTTTCCTGTTCTTTTTGTAATGAGACCCCGAATTTCTGTGCAACTTCTTCTGCGTGCGTATTATATAATTCTTTCGGGATGGATGCTATTGCTTCGTACATGGTTATCCTGTTGTCATAAAAATCGTTGTTCTGGAAAATATCCCTGATTTTGTCTTTGTTTTCCAATACAGGAATCATCCACGTTTCCAACCCTTTTGTCGGTTCAGGGCTGACTGCGATAATACAGTCACGGGAAAACCTGACCGTGCTTTTTTCATTGCCGTTGGAAAGCGTTTTGGTACAAAGCAGATTGTTTCCTTCAACGTTTTTTATATACACCTTGGTCTTACTGCCATATGGAAGGTTGCCTACCAAGTTACAATGTGATGAATTGTTTTCTGTTACATATGATTCATTCTGTGTATCATACACCCCGTATGTTTTGTCTTTGCCCTGTATGTGTTCCCCTTCGCTGAATCGAAGCACATATTTCGAGGCAAATGTTTCATCGACACAGGCGTTTAAGCGTTCCAGTTCCGCATCAGAATTTTTAGAAGAATCCCACAGGCAGATTCCTTCTTCTTTTTCAAATTCTTTCCTGTAATCCATTGTTACCTCCAGCACATATCATTACCTTTTTTTCTCATTTGTTTTTTTCTTGGGTTCTTTTTTATATGTCAAATTGACCTCACGGGCAGCTGTTTTCCCATTCATCTTGCACCTTTTCTTAAACAGTTCATCTCCCTTGGAGAGGGGAAGGGTCTGAAGGGAATCAAGTTCTTCTTTTGAATATTCTGCTCCTTGATAAAATTTATTCATATCAATGCGGGTGTTATCAATCTTAAAATCATAATCTGTCGTTTCCGCCAGATTCCATGCAGCTTCATTGTTTTTTCTGACAGTATATGTTTTGTAATTCAATCCATCATCCGTATATAATTCCATTGATTGCCCATGAATTCCCGGAGACATGACAATATAAGCAATTCCTTCTCCTTCTGTTTCATTATAATATTTAGTTTTTGTGTTGTATCCATTGGTACGGCTTCGCAGCGTGCCCCGAATCATAGTCCCTTCTTCCAACTGCAAAAATTCGGAACGAACCTGATGCAAAATCTCACTTCTCATGGAACTGGAAAATGTATAACTGCTTCGAATCACATCACTTCCTTTTTCCATATGATATATACGGAAACTTCCCTTCCTGTTGGTTTCTTCCCTTTGTCTTGTTATCTCATCAGCTAATACAATTCCTTTATGGTTGATGCCTGTATCGTGGATATGTGCGATAGCCACTTCAGGAGTGTTTTCTTCTATAGACAGGGTAACCAAGAACGCATCACCTTTTTTGGCACGTTTCAGTTCTTCCTCTATAATAGGAAGACCCAAAGTCGTATCTGTCGTAAATCGTTCATTGGCATCCTGCAATGCTTTCAACGTATCAGATTTTTTAGAATAAGAAGAACATACAAACCCGTCTTTGAACAGGCATGCCGTATCCGACTGAATCCCAAACTGGAGCGCTTCATCTTCCCGTAACGGAGTATATCCTTTTGCCCCGATGTGTTCATGGTTGAAATAAGAAGCCTTGAAAATATCTTCATTCATGTTCTGTCCGTCCAATGATTTTTTAAGTGTACTGACGTCCATATATTCACTATAACTGCTGTACATAGAATATTCAGGAGATATATCTTTCGTTTCAACAGAAACATTCATAGAATTTCCAAGTTTTTTTAACGCATCAAAAATCTTATCTTCACATTTTTTACCAGCAAAGACAATATAAACATCATTCAATCCAGTCTCATATGCATCTGCCACATTACCGTCTGTTCCCCATGCAATACGGGAACTAGTCTTTTCCTCATCAAAGTTTACATGGTTATATGCATCCGCATATAAATCCGAAAGCTTTTCCTGTTCAAACCACTTACGCTGTTCTGGCGTAATCTGGCTGTCTTTATCAATAATCTTATCAAAATTCATAAAAGAATTATAACTGGCGAGCTTACGACGGATATTAACCACATCTTCATCTTTTCCTGAAAAGTGAATATGATATATCATGATAAACCTCCTGCTTTTATATATATCTATTATATCACATCTTTATAAACCAATAACCAGAAACATCTTTCACACCAATTCCCAGCCTGTATATCTATAAAAATAAAAAAGGGATATGTAATTTTTGTTATAATTGTAATGAGGTGAAATTATGGAAATATATTTAGGATACGTCTTTACAATTATTAATTATGTTTTGTATTGTACCAGCCGATTTATGAAGAAAAAGAAGGATATTCTGTATCTGGATTTATTTGCGAAAGCTTTTACAATAGCATCGTTGTATTTGTTTGGGTCAGCTACAGGAGCATATAATATGTGCCTGACATTTATAATAAATATTATATGTTATCATAAAACAAAAAATGAATGGAAATTGTCGTTATTATATTGGATATTTGAATTAATTTTAATTATAATATTTGTAAATACATATATTGGTATATCATCAATATTAGTATTTATCACATCTTCTCTGACTTTGATGTCAAACTGGTGGTTTTCTCCTCAACAAATGCGGTTGACAGCAGTGTTAGGGTCAATGCTTTATTTGAGCTATCAGATAAGTATTAATAATTGGGCGGGATTATTAGAAATTATTGCGTTAGGAAGTAATTGGTTGTCTTATGTCAAATATAAAAATACTAGGAGGGTAACAAATTAAGTACATTTGCGTTACAGAATATTTGTGTCCACATATTTGCAAACATATGAACAATATAGTATAATATAGACATGGACAAAGTAATGTTCCTCTGTTGCGGGAACGGAAACAACGTGATAAGTCGAAAGGAGAAATATGGTAAAAAGGATGTTTAAGTTTAAATGGCTCTGCAGGAAGCGGCTATACAGATAATTTATAATTTAATAAAGTGTGTTGTATGGAATATTATCCTTCAGATGCCTATAAGAACGGCAACATATACCAATCGGCATATGCTGCCGTCTTTTTGTTTGTGCTGAAGGAGATATAGATATGAGTAAATACAAATCATTAGCTGAAGAAAGACCAGATTTGTTAAAGGAGTGGGATTATGAGAAGAATAATAAATTAGGGATTTATCCGGATAAAATTACTGCTGGTTCTAGTAAGAAAGTATGGTGGAAATGTAAAAAAGGACACGAGTGGCAATCTATTATATCGAATCGTAATAAAGGTGTTGGTTGTCCTGTATGTTCTAACAAAAAAGTTCTTGCTGGTTATAATGATTTAGCCTCCCAAAGACCAGAACTTTTAAACGAATGGGATTATGAAAGAAATGGTGATTTAAAACCAAACCAAATTTCATTTCGTTCTGATAAAAAAGTTTGGTGGTTATGTAAAGGATGTGGTTATAGTTGGAAAGCATCTGTTTATAGTCGTACAGTTAATCATACTAACTGTAAAAAATGTTTTAGGTCGAAAACTAAATCTTTTGCTGAACAAGCTATATTCTATTATTTTACCAAGTTATTTGGTAAGAAAGAAGAAGTATTGAATCAATTTATGTTTAAAGATGATAATGGTTCTTTTGAAATTGATATCTTTGTTCCAAGTATTGCTTTAGCTATTGAACATGATGGAGAGTATTGGCATAAAGATAAACAGGAAATTGATTCTAAAAAAACACAACGACTTCTTAATTTAGGAATTCGGTTAATTCGTTTTAAAGAAAGCAATGTTAACTTAGTTCAAGGCGATGTAATTTATTATGATTATCATAAACAAAGATTTAAAAATTTAGTATGGGCTATTGAAGAATTAATAAAACTTTTAGGGTTTAATCCTATAGATTTTGATATAGATAAAGAATATTATAAAGTATTAGAATTGTGTCGAAAAGTTAAATTAGAAAAAAGTTTTGTTATAATACATCCTGAAGTTGCAAAAGAATGGAATTATCAAAAGAACGGAAAGTTAGACCCCCATATGTTTACAAAAGGCTCTAATGTGAAGGTATGGTGGAAATGTGAGAAGGGTCATGAATGGCAGGCAGTTATTGGTACTCGTTGTAACCAAAATACTGGTTGTCCTTATTGTTCAGGACTAAAAGTTTTAGTTGGTTATAATGATTTGGCTACTACGCATCCTTATTTTGCTAGTCAATGGGATTATGAAAGAAATGGTGATTTAAAGCCTACTCAGGTTTCTCATAGTACACAACGAATTGTTTGGTGGAAATGTGAGCATGGTCATCATTGGGAGGCATCAATCGATAGAAGAATTTATAAAAGATTAGGTTGCCCTATTTGTGAGAGAAACAATTTGGTTTGTTCTAATGCAATTAAATTGGCTAATAATACTATTATTGCAAGACGTATTATATTAAAGCGATATAATAGTTTAGCAGAAGAAAACCCGCAATTAGCGGAAGAATGGGATTATGAGAAAAATGGAGATTTAAAACCTACGGATGTTTCTTTGCATTCAAGACAGAAAGTATGGTGGAAGTGTAAAAAGTGTGGGCATCGATGGGAAGCGATTATAGACAATCGTGCCAAAGGCAGAGGTTGTTCAAAGTGTCTTAATCGAATCGTAGAGAGCGGTAAAAACGATGCTTTTACACTTTACCCACATCTTTTAAAGAAATGGGATTTTGAGAAAAATAAAGGTTTTTCTCTTTCCTATATTCATCCTGGTTCTGCTAAAAATTATTGGTGGAAGTGTGACAAATGTGGATATGAATTTCGTGCTGCAGTTCGCAATATGATTAAAAATCCTGATTTGTGTGCTGTTTGTTCGGGGAAAACTGCTAAACAGGGATATAACGATGTGGCAACATTATACCCAGATATAATAAAACATTGGGATTATGCAAAAAATACGGTCTCTCCAACAACAATACGACCGGGAAATTTTAAGAAAAAATATTGGTGGAAACACACAGTATGCGGTCATGAATGGGATGAATCAGTTGGAAAGTGTATTAAGCGTGGAGGAAAATGTCCATATTGCAATGGAAAACGAATATTAGTTGGATTTAATGATATAGCAACAAAATTTCCACTTCTTGCTAAAGAGTGGAACTATGAGAAAAATGGTAATTTGTTGCCATCACAAGTAACTTCTGGCTCAAATAAAAAGGTTTGGTGGAAATGTAATAAATGTGGATACGAATGGGAATCTGTTATCGGGTATAGATGTAAAAATCAAGGTTGTCCTGAATGTGCAAAAAAACGTAGACGAGAAAAAAGTTAAGGCAATGGAACAATTTATTTGATGGTATAGTTATGAATATAAAAAAGCCCGCAACTGCGGCAACAGTTACAGGCTTTCAGCGTCACCACGGGGAGTGGCAACACTTACGCAACCAAATTATACTCTAGATGTGACCAAAATGCAAGAGTATTTTTTGAAATTCCCTAATGTGACGCCCATCAATATGAAAGAGGAACACATATGGGAAATCAGAAAAAGGTAAAACGCACCAAGAAGACTGTCTCTGCCAAACGGGACAAAGAAGCCTTCCTGCATAAACAGGCAGAAAGCATCGCACGGAAGCATCTGGATGCACTGAACGGCATCATTGCTGATATGGATGCACATAAAGAGGAATATGTGAAGAACCCTGAAAAGGACTTTACACGGAAACGGAAGATTATGTTCGACGATGTAATCAAATTCCAGCTGGGCATCAAAAGCAATTCCTTACGCAGGGAAAGTCAGGCATACTTCGGCGAACTCCGTAATATTGATATCTATGCTTCCGCTTATGTACAGCAGCGCAACAAACTGAAAGACAATACTTTTTACGTCCTGATGAACAGGTTCAACGAATTCTGCCTGCAAGAACGTGGCTTAAAGACATGGGAAGGCTACCGTATTATGCCTGTAGACGGCACGGTAGTTAACATTCCCTATAACTACGAAAGTGACACGTTCGTAAGAGGTCGTCAGAAAAACGACGCAAAGATGACCCAGATGGAAAAACTACAGGAAACCATGCTGAAAGACTTTAACCTTCTGCCCGGTTCTCCTGACAGGAAATCCCAAAAACTCAAAAACCGCACAGAAAAAGCGGAAAACAAATCAAAACGGAAGAATACCGTTCCCAAGGAACAACGGGAAAGCGGGTTCAACCAGTTCCATATTACAACCATGTATGACGCACCGAACAAACTCTTCCTTGATGCGGAAATCCAGCCTGAAGGGAAGAACAATGAAGTCCGTGCCTGCATCAACATGATTAAACGCAATGCGTTCAATCAGAAAACGATTCTGGTTGCTGACCGTGGATTCGGAAGCAGGAATCTGTTCCATTACTGCGAACTGAAAGAGAATCTGGACTATGCCATCCGTGTGAAGAACGATTTTACCAAAAGAATAAAGGAGCTTCCGCTGGAAGCGTTCGATATCGATATCACGGAGGAAATCCGTACTGGGCAGTTCAAAGAGGACAGGGAAGCCTACCAGAGTGGCAGGGCATGCCGTTTGACTGCTCCCAGTAAAGACGGGAAAAGCAAACAGCCTGTCACTTGGGATTTCGAGTCTCCCTGTGTCATCACGTACCGTGTGGTACGGTTTGAAATTACACAGGGAAATTACGAGACCATCGTGACATCCCTTGACAGGGAACAGTTCCCTGCTGAAAAACTGAAAGAGTTGTATCATATGCGTTGGGAAGTGGAAACGGCATACCGTTGGTACAAGTATGCTGTCGGTGGAAGCTGCTTCCATTCCAAAAACGAACTTTATATCCAGCAGGAAATCTATTCCCGCATTATTATGTTTAACTTCTGCTTCACTATTGCCTCACAGGTGGAAGTCGAACAGAAAAAGGAATGGAAACACAAGTATGTTGTCAACTATACAGCTGCTATAACCATCTGTATCGACTACTTCCGCAAACAGGATGCTGGGAACGAAGAAGAACTTATCTGGCTAATCCTGAAAAACAAACTACCGATTCGTGAAGGACGGCAGAACGAACGAAACCTGATAGCCAAGCGATACGAATCCTGTAATTACCGTAAAACCGCAGCGTAATCCAAAGAACATACCTGAAGCTTCAGTCTACTTTTATATAATTCTGTTGAACCTTTATAACATTATCTGAATATGAACAGGCTGGTACGAACCGGTCTGTTTGCCATACCAAAAAAAGAGAAGTCTGCAGGAATACGATATGTATTCTCCGCAGACTTTTTTTATATAGGATTTCTTAACTGAACAGTGTTTTTTTTCTTTTGCCTTAACTGAACACAAAATCTATTGCAAATGGAAAGGCTGTATAATAAAATTAATTATTATACAGTCGTGTTTCTTAACTGAATGACATTGTTGGCGACACAATGTCATTCAGTTAAGCAAAATCAACCAATTTTTTGCATAAATTTACAAAAATTATACATCGCTGAAAAAAACATAGGGAGCTATTTTATTTTAGCAAAAATTTAACATTATGCACAAGATATCCAATCATAAAACTGTGGTTGGATATTCTTTTTATTTGTGTAACCCCAGTATTTATCGGTGTTTCAGAAGATGATGCTGTTTTTCTGTTCAGTTAAGGAACACCCGAAAAATCAGTTCATCAGGGCAAAACAGCCCCCCTGTACAACATTAAAACACAGACACAGAATCGTTTTTAATCAGGTTTATGCAATAATCCTGACAATTCCAGCTTTTTCCGTAGCGAGTACCAACAAGAGATTTCCTTGTTTTCAAAAGAAAACCCATCACGATAAAAGTACATCGTAATTTCGCCCGATTCCGTGGATGTTTTTATACTTGGGCGGAACAGCATATCTGTTATTCCGTAGTTTGTCCGCAGGTCAAAGTCGCAGGCTATCGTCCATGTAACATCCTTCGCATCAATTTCCTGCCCGTATGTCTGCATATCTTCCAAACAGTACTGACAACCCATTTTATATAAGGTAGTATATGTGAAGAACCGTCTGCCACCTTTTACAATACGGAAGTTCTCATATACATTGCTATTACCCGTTATAATAAGACGCACGAATTGCCTCCTTCTTTGACAAAAGCCGTAGACATATATATTTATTATACACCCCGTGTCTGCAAAAACAAAAAAATCCAGCCGAAAAATCGACTGGATTTAGAGGAATTTTTCTTAATTGGCATAATGCCAGTTATTCTCTTTTATTTGTTTTTCGTTTTCTTTTTTCATTTCTCTATATTCTGTTATTAGGTTATAAAAAGTTGCTCTTTTCAGACCAGATTTTTCCAAGAATTCCTTGGATGTTATTTTTTGGTTTTCCCACTGTTCGTAAAGTTCTGCCCAGTTTTCAGGAAGTTCAATACGGCTTCGCCCCGCATTTGATTTCCTGTTTTCAGGCATCTTTATGACACGCTTTCCTGCCTGCCTCAATACAGACTCCTGGATTGTCTGCAGAATCGCCTGATTTAACGGTTCAGAGACACCCCATTGGTAAGTTGTCTTAAAATCGTATATCAGCAGAATACGAGACTTCTGAATAAACCAGTCCAGCTGAGTAACGACCTCTGTCTCATTAAGACCCAATGATGCAGGATTGGTTATGATACAAACATCATTCTCCTGCATCACTTCTTTTATTTTTTCCAGTTCCCCAAAACTCCGCCTTGGCTCACGGCTGATGTAGATTTCATTGTGTTTATGAAATACGCTAATATTCTGCAGAACATACTGCAGTTCTTCTATTCGGTCTTCCTGCTTTGCATAAAGATAAATATTACCAACTTTTCCCATTGAAATCACCACCGTTATGAAAGTAAATTCTTAATTTTTGCCCGTAAACCTGTATCAAATTTTAAGTGTAACATCTCTTCCAATTCTTTTCGCTTAATCCGTATCTTTGAAGCATCTGCTGACGGGATTATTTTAGCACAAGCATCATTAGGAAGGGAAGTAGCCCATTTATCACAGGTCTTTTTACCTGTATCTTTGTCTAAACAAATCGTAACATATTTCTCTTCAATAATAAACATCTTACTGTCTGAACGATAATATTCTTTTATTTCTTTCAGCGCTCCTGAAGAAACAGATTGAGAATTATCTGCATAATCTTTGTCCCAAGTCAAAACAGACATATAATCCGGAACATCAAAACCGTACTGATGAATTATA
>JAEEGG010003599.1_pt1 | contig 38529 bp, 38 predicted proteins | sample 9134161 | NCBI WGS metagenome assembly JAEEGG01 (sample SAMN16246543, study PRJNA631951) | gut metagenome | biome: gut microbiome; feature: rumen; material: CR-attached | host: Bos | place: Iran: Karaj | collected 2018-10 | reverse complement strand
CAATCCGGAGTCCACACTCGCTGTAGCGCTTGCTTACTGAATCGATCAGGACTACATTCTCTTCGATACCCTCTAGGTGGCAGGCGCTGATATAGGGAGCCTTTGTGTAGATGAACTCGCGATAGACTTCGTCTGAGAACAGATAAAGGTTGTATTTTTTCACGAGGTCGCGAAGGCGCATCATTTCCTTCTTGCTGTACAGGTAGCCCGTAGGGTTGTTGGGGTTGCAGATAAGGATAGCCTTTGTCCTCTCGGTAATCTGCTCCTCGAACTTCTCCATCGGAGGAAGCTTGAAGCCGTCTTCGATAGAGGTCTTGACGGATTTTACTACGGCGCCGCAGCTGATAGCGAATGCCATATAGTTGGCATACGAAGGATCCGTAACGATAATCTCGTCGCCGGGATTGAGACAGGCCATGTATGCGAACATAACCGCCTCGGAGCCTCCGGAAGTAATGATGATCTCGTCCGGGCTGAGGTCGATCCCGTAGTTGGCGTAGTAGCTGACCATCTTGGTCCTGAGGGCCTTGTAACCCTGAGAAGGGCTGTACTCAAGGATCGAACGGTCCAGATGTCTTACGGCGTCCAGAGCACATTCGGGTGTCTTGATATCAGGCTGTCCGATGTTGAGATGGTAGACGTGGATTCCGTTACGCTTGGCGGCATCGGCGTATTTTGCGAGCTTCCTGATAGGGGAACTCGGCATGTTGTTCGCTCTTTGAGAGATCTGCATAATTAGATGATTATGTCTTCAACGCGGAGTTTCGGTACGTAGTGTACTCCGTCTTTCCTGTAATACTTGATAGACTCCCCGGCTTTGATCTCAACCAGTTCTATCTTCTCGGCGCTTTTACCTACCGCAACTACACAGATAGGCTCAAGCGGCAGACCCAGGCCGGCCTGAAGGGCGGCATGGTCGAAATTGCGGATAATCAGGCCCCTGAGCCCAAGATCCACGGCCTTAAGGAGCATGGTCTGGACCGAAATCCCAAGGTCGATAAGAAGACCCGGATTCTCGGGCTTGGTTGTGCAGACTACGATAAACGCTTCGGGCTCGGTTCCGGGGAACGGGAGATGGAGCTCGGGCAGCGCACGGCCCATCTTGATATGGCGGTTGACCTCGTCTGCCTCCGGGCCCTTGGTCACCAGATGGAAGCGAAGGGCCTGCTGGTTCACGGACGATGCGACCTTAGGGTTTACGGCCACCATCGCCTCGAGCTGACGCTGATGGACCACATAACTCTGATCATATCCTCTTACGCTGCGGTTGAGCCTTACGAGGGTGTCTAAAGAGGCTCTTTTAGGGCCGGCGGTACTCTTTTTCCCGCTGTTTATTTCTTCGGCTCTTTTCTCCAGATAATTGTCTGCCATGGGCTCAAAGTTAGAAATTAATAAGTATATTTGAAATTGTTTTGTTCGAAATCCTATAGTTATGTCAGCGTTTACCGAAAAGTACGTCAGCGAATTCATGGGCGCTCTCGTCGCCAAGAATCCCGGAGAATCAGAGTTTCATCAGGCAGTAAGAGAGGTACTCGAAGCAGTAGCTCCGACCCTCGAAGCCTATCCCCACTTCCTGGACGCCAAGATTATGGAAAGGATGGTGGAGCCCGAGCGCGTCATCATCTTCCGCGTCCCCTGGATGGACGACGAAGGCGAAGTCCGCATCAACCGCGGCTTCCGTGTCCAGATGAACAGCGCGATCGGCCCGTACAAAGGCGGTATCCGCTTCCACGCCAGCGTGAACCTCTCCATCATGAAGTTCCTCGCATTCGAACAGACTTTCAAAAACGCGCTTACGACCCTGCCCATGGGCGGCGCGAAGGGCGGATCAGACTTCAGCCCCCGCGGCAAGTCAGACGCTGAAGTGATGCGCTTCTGCCAGAGCTTCATGACCGAGCTCCAGCGCCATATCGGCCCGGATACCGATGTCCCTGCCGGCGATATCGGAGTCGGCGGCCGCGAAATCGGCTTCATGTTCGGCCAGTATAAGCGCCTGCGCGACGAGTTTACCGGAACCCTTACGGGAAAAGGCCAGACGTGGGGCGGAAGCCTCATCAGGCCCGAGGCGACCGGCTATGGTCTCTGCTATTTCGCCGAGCAGATGCTCGCGACCCGCGGCAAGAGCTTCAAGGGCCAGACAGTCCTTATTTCCGGCGCCGGAAATGTGGCCCAGTACGCGGCCCAGAAAGCGATGAGGCTCGGAGCGAAGGTAGTTACTCTGTCGGATAGCGACGGCTTTGTCTATGATCCCGACGGCCTTACCGAAGAAAAGCTCGAGTACGTCTTCTTCCTCAAGAACGTCAAGCGCGGCCGAATCAGCGAGTATGCCCAGAAATACCCGAGCGCGACCTATTTCCCCGGCGAAAGGCCGTGGAAAATCAAGTGCGACATCGCCCTTCCTTGCGCGACTCAGAACGAGATCGAGGCGGCGGATGCCCAGGCCCTTGTAGACAACGGCTGCTGGTGTGTGGCCGAAGGAGCGAACATGCCCTCGACCCCGGAGGCAATCAAGATCATCCAGGGCGCCGGCCTGCTCTATTCGCCCGGTAAGGCTTCGAACGCGGGCGGCGTAGCAACCTCCGGCCTCGAGATGAGCCAGAACTCGATGCGCCAGAAATGGACGGCCGAGGAGGTCGATTCCTATCTGCGCCGCATTATGACAGATATCCATTCCAATTGCGTCAAATACGGTACCCGCGAAGACGGAACTATCGACTATGTCCGCGGAGCAAACGTCGCCGGCTTTATGAAGGTCGCGACCGCAATGATGGAGCAGGGCCTCGTTTAACAGCATATGAATTATCGTGAAATAGACATTTCCGCTTGGCGTCAGGTGGGCGAGGGCGGAAACGGGAAGGTATTTGACAATCCTTCCGATCCGGGCGTCATACTTAAGATTAATAAAAAGGGTCTGGACACGCTGGAATTCGCCCAGAAAGAGTACAACGTCTCTACTGCGGTAAGAAAACTGGGACTCCCGGTACCCGAAGCTAAGGAAATAGTCCGGGTAGGAGATTCTTACGGTACCATCACCGAGAAAATTACACACAAAAAGTCCCTTTCCCGCATTTGTCACGACGAACCTTCCCGAATCGAGGAGATGGCGGAGCTTCTCTGCGCCCGAGGAAAGGAGTTGTTCGCAACCCCATGCGATACGACCATCTTCCCGAGTCGCAAAGAACAGTTGATGAACTCTTTCGAAAAGGTGCGTTTCGTAAGCAAGAAGAATCTATCTGTCCTGAGAGCTTTTGCGGAGACTATCGAGGATAAGAACACCTGTATCCACGGCGATTTCAATATGGGTAACCTGGTTCTTTCCGCAGATCGGTCCTTCTGGATAGATCTAGACCGTTTCGGCTATGGAAATCCAATGTTCGATATCGGACACCTGTTCCAGATATGCAACACATATGCGTCGATGAGGCAGGTTCAGGGAATCTTCCATATGGGCGAGGATCAGTTGCATCGCTTCTGGGATGCTTTCGCAAAGGCCTATACCGGGAAGGAAGATCACTCCGAATTTGACCGCCTGGCCGGTAAGTTCGCAGCCATGGATATGGTTCTGTGTTACGAGTTCCACAAAGACAACCTTGCCGAACAGATCTTCTTCGGGGTGATTATCAAGCGGCTCATTAAAAAGTTTTATGTCTAAGACCTCGGTACTCGTCCAGCAGTTTCTTCCGGTAAAAGGGATAGTCAATGCCCGCGACCTCGGAGGCTACAAAACTGCAGACGGTCGCCGGGTCAGGGACGGACGTCTGATCCGTTCCGCACATCTTGCTGAGGCGACAGGCTCCGACCTCCGCTTTCTCGCGGGCTTGCCGGTAACAACGGTTATAGACTTCCGAAAGGAAGAAGAGAAGGCCGGGAAGGTCAACAAAACGGTAGAAGGCGCGCAGTATATCAGTCTGCCCATAGATGCCAGCGGCAATGTTGCCGCAAATGCGACTGAAGAAGAAAAGAAAAAGTTCACGGGCAGGAAAAAGTTCGACGTCAAGAAAATAATAGTGATGGCCGCTTTCAACGACAAGGCGAAGGCAGTCGCACGCAATATGTACCCCGTGCTCCTTTTCAGCCCAGAGTGTCAAAGTCAGTTTGCGGAATTCTTCCGCCTTGTCCTCAGCGCTGAAAAAGGTGCCGTCCTATATCACTGCACTCAGGGTAAAGACCGTACTGGTATTGCCTCAGCCCTGCTGCTGGCCGCTCTGGGCGCCGACAGGGATACGATAATCTCCGATTTCGACGCCACCAACCACGTCTATGGAGCCGACGTAAAGAAATACTCCCGCCGCGTCCGTTTCTGGGGCGGCAAGGAAGACGAGATCGGGGTGGTCAAGGCTTTCCTGGGAGCCAACACCGAGAACTTTATCCTGGCTCTGGACGAGGTAGACAGGCAGTACGGCTCGCTGGAGGGATACCTGCGCGAGGTTATCGGTCTTACAGACCGGGATATTCAAGTACTGAGAGAAAGGTATCTGGAATAGTTATCTCAAACCTTTCAGACGATTCTGCAGCGATCCGTCGATAGCCATCTTCATCATCTTCTGAGAACCTTCGAACTGCTTTATCAGGCGGTTGACGTCTGCGATAGTAGTTCCTGAACCGGCGGCGATGCGGCGGCGGCGCGATCCGTTGAGAACCTCGGGGTGTTCGCGCTCGTAGGGAGTCATACTCTTGATGATGGCTTCAGTTCCCTTGAAGGCTTTGTCGTTGTCAATGTCTACGTCTTTCATCGCGCTTCCTACTCCGGGGAGCATCCCTGCGAGGTCCTTGATGTCGCCCATCTTTCTGACCTGCTGGATCTGATCGTAGAAATCGTTGAAATTGAACTTGCCTTTAGCGACCTTTTTCTTCAGTTCGCGGGCCTGCTTTTCGTCGTACTGCTCCTGGGCTTTCTCTACGAGGGAAACGACATCGCCCATTCCGAGGATCCTGTCTGCGATACGCGATGGGTGGAAGACGTCGATCGCCTCCATCTTCTCGCCCGTACCTACAAACTTCACGGGCTTACCGCTGACGGCCTTGACCGAGAGGGCCGCACCGCCGCGGGTGTCGCCGTCCAGCTTCGTAAGGACGATTCCGTCGTAGTCAATCGCTTCGTTGAAGGCGGTGGCGCTCAGAACGGCGTCCTGACCGGTCATAGCATCAACGACGAAGAGAGTTTCGCTGGGTTCGCACGCCTTGTGCATCGCCCTGATTTCGTCCATCAGCTCCTGATCCACGGCCAGACGGCCTGCGGTATCGACTATGACTATGTCCATCCCGTCCCGGCGGCCCTGGGCAATCGCGGCCTGGGCTACCTTTACAGGGTCGGACTCGCCGTCGATCGAGAAGACGGGCAGGCCGATTCCTTCGGCGAGGGTCTTGAGCTGCTCGATAGCGGCAGGACGGAAAGTGTCGCACGCAGCGAGCAGGACCTTCTTGCCCTTCTTCTTCAGGTAGAGGCCGAGCTTGGCGCTGAAGGTGGTCTTACCGGAACCGTTGAGACCGGCCATCAGGATGACGGCGGGGGATCCCTTCAGATTGAGGCCCACTTCCTGGCTGCCCATAAACTCCACGAGTTCGTCGTGGACTATCTTCACCATCATCTGCTGAGGCTTGACCGCGGTAAGGACATTCTGGCCGATGGCCTTCTTCTTAACGTTGTCGCAGAACTCCTTTGCTACCTTATAGCTTACATCGGCATCCAGGAGGGCCCTGCGGACTTCCTTCAGGGTCTCGGAAATGTTGATTTCGGTGATTTTGCCTTCACCTTTCAGTATCTTGAATGAGCGCTCAAGCCTTTCGCTGAGATTTTCGAACATAATCGACGTTTTCTTTTTGAATGAGCCGCAAATTTACACAAAATCTGATTAAATTTGAGGTTGAAAATGAAAAGGCGCCTGTATACAGTTTTTTTGTTGACTTTCTTGTCAACTCTGACTCTGTGTGCTCAGGGCAAGTTCTTTACAGGCTCGGGCCTAAACTATGTATTCGACAATCACGAATTCGCCCGTTCGCGCAACGCATATATCCCTTCTGAGACTATTCACTTCGTCCGTGTGAGCAACCTCTTCGGCTGGACTTTTGTCCAGAACGAGAACTTGACCTACAATCTGGTTTTCGGAGCGGACCTGGTAAAACAGATGGGAACTAAAATCAATTCCCTTAGGGATATAGTTGATGATATCCCTATCTTCTTCGAGTCCAATTTCAACGACGGAAATAAAACCTTCATTGCCGTAGTAGGCTCTTATCCCAGAAAGATCGTAAAGGGTGTCTACAGCGAACTTTTGATGAGCGAGGAGACGATAGAAACCGATTTCAACCTTGACGGAGCGTACCTGGGTTACTCCAAAGGCGGTTTTACTACCGAGCTCGCCCTGGACTGGATGGGAAAATACGGCAATACCCGTAAGGAGCGTTTCCAGATTCTCAGTTACGGCAGTTGGAATATAGTCCCCGCCTTCTCGCTCGGATGGGCAGGCAGTTTCTATCATTATGCCGGCAGCGTAGAAGCCCCGGGTGTGGTAGACAATCATCATCTTCAAGCCTTCATCAAGTACGATTTCGCGGCGGAAAGCGAACACTCCGAACTAAGCCTGAAACTCAGCGCTCTGGGCAGTTACCAGAGAGAACGCCTTCTGGATGACCTAAGACTGCCTTTCGGTGGAGAACTCGAGGCTAAAGCCCAATGGAGAAGTCTGGGCGTTCGCAACGTAACTTCCTATACGGAGAATATGCTTCCGTTCTACGATTGGACAGACTCCGCCGGACACCTTTACGGAGATATGCTCTACCGCGGTTCGAAGTTCTACAAAGGCTTCTACGACCTTACCGAACTCTACTGGGCTCCCCGCATTACCCGCAAACTCGACATAAAGCTCAGCCTCCGCTACCACTGGGGAAGCGAAGGATTGCTGGGCTCCGAACAAAGATTCTCCCTTCTATTTGACATATTATGAGAAAAACCTACAACCTGCTTCTAGTCATAGCATTCATTTCCGCCTTATCGTGTAGCCCGAAACAGGGGACTCTTCACGTCATTACTACCAACGATGTCCACGGCGCCTGGTTCGACAGTACCTATTTCGGAGGCAGACAGGTCCCCAGCCTTATGGCAGTCAATTACTATGTAGACAGTATCCGTAAAGCAGACGGCCCCGGAAATGTCCTTTTGCTGGATGCCGGAGATTGTCTTCAGGGAGACAATGCGACCTATTATTTCAACTACATCGATACTCTTACCGAACACCTTTTCGTCCGGATCGCCGACTATATGAAGTATGATGCGATTGTAGTAGGAAATCACGACGTCGAGACCGGACACTCGGTCTATGACCGCGTTACAAGGGAGCTGGATGCCCGCGGTATCCCGTTCCTCGCCGGAAACGCCATCAAGCCCGACGGGACATCTTACTGGCCCGAGTACAAGGTGTTCAAAAAAGCCGGGCTGAAAGTTCTGGTGCTTGGCTACACAAACGCGAATATGGCCGAATGGCTCGACCCTTCAATATGGTCCGGAATGGAATTCGTCTCTCTGGTGCCTTTTGTCCAGCAGAGGGTTGACCTCATTAAAGCGAAGGTGAAGCCGGATGTAACTATAGTCGCTCTCCACAGCGCAGTAGGGGAAGGAGACGGTCAGGCCCTTGAGGCCCAGGCCCTGGATCTTTTCAACACCCTGAGTGGAGTAGACCTCGTCGTCTCGTCCCACGACCACCGCCCCTGGATGGAATCTTCCGATTCGATAGCCCTTGTCAATACCGGCTCTAAAGCCTACAATTTCAGCCACACCGTTATTTCAATAGACAAGCAGGGCAACAAGACTATCAAACCTTCAATCGTAAGAGTAGACAAGACTAAGGCGGATCCGAAGATGAGGGCGGCCTTTGCCCACGACTTCGCCGAAGTCAGGCAGTTCACCTCAATGGAGGTCGGTACCATTACAGCGCCTATGGTTACCCGCGAGGCTTTCGCCGGTCGCTGCTTCTACACAGATTTCGTCCACTACGTGTGCAGGACTTTTTCGGGCGCGGATATTTCGTTCGCAGCCCCGCTGACCTTCAATAAGACAGTCCCTGCGGGTCCTGTAATCTTCAACGATTTGTTTACAATCTACCCCTTCGAGAATGCCCTGTATGTATTGCGCCTTACCGGCAGCGAGATCAAGGGCTATCTCGAACGCTCGTACGACAAGTGGATTCAGACCCTCAGGCCGGGAGGAAATGTGCTTAATATCGTTCCCCGCTCGGATCCGAGAAACGACCAGATAGGCTGGTCCTTCGTTGAGAGAAGCTACAACTTCGACAGCGCTTCGGGAATCAACTACACGGTAGATGTCACCAAACCCTACGGCGCGCGAGTGAAGATAAGCTCGATGGCCGACGGCAGCGCGTTCGACCCCGATCGCGAGTATACAGTCGCGATGACCTCGTACCGCGCTGCCGGCGGCGGCGACCTTCTCTTCAAAGGCGCCGGCCTTACCCGCGAACAGCTCTCCGGCAGGCTCGAAGCCCGTTATCCGGAGATCCGTGACCTCATCTTCAAGTATTTCTGGATCTACGGTGTAGCGGATCCGAAAACGATCGCCAATCCTCCCGTAGTGATGGACGGCGACCGCGTACTTCTTGGAGACTGGAAGTTCGTCCCGGAAGATGAAGCAAAAAAGGCCATATCCAGGGATATGACCTTGATGTTCGGAAGGAAATAGTTAATCCAATTCTTTCAGCCAGAGCTCTACGCTCGCATCCGTAGGCATCATCCAATCGCCTCTGGGTGAGAGACTTATGTCCAGTACCTTAGGACCGCAGGGGCTGCAGGCCCTCTTGAACTGCTGGGTAAAGAAGCGGCGGTAGAAGGTCTTGAGCCATTTCAGAATAGTAGGGGAGTCGTAGCTTCCCTTGAAAGTCTCTACCGCGTCTGCGAGAACCTCGCGCGGAGCCTCACCCGCAACTACTTTCTCCAGGAAGAAGTCGTGGAGTTCGTACGGGCCGATAGTGTCTTCTGTAACCTGGCCGGGCACGAGTTCGGGGGAGACGGGGGTGTCTACGATATCGATGAGGGTGGCCTCGCACGGGTGGCCTTTTGCAATCTGGCGTACCATAGACCTCATAAGGGTCTTGGGAACGCCCGAGTTCACTCCGTACATAGACATATGGTCGCCGTTGTAGGTACACCAGCCGAGCGAAATCTCCGACAGGTCGCCCGTCCCGATAACTATGCCGCCGACTTTGTTCGAGAGGTCCATCAGGATCTGGGTGCGCTCGCGGGCCTGGGCGTTTTCGAAGGTTACGTCGTGTTTATTCGGGTCCTGGCCGATGTCGGCGAAGTGCTGGGAAACCGCGGCGCCGATGTTTATCTCCATGGCCGTAATCCCGAGGGCCTCCATCAGCTTCCAGGCGTTCGAATGGGTCCTGTCCGAGGTCCCGAAGCAGGGCATCGTAAGGCCGTAGATGTTCTTGCGGTCATAGCCAAGGCGGTCGAAGGCCTCGCATATTACGAGCAGGGCGAGCGTACTGTCTAGCCCGCCGGAAACTCCGATCACGCATTTGTCGCAGCGGATGTGTTCGAGGCGCGACATAAGGGCGGTTGCCTGGATGTTGAAGATTTCCGTGCAGCGGTCCATCGGCTCGGACGGGACTGCGGGGGCGCCTGCTCCGAGCTCGGCCGTTATCCAGCTCGATTCCCGCTGGAAGCGCTTGTTTTCGGCAAGAAGTCGGCCGTTTTCGTAGATAAGCGACGAGCCGGCCCAGACCAGGTCGTCGGTTGATTCGCCATAGCCGTTGGAGCAATAGACGACCGCACCCGGGGCCGCAGCGAGGGCGGCCTTGCGCTTGTCCTGCCTGCCGGCTAGCTCGCAGGAGGCGGCGATGCGGATGGTGATCCCGTTTTCATCTGCCGTGCTGCCCGAAATGTCTCCGACTACAACCTTGAAGCCATCGAACACGGGGGCGGGGGAACCTTCGGCAAACCAGCGGGATTCCTGGGCGCTGAGCTTAGTCTTGGGGACTGTCCCGATTACGGCGCCCTGCCGGATTACCAGCGCGGCATCATAAAGAGCGCCGCCCTGCTGGACTGGGCAGCCTACGACAAGGGTCTGAGGCAGGCTGGCTGTTTCGTTGCAGAGTCTTTCGACGGCGCGCCAAGCTCCGTCGATAAGGATTTTCTGAAGGAACAGATCTCCGCAGGTATAGCCCGTTACGGCCAACTCAGGGAAAACTATGACTGAGGGATTATCCCGGGTTGCGATTTCTTTACAGAGCCTTACAATCTCTCCGACATTCCAGTCGACGTCTGCGACCTTGACTTTAGGGCTTACAGCCGCTACTCTCATCTTGTCTATCATAACAAAGCAAAGTTAAGAAAAAATGGCTATTTTTGTATGTTATGAACGAACTCCACTGGTACATAGCCTATACCCGTTCCTGTCAGGATAAAAATGTAGCCGCAGCCCTTTCTGCGCGAGGCTATGAGGTGTTCGTTCCAATCCGCAAGGAAGTGAGGCAGTGGTCGGACAGAAAGAAAGTGGTGGACCGCCTGCTCATCCCCCGAATGGTCTTCGTACGGTGTACAGAACTCGAGCGCCGCAACTCCGCGGCCGAGATCCCGTATATAACCCGTTATCTTACCGAAAAGCCGGGAAGCTACAAGGCTGCGATAGTGCCTGACTCCCAGATGGATGCGTTCCGGGAGATGGTAGATTCGGTTAACGGCGAGGTGAGGGTTGTAAGCGGCCCGCTCACTCCCGGAGACCTGGTGAGAGTGAAGAGCGGCGTTTTGGAGGGAAAAGTTGTAGAACTTGTTAAGGTGGAAGGTAAGGACTGCCTGGCAGTCAGGCTCCCGATACTTGGGGCTGCTTGCGTACAAATCGACAGGAATTCGGTGGAATTGATTACGAAATAGCGAAAATTAATTATATTTGTAGGGTATGATTGACGACCTTCGAAAAGACATCGAACAGTTGATTTCCCTGTATGAGACAGAGAAACATCGCGGTGACGAGCTCGCCGCAAAGCTCGTTGTCAAGGAGTCGGAGGTAGCATCATACAAACAGCAGATAACTGAATTGACAAAACAGATAGACCGGTACAAGCTCGCGGGCGCCTTTACCGCAGACGGAGACAAAGCCGCTGCAAAAGAAAGGATAGATAAGCTCATCAAAGAGATTGACAAGTGTATCCGTCTGATTGCCAGTTAATTATGTCGGAGCAAACAAAACACAGCATCACCCTCAAGATAGGCGGCAAGGAATACACCCTTGTAGCCACCCAGGAGTCAGAACACTATATGAGACTGGCTGCTGAAAAAATAAATTCGATGCTGACGGATTACGATACACGTTATCCGGATCAGACCCTGGCAGACAAACTGGTTTTCGTGGCGCTGACAAATACGATCTCGATGCTCGTGGCGAAGAAAGGCCTCGCGCAGAATACCGATGAAACCGCCAAACTCGAGAAGGAGTTGAAGGCCTATCTGAACAAAATAGAGACAAACCGTTAGTTCCTCCTTGCTCTAACAAACAAGTTCTACGGAACCGGGTAAGTTCTCACCGTCGATAGCAAGCCTGCCTTGCAGCAGGAAGCCTGAACCGGGAGGCTCCCAAATCTTTCATTATGAAAGTTTCAGCCAAGGACTAACGGTTATTATACAAGACAGTATCTGCATTAGTTGCAGGTACTGTTTTTTGTTTGACCATAACACAATATATATATACAGCAGTATGATACTTTACATCATCATCGCAGCCGTAGCGGGAGCAGTTCTCGCACTGGCACTTTACATAGGGATTACCCGTATCGTCGCAAAAGGACGCGGGGACGCCATCATCCAGAAAGCTACTCTGGAAGCCGAGTCTCTCAAGCAGAAGAAGATGCTCGAAGCAAAAGAACATTTCCTTCAGCTGAAAGAAGAACACGAAAACAAGGTAAACGAGAAGAATAATCAGCTCCGCGACCGCGAAAACAATGTTCGCGCGAAAGAGACCCAGCTGAATCAGCTTCAGTCCGAGCTCGGACGCCGCCAACACGACCTCGACTCTCAGAAGGGCCAGCTCAATGCCCAGAGAGACCAGCTCTCAAAGAAAGAGGCGGAATGTGCTGCCCTTACAGCTCAGGCCAACAAACAGCTAGAGACCGTAGCCGGAATGAGCGCTGAAGAGGCTAAGAAAATGCTCGTTGAGAATATGAAGGCCGAGGCCAGAACCGAGGCTCTTTCGTACATCAACGACACGATGGACGAAGCCCGTCTCAATGCCGCCAAGGAAGCTAAGAGAATAGTTATCAATACTATACAAAGGACTGCGACCGAAACCGCAATCGAAAACGCAGTAACTACCTTCCCGATCGAGAACGACGAAGTCAAGGGCCGTATCATCGGACGCGAAGGCCGTAACATCCGCGCTCTCGAGGCCGCTACCGGAGTTGAGATCGTAGTAGACGATACCCCCGATACTATCCTCCTTTCTGGCTTTGATCCCGTCCGCAGGGAAGTCGCCCGCCTCGCTCTTCACCAGCTCGTAACAGACGGCCGTATACACCCCGCCCGTATCGAGGAAGTAGTCGCAAAGGTCAGCAAACAGCTCGAAGACGAAATCCTTGAGACCGGAAAGCGCACCTGCATAGACCTGGGTATCCACGGAATGAATCTCGAACTCGTCCGCCTTATCGGACGTATGAAATACCGTTCCTCTTACGGACAGAACCTTCTCCAACACTCCCGTGAGGTCGCTTCCATCGCCTCCATCTTCGCCGCCGAGCTCGGACTCAACCCGAAGATCGCAAAGAGAGCCGGCCTTCTCCACGATATCGGAAAGGTCAGCACCGAAGACGAAGAGCTGCCCCACGCTCTGCTTGGAGCCAAGCTCGCCGAGCAGTACAAGGAGCGTCCCGAGATCGTAAACGCGGTCGGTGCACACCACGAAGAGATGGAGATGACCTCTATCTATTCGCCGCTAGTGCTCGTAGCCGATGCTATTTCCGGCGCACGCCCCGGCGCCCGTCGCGAGGTTATCGAGAGCTACATCAAGCGTCTCAAGGGAATGGAAGATCTTGCCGCTTCCTACAAGGGAGTTACTAAGTCCTACGCTATCCAGGCGGGCCGCGAGCTTCGCGTGATAGTAGGCGCAGACGAGATTACGGACGAGCAGGCAGCACACCTCTCCACCGATATCGCGCAGCGCATCCAGGACGAGATGACTTATCCCGGCCAGGTAAAGATCACTGTAATCAGGGAAACCAGATCGGTCGCTATCGCTAAAGAGCGGCGATCATCTTCTCAAACAGGGCGGTCATCTTGCTGGTAGCTTGATTGGCCGCCTTTACTATTTCTTCTCCGTCCGTTACGTAGTCGTCCGGCATATCCTCGCGTGCAAGGTCCGTAATCACGGACATACCGAAGACGCGAAGATCGCAGTGGCGGGCTACGATAACCTCGGGCACCGTACTCATTCCTACGGCGTCGCTCCCTATCGTACGGAAGAACTTGTATTCGGCCCTGGTCTCATATGAAGGGCCGGTGCAGGCGATATACACGCCCTCCTGGAGGTGGATTCCCATCTCGCCGGCGAGCTTACGGGCAAGCCTGCGAAGCTCTACGTCGTAGGGGTGAGTCATATCGGGGAAGCGCGGGCCGAATTCTTCGGCGTTAGGCCCGATCAGCGGGTTGGGCATCATATTGATCTGGTCTTTGATGACCATCAGATCTCCCACTCTATAGCTGAGGTTGAGGCCGCCTGCCGCATTGGAGACGAACAGATACTTGATTCCCAGAAGTTTCAACACCCTGATGGGGAAGGTGACCTGCTCCATCGTATAGCCTTCGTAGAAGTGGAAGCGGCCCTGCATAGCTACTACCTTCTTTCCGCCGAGATCGCCGATGACTAGGCGGGATTTGTGGCCTATCGCAGTACTGACGGGAAAACCGGGGATTTCGTTGTAGGGGATGATCGAAGGGTTTTCGATCTGATCTCCCAGCGAACCGAGTCCGCTGCCGAGGATAACTCCAATCTCGGGGGTTACTCCGCCGCTTTTCGAACGTATGTATTCAACTGCTTTAAGGTAGGGTGTAAGTATCTCAGACATAGTGTTATAGGGTTGCGATTAGTTCTTTGAATATTCTGGTAAGTTTTGAGGCGGCGGCATCTGCGGCTTTTACTACATCGTCGCCGTCGTTCTGATAATCTTCGGCAAAATCGCCAGAGGCTTCGTTGGTGACTACTGACATTCCGAAGACTCTCATCCCGCAGTGGCGGGCTACGATGACCTCGGGGATAGTGCTCATTCCGACAACGTCTCCGCCCACGGCGCGGTAGAACCGGTACTCGGCCGGGGTCTCGTAGGAGGGGCCGGTGTCGCCGAGATACACTCCTTCGTGGACCATCCAGCCCAGGGAGGCGGCGATTGCGCGGGCACGCCTGATAAGGGCGGGATCGTACGGCCGGGTCATATCCGGGAAACGGGGGCCGAGTTCGTCGAGATTCGGGCCGATCAGCGGGTTGGGCTGCAGGCTTATGTGGTCATTGATTATCATCAGATCGCCGGTTCTGTATTCGGGGTTGATTCCACCGGCGGCGTTCGAAACGAAAAGGGTCCTGACTCCAAGAAGGTACATCACCCTTACGGCCATAGTAACCGAGGTCATAGGATAGCCCTCGTAGAAGTGGAAACGGCCCTGCATAGCGATTACACACTTACCGGAAAGATTGCCTACTATAAAGTTGCCTTTATGGCCTACGGCTGTACTGACCGGGAAGCCGGGGATCTGAGAATAGGGGAGTACTAGGGGATCTTCGATGCTGTCTGCGAGCGAACCAAGGCCGCTGCCGAGCACGATCCCCAGTTCCGGCTGTCTGCCGGAGATGAAATCAGCCACGTAAGACGCGGCTGACTTCAAAGTTTCCATACTAAAAGTTGTCATCGGAGGACTCTTCTTTCTGCCGCTCGGGAATCTCTCCGCCGAAGCAATTGTCCTTGATGTAAGCTATTACGTCGTCCAGACCCTCACGGAACTTTTCGAAGTCCTCTTTGTAAAGGAATATTTTGTGTTTGTCGAAGGTGAAGCTGCCGTCTGGATTATTATGACGTTTGCTCTCTGTAATAGTAAGATAAAAGTCTTTCTGACCCCTTGTCGACTTTACGTCGAAGAAGTACGTACGCTTTCCTGCTCTGACGGGTTTGGAAAACACGTCATCTGAACCTCTTTCTTCCCTGAAAGAATCGTAATCTTCCTTGTACATAGTAATCAAAATGGTTATTTTACTTTATGCAAAATTAGAATTTTTTTCGATTCCTGATTATATTTGCAGGAATTTATTGACATACCATAGGATGCTAAACAGAAGAATCTTGCGTATCAAGGCGTTCAAAACGGTGTACGCCCTGGCAGAAAATCCGGAACTGACTCAGGCTGAAGCTCTTTCTCAGCTCGAAGCCTCTTGTCAGGCTACCCGTGACCTGTATCTCTTTATGCTCGCCCTGGTGCCGGCCCTTACAGACCACGCCAAAACCCGTATCGAGGCCCTCAGGGGAAAGTTTCACCCAACTGAAGAAGAGAAGCATCCCAATCTGAAATTTGCGGAAAACGGTATCGCACCGCTTCTTTGTTCAGATCCCGATTTCCGTAAACTGGTTGAGAAGAAAAAGCTCGGCTGGGATCAGTATGACGCCTTCCTCTGGCATCTGTATGACTCTGTAAAGGCTTCTGACTACTATGAGGCCTATATGGCGAAAGAAGAGCGCAGCCTTAAGGTTGATGCGGCTCTTTGGGTCTCCATCTTCGAAAAAGAACTCGTAGAGAACAAGGAACTCGAGGAAATACTCGAAGGCCTCTCAATCTGGTGGAACGACGACCTTGCCTATGCTCTTACCTATTGCTGCCACGCTATGGACGATTTCGCGGCAGGAAAGCGCTGGGCTCTCCCTGAACTCTATCTGAGCCAGATGCCCGGCCAGGAAGGAAAGGATTCAGACAAGGATTTCGTAGTTGGGATAGTGCGTAAGGCGGTCGCTACCTATCAGAAATCAGTTGAGGAGATAGCCAAACTTACTCCCAAGTGGGATATTAACCGAATCTGTACTACCGATCTCGCGCTTATCGTTACCGGAATGGCAGAATCGGCAGCTTTCCCCTCTATCGCTCCGAAGATCATTATGAACGAGTACGTAGAGATCTCGAAGTATTACAGTACCCCTGAAAGCAAGGCCTTCGTAAACGGCCTGCTGGACAAGCTTATCAACAAAACAAAATAATTTAAATTATGACACTTATTTCTTTACTTCAGGCTGCACCTGCAGCCGGTCAGGCCCAGGGCGGAAGCCAGTGGAGCTTCTGGATTATGATCATCGCTCTGTTTGCTATTATGTGGTTCTTTATGATCCGCCCTCAGCGCAAGCAGCAGAAGGAGCTTGAGAAGTTCCGCAGCGAGCTCAAGAAAGGCGACAAAGTCATTACCGCCGGAGGTATCTACGGTACCGTCGCTGAAATTGAGGAGAGGACTATCCTCCTCAAGGTAGACGGCGAGGTTAAGCTCAGGGTCGACAAAGGTTCGATCGTCCGCGACAGCTCTGACACCCAGGCTCAGAAATAAACTTAGCCGTGAAAAGGTCTACCTCCTTTGTTTTGGCTGTGGTGGCCTCTCTTGCCATCTGGCTCGTCAGTAACCTCTCGAGGGAGACGACCGGACTGGTAAGCGTCCCCGTCCTTGCCCACAGCTCCATCGTAGGCCGCAGCGAGGCCGCGATGGAGAGCGTGCAAGTAACGGCGAACGTTACGGCGTCCGGCTTCCGCCTGCTCGGGCTCGCCCTTCGCAGGAACAGGCCGGTCAACGTAGCGATCGATCCGGAGCATATCCGCCACACCGAGGGAGACTTTTTTGTCGTTTCCGCCAACAATCTCGTCCGCTATTCGGAGTCCATATTCGGGCCTCAGACAAAGGCTCAGTTCGCATCTGACTATATTACCGTCCGCTTTGCTCCCGAATCCTTCAAGAAGGTTCCGGTGGTGGCGGTCAGGCAACTCCGTTTCCGCGAGCAGTATATGGCTACCGGCGAAATTAAGCTTACGCCCGACTCCGTTCTCGTCTACGGAAATCCTTCCCGAATTTCCGGTATAGACCAGATCCTTACCCGTCAGATTTCGAAATATGATGTGGACAGGAGCCTCCACGGCAAAGTTCGCCTCGAGATCCCGGCGGGAACCCGTCTTTCCTCAAAGGAAGCCTCGTACTCGCTGGATGTTTCGCGCTACGTAGGCATTACGGAAAAGGTAAGGGTAGGGGTGCGCAATGTACCCGAGGGTAAGGTGCTCTCGGTTTATCCTTCCACCGTAGATGTAAAGTTCCGTTTCATCTTCCCGATCAGCGGAAATCCTACCGGCTCTGCCAGCTTTTATGTGGACTACAATGAGTTCGCATCCTCGATAGGAGGGAAATGTATGGTCAGGGCGGAGGGTCTGCCGGAGATGACTATCTCCTGGGAGGCTGATCCTGAGTTCTGCGAATGTGTGGAATCGGACTTGGCCGGCCGTGAATAAGATACTGGTAACAGGGTTAATCGGCTCGGGGAAGTCGGAGGTCTGCGCTTATCTGGCGCGGCTGGGCTACCCGGTATACGATTCCGATTCCAGAACGAAGGCCCTATATTCTTCTGTTCCGGGGCTCAAGGCCCGCATAGAGCAGGCAATAGGCTGTCCGTTTGAGGAGATAGGAGTGATTTTCAGCGACCCGCTGAAACGTGAGGCTCTGGAAGCGCTGGTTTATCCTCTGGTGTTGGAAGATTTCCGCGGCTTTTGCGCGGAATCATCCGCAGAGGCGGTGTTCTTTGAGTCGGCGGTGGCTTTCGGTAAGCCTCAGTTCAAGGGAGTATTCGACAAGGTAGTGCTTGTCCGGGCTCCGTTTGAGACAAGGCTGGGCCGTAACCCTAAGACAGCTGAGAGAGCGGCTTCCCAGGAGGAAATGAGGCTTGAGGAGGCGGATTACGTAATTGAAAACAATTCTGGTCTTCAGGAACTGCACGACCAGATAGACAGAATGATTAAAACTATCAAGATATGAAAACAAATCTGGCAAAGATTCTTTCGGTTTCCGGACAGCACGGCCTGTTCCGTTATCTTGCCCAGGCCCGCGGCGGAGTTATCGCCGAGACCCTCGAGGGAGGAAAGAAAACCGTTCTTGACGCAAGAAACAGGATAACAACTCTGGCAGATATCGCCATCTTTACTGATGAAGGCGAACTGAAGCTTGCTGAGGTATTCCTCGCTCTTCAGAAGGCTCTCGAAGGTAAGGAGGCTCCCAGCTCCAAGGCGGCAGACGCCGAGCTTAAGGCCCTGTTCTCCAAGGCAGTGCCCAACTACGACGGAGACCGTTTCTACGTGTCCCATATGCGTAAGATAGTGGACTGGTACAACGAGCTTGTCAAGTACGCTTCTTTAGATTTTGAGACAGAAGAAGACCAGCAGCCTGCAGAAGCTTAAGGCAGTTACACTCGGTTGTTCGAAAAACCGTGTGGACACCGAACATCTCCTCTCACAATTGGGGGGAGATTTCATCGTTTTACCTGAGAGCTCAGGCGATCCGGTAGATTATCTCCTTCTCAATACCTGCGGTTTTATCGGCGATGCCAAGCAGGAGAGCATAGACGCTATCCTGGAGGCCGTCGAACTCAAAAAGCAGGGGGCGGTAGGGAAGTTGGTGGTGTTTGGCTGTCTGAGTCAGCGCTACTCTTCTGAGATGCCTTCCCTTATACCGGAGGTAGACGCGTGGTTTGGAGCAAGAGACTATGATCCGCTGCTCCGATGGCTCGGAGTTACTCCCGACCACTCAAAGTGTCGCAGGCGCATCCCTACGGAGTGCGGGCCCGGAACTGCTTACCTCAAGATATCGGAAGGATGTGACAGGCGCTGTTCCTATTGCGCCATACCTTTCATCCGCGGGGCACATCGCTCAGTTCCGATGGAGGAACTCCTCGAGGAGGCCTCCAATCTTGCGGCTCTGGGAGTCAAGGAACTGGTCCTGATAGCCCAGGATACTACCTACTATGGTATCGACCTTTACAAGAGGCGCGCTCTTGCGGAACTGATACAAAAGCTTTCCGAAATCCCCCAGATAGAGTGGATACGTATCCACTATTCCTATCCCGCTGATTTCCCCGAGGATGTGTTGGAGCAGATGGCTTCCAACCCTAAGGTCTGTAAGTATCTGGATATCCCTCTTCAACACATTTCGGACGTAGTTCTTTCGAATATGAGACGCCACGTAGACGGAGCCTGGACAAGACACCTCATTTCGCAGTTGCGCTCGAGGGTACCCGGCGTTGTTCTTCGTACGACTATGATAGTAGGACATCCGGGAGAGGGCCCGAAAGAGTTTGAGGAACTGATGGCGTTCTGTCGCGAGGCCGGCTTCGAGAGGCTGGGCGCTTTTATGTACAGCGAGGAAGAGGGAACTTTTGGAGCTGAACACTTCCCGGACGATGTCCCGGAGGAGGTAAAGCAGCAGAGACTGGATCTTCTGATGCAGCAGCAGGCAGACATTTCGCTCGCTTATAACAAGGGCAGAGTAGGCTCGGAGCTTAAGGTGATGGTCGATTCTGTAGCCCCTGGAGGGAAACTGGTATGTAGAAGTCAGTTTGAGAGCCCGGAGGTAGATGGAGAGATTATAGTATCAGCTCCGGAAGGGACAGATCTTCAGGGTCTTGTAGGCTCTTTCGTCTCGGCCCGCATTACAGGCGCAGATCTCTACGATCTTGAAGGGGAATTGATATAAATCCAATATCCCAGATTTTAGTTTTTGATACGCAGTATCTTATATTGAAGCACTCGCAGACCATCCCTCCGCGTTTGCCGGAAGATATTCTCGTAAAGTAATCACTTTTAAAACCCAACCCTTCTACCAGGTCAAGGGGCCATCTGCGGCATTCCGATTTCATCAGCGAAATCAGGATGCCGTAATTCTTTTCAAGTATCCCCAGTATGGCGGAGCGGCTTTTACGAAGAAGGCTTTTCTCGATATTGTGCCAGTTGTCCCGGCAGCGGTCGCTGCAGAACAGTTTGTCTGGACGGCCGTAGATAGGGGAATTGCAGTTAAGGCAGCGTCTTTCCTTTTCCATACGGGGCAAGCTATACATAATCCCGTCACTGCGAACACCATTAAAAAATACTTTTCATATAAAAAATTCTTTCGGCAGAAAGGATTTCTTTTCGCTCCGAGTTTTGCTCCCTTTAAGACCCAGAGTTGGGCGGCTGGAAAGTAAAAATTATTCGAGCGGCTGAAAAGAATAGCTCAAAAGCTAAAGAATCGTATTTATTTTCAAAATCCTGTCACAAACGCTTCCTGAGTAGGATTAAACCGCCCACCTTTGCAGTACTCCCTTGCCGGCCGCGGACCCTAGGGAGCGTTATGTTAAAACTATAAACTAAAGAAAAACTGTATGGAACATCTAAACAAAATTGAATTGAGAGGAGTCGTAGGTACTGTAAGGCCGCAGGTCGTAAACGGTACTAAAATGTCCAGGTTCTCGGTTGCTACCTCCAGGGCTTATAAAGACAGGGAAGGAGTGGCCCAGATCGATACGACCTGGCACAACATCGTAGCGTGGGACAGCGACAAGACCAAAGATCTGGATAAGATCGAGAGCGGATCAAAAGTCTATGTCCAGGGAAGGTTACATACTCAAAAGTATGTAGGTGCAGACGGTATTGAGAAGACATTTTACGAAGTGGTAGCAGCGAAAGTCAATGTCATTGTAAGCGACGAACCCCTCCAATACGAATTCTAAAACCCTTTTATTAACCTGACTAAACTTCCAGATAGTTATGAAAACTACAATCAAGCAGGCGCTCTTATGGGTGCTGGCCGCCTCGGCGCTTTTTCTTTCTTGTAACAAATTTGAGTCTACGGAGGCTCCAGGCCCCGATGAGCCCAGATATAACATAAATGTTACTTTGGGCGGAGCGGCTATAGAAGTTGAAACAAAGACCACGGGAGAGGCTTCTACGGTCTCAGCTAATGAGGCTAAGGTAAACTCCCTGCAGGTACTGGTGTTCAGAGGCGATTTCCTGGACGCTTACGGGACAGCGAACGCCAGTTCTGTTTCTGTATCATGTACGGCGGGAACCAGGACTATATATGCTGTAGTCAACGGCCCGAACCTTTCGTCTGTTACTTCGCTTTCCGCTCTGGAGAGTACGATGGTAGACCTCTCCTCAAACTCGACAAGTTCCTTTGTGATGGTAGGAAGTACCAGCGCAACGCTCCCAGGTACGGGTTCGGTATCAATTCCTGTATCAAGAATGGTATCAAGAATAGTGTTGAAGAAGATAACAAGAAACTTTACAGCAGCTTCGCTTCAGAGCCTTTCTTTCAAAGTTGACTCTATCTATGTAGTCAATGCGGCAGGTAATTTCAACTACAAACTGAATGCTTCTCCCAGCAAATGGTACAACGAAGGAAAGGATAAGGGCGAGGTAACTGCGCTCTTGAGGGATGCTCCGGGTGTTCTAATCGCCAACAACTCTTCCTACTCAACGCCTCATTATTTCTATGTGATGCCTAACTCGGCTGCTTCGAAAACTACGAGGCTGGTAATAGTTGCGACTCTCGGGACGCAGAAATACTATTATCCGGTGGATATGCCTGCCCTGCAGTACAACAAGTCTTACGAAATAACAGGTGTTACTATCAAGAGGGGAGGAAGCGACAATCCCAACACGCCGGTAACCTCGTCGGACATCTCGTTCAGCGTCTCGGTAAACGGCTGGACAACCAACGACATTGCAGAACAGCTGATGTAGCGGACAGATGAGAATAATACCTTTCATATGTATGTATGCGCTTTGCCTTGTTTCGTGTTCGATTAAGACAGACAGGACTGCCTGTCCTGGACTGGTCTGCCTGACTGCGAGGGGCGGAGACGAAGATCTGATGCAGGTATATGCCTCAGGAGTCTCCTCATGCTATGAAGGGCAGATGTCCAAGGACGGGGAGACTGCCGGCTTAAGTTTCGATATTGAAAGAGGCGCGGTCCTCCTGAATGTAATGAGCGGTCTGCATTCCTGCAGTCTGGAAGATGATAAAGTGTTGATAGAGCCGGGCGAAGAGATGGATGAAATCTATGCCTACTCAGACAGTATCGGAGTGTATTCAGACCTAGTTGAGGTGGTCTGTACCCTTCATAAACAGTTCGCCCAGCTCTATCTGACCATCATAGAATCTGAAACATCGACCTATCCCTTCTACGTCAAGGTAAAGGGCAATGTCTGCGGGATGGACCGTTTCAGTCTTTCTCCGGTTCGAGGTGACTTTTCTAGGATGATACATCCTGTCATAGGCGAGTATCACAAGATCTGTCTCCCTCGTCAGGAAGACGATTCTCTCGAGCTTGAGTTCTACGACAAGGACTTTACTAAGGCAGACGGCGCCCCGGTGGATAAACTGGCGCTGGGAGACTATATCAAAGCGTCCGGTTACGATTGGACCAGCGAGGATCTGCAGGATTTGTATGTGAACGTAGATTATTCCGATGCAGGTGTATCGGTAAGGATCTGCGATTGGGAAAAGATTGAGTTATGAGAAAGATACTATTGATAGCGTTCCTTGCGGCTTTCTGCGCAGCGAGCTGCGAGCCTCTCGAATGCGAAACTCAGCTAGAGTGCCTGCAGCAGGAGGAAGAAGACAATCTTATCAGCGTCTGCATCAAGGCAAGGGAAAATCATACGAAGAGTTCGCTGCAACTCTCTGAGACTGTTGTGAGTTCTCTCAATGTCTATGCTTATCGTGGCGGACAGCTGGCAGCGGAATCATTCGGGGAGGATGATGAGCTGTCTCTCGAACTGATCAGAAATGTAAGCTATACCCTCTACGCCCTTGCTAATTGCGGACAAATCCACGCTCCGCTCCGAGAAAGCGATCTGCAGACAATAACAGTAACGCCCTCCGGGATGGTAATGTGTAACCGCTCCGGGGTGGCAATAACTGCAGGTTCGTCTTCCTCTCTTGAGATGCCCCTTACAAGGCTCTTTGCCCGGTATAGCCTGGTCCTGGATAAGAATCTGGAGAATTGTGAGTATCAAATCACTTCAGTAAGGGTCAAGCAGCAAGCATCTTCAATCAAGCCCTTTGCGGCCGCGAGCGCGGCGTCCTCGACCGCGGACGGCGATTATGCGTCCGCGGCCGACCTTGCCGCGCTCAACGCCGGTGGAGCGGCTGTGTTTTATGTGCCGGAAAACTGTCAGGGAGTGCTTCTGCCGGATAACGACGATCCGTGGGCTAAGATACCTGCCAACATTCCCGCGTCTAAGCGCGGGCTATGTACCTACCTTCATATAGAGGGGGACTGGACTACCATCGGGGCTACTGCAGATCTGGGCTTGAATCTTATGCTGGGAGCGGATAACTGTACAGACTTCAATGTTCTGCGCAATTCTTCCGTAACTATTACTCTCTCGCTGACTGATTCAGGAACTTTGCGTAGCAGTTGGAAGGTGGATATGGAGAATTTCGAAGACGAGCGTGTACTGTCTTTTCCCAATGCTTCCCAGACTGTAATGCAGGAAGATGGGTGGACAAAGATCCCTCTTACTGTAAGTCCGCCTGATATGGCCTACAGTGCGAGTTTCTCGGACTCTGGCAGCCCCATAATGGAAGCGAAAGTGGAAGGCGGGGAGGTCTGGGTAAGAGGCCTCTATGATGGGGATCAGAGACCTTGCAGAACTCTTACGGTAAGATCCTGGGACGGGCTGCATTCGTCTTCTACAGATGTTACCCTGGATTTTCATTATTCACCGCTTACTGATCTGAATTATTCTTTTCCCACTTACGCCGGAGAGTATGGTTATTATGACCTGTACACCGCCAGCGCGTCGAATCCTATAGTTGTCCAGGCCGCGGATTGGACTACTACGGTAGGTCCCGCAAGGAGCGAGAATGTAGAGTATCATATTGATAACCATAATGGGGTTGAATACTATGTTCTTCATAGCGAGCACAAGCTGTTCTTCAGGCCTCTTCGCTCCGGAGCTCAGGTGTTCTTTCAGTTCACTCAGTTTAAATCGTGGGCTGGAATTATGATGCCGGCTGCAGAGTACCCCATACTTACGGTTACAGACGGAGTGGTTACGGAATCGGGGCGTTTATCTCACCTTATATCCAGTAACTACTACTACGACAGTGTCGTTTATGTCTATCTGACGGATTCGCGGGGAGAAGATCTGGATGTGAGGCGTTTCAGGATACCTTCCCAGCTACTTGAGTATAAACACAAGCAAGAACTTGAAAGGGACTATTACAGCGAGTTCCTAGATTTCTACGGTCTCCCGGACATACAGAGTTCGGAGAGGTTCGGGAAGGACATTTTCTATTGGACGAGAAGCTACGACGAGTTCGAGTACAACCCCCAGCTTGCGCTGATCTACTGTTATGGTACGGACGTGTATGGAGATTCGACTCAGCCTTTCCCTATGAATGTAAGTCTCCATCTCTCAAACGGCGATACTATAAGTTCGTCCGGCGCGGTTACTGCCGTAGCCGCATTCCCGTCTCAGAGATATCTCGGTTTATGTTACAATTTCCAAATTGCTCCCGGATCTATGAGGAGTATGACAAGCCAGATAGACTTTACTTCGGGAGGTAGTTATCGCGCTCCCGGAATGGACGGAGTAACGTGGACAGTCAACCACGCCGACGGCTCAGACTACAACATCCCGTCGATGGCGGTTGACGGAGGAACTTCGGACAGATATTCTGCAGGGGCCTCGCTCTCGGGTAATACCTTTACTTTCAGCCAGATGAGTCAGACTAACTTCCCTGCTTGCGGTATGCTCGGCCTTACGGGAACCGTGACCAATCCCCACACCGGCAGGACTTTTACCGGTTATTACACCGTAGGGGTAGTTCTGTATGTTCCGGTCGGCTGTCATTTCGACCGTTCATTCGGGAACAGAGTCTCGGTGACCCACGCGCCTTTTACGGAATTTACTGTTCCTGAAAACAGGGGAGTATGGGTTTCCTGTTTCCCTTCAGGAGTGAAGCTCCGTTCGGAATATGGAGATGCCGTAGATTACGATATGTGGGGAACTGCGGAAGGGTTGAGCTATGAAATCCTGCTCCCGCGCCTTGATCCCGATGCTACTCTTGAGGAGGCGACAGCTTTCTTGAGCGGATATCCCTCAGCTTTGAGATTCTCTTTCAAGGTGGGGTCTCAGACCTATCAGGAGCTTCTTCTTGACCAGTCATCCAATGTGTTCTTTGCAGACGACAGCTGGTCCAGCGACGGCAGCAAGGGCTACTACCATCTTGTGAGGCAGTATGATCTGGGTACCTTCGACCACGGTACTCAATACAACGGCCTCGACAATTATCTTATCGAGGCCGCGTATGAATCGATGGATATTTACTAGCTCTAGGCTTTGCTCGCTTTCTTGGTCGGGTCCTTGAAGAGGATTGCGAAGAGGACTGCGACTACAAGAGCATAACCGGCGAAGATATACCAGGCGTTGCTCCAGTTTGCGGGAGTGTTGAACACATCGCAAGCCTCGACTACCTTACCTGCGGCGAGGGTACCTACTGTAGCTCCCAGACCATTGGTCATCAGCATAAAGACTCCCTGAGCGCTCGAACGGATATCAGGGGTAGTGTTTTCATTGACATACAGCGAGCCGGAGATATTGAAGAAGTCGAAGGCGACACCGTAGACTATGCAGCTGAGGACGAACAGCAGTACTCCCGGCCAGGCGGGGTTACCGAGTCCGAACAGGCCAAAACGGAAGACCCAGGCGAACATGGCAAGCAGCATCACTTTCTTGATTCCGAGCTTCTTCATACAGAACGGGATGAGGAGGATGCAAAGGGTCTCCGAAGCCTGGCTGATGGCGATAAGAGCGTTTGAGTTCTTTACCGCAAAGGTATCTGCAAGAGCGGGGTTCGCTGCGAAGGAGCCAAGGAAAGTATTGGCGTAGCCGTTAGTAATCTGAAGAGACGCTCCAAGAAGCATCGAGAAGATAAAGAAGATTGCGAACTGGCCGTCCTTGAAGAGGCTGAAGGCCTTGAGGCCAAAGGCCTCCGCAAGGCTCTGGGACTCGCCGCGGTTAGTCTCGCAGGCGGGCATCGTAAGGGCGTAGCCGCAGAGGATAAGCGAGAGCAGGCCGGAAGAGAAGAGCTGGGTGTAGGAATCCTGCAGGGCAACTCCGCCAATCTTGAGGAAGTTGGTAAGGAGCATACTGCAGATGAAACCTACAGTACCGAAAACGCGGAGCGGAGGGAATTCCTTTACGGGGTCCATTCCGTTCTTTCCCATCGCGTTGTATGCAACGGAATTGGAGATTGCGATGGTAGGCATATAGAACGCTACGCTGAGGCTATAGAGCACGAAAAGCGGAGCGAACTGAATACTTCCTGCTGCACTCATACAGTACAGGCCGGCTCCGATCATAAACAGACCGGCGAGACCGTGGCAGAGGGAGAGAGTTTTCTGAGCCTGGATAAAGCGGTCTGCTACGATACCCATCAGGGTAGGCATAAAGATGGAGACGATGCCCTGCATCGCGAAGAACCACTTGATCTGGGGGCCGAGACCGGCATTGCCCAGATATCTTCCGAGAGAAGTAAGGTAGGCGCCCCAGGCGGCGTACTGGAGAACAAGCATCAGGACGAGCCTGATCTTTAGCTGGGAACTTTTCATTATAGTGTTGTTAGTATTAGCTAGTAGCTAACAAATTTACAAGTTTTTCGCGGGATTTCACTATCTTTGGGGGATGATTTTTCAGCTTCAACACAAAGATTCCGGAAGTGCCGCCAGAACAGGTCTGATTACTACAGACCACGGCCAGATCCGTACGCCTATCTTTATGCCGGTCGGTACAGTAGGCTCGGTAAAGGGCGTGTATCACCGTGATCTGAAGCAGGATATAGACGCTGAGATTATCCTCGGCAATACCTATCATCTTTACCTCCGCCCCGGTCTTGACGTGCTCAAGGCGGCCGGAGGACTCCACAAATTCGAGAACTGGGACCGCCCCATCCTTACAGACAGCGGCGGATTCCAGGTCTTTTCCCTTACAGGAATAAGGAAACTTACCGAGGAAGGATGTACCTTCCGCAGCCACATAGACGGCTCGAAACACATCTTTACCCCGGAAAACAACGTAGATACCCAGCGAATCATCGGAGCCGACATTATGATGGCTCTGGACGAATGCTGCCCGGGAGATGCAGACAAGCGCTACGCCCGTAAGTCGCTGGACCTTACAAAGAGGTGGCTGGAGCGTTTCGCCGCGCGTTTCCGCGAGACGGATTCGCTCTACGGTTATTCCCAGACCTTTTTCCCCATCATCCAGGGTTGTGTGTATCCAGACCTCAGGGTTGAGGCGGCGGAACACGCCCTCCAGTTCGCTGAGGCCGGTATTTCGATCGGAGGCCTTGCGGTAGGAGAGCCTACCGAGAAGATGTACGAGATGCTCGAGGTCCTGGATCCGGTTATCCCCCAGGACAAGGCCCGCTATCTGATGGGTGTAGGAACCCCGGCAAACCTTCTCGAAGGAATCGCGAGGGGAGTGGATATGTTCGACTGCGTGATGCCTACCAGAAACGGCCGGAACGGAATGTTGTTTACCTGGAACGGCGTGATGAATATGAGAAATGCGAAGTGGGAAAACGATTTCTCGGAGATAGACCCTTGTGGCACTTCATTTGTTGATCACGAATACTCGAAAGCATATCTCAGACATCTTTTCATTGCAGGAGAGATGTTTGCTGCGATGATTGCCAGTGAACACAACCTGGCCTTCTATCTGGATGTGGTCCGTCAGGCCAGAGCGCATATAGAAGCCGGTGATTTCGCTATGTGGAAAGAAGCTGCGGTTAAGAAACTTACTGCCAGACTATGATAAGGAAGCTGGACTGGTACATATTCAAGAGGTTCCTGGTGACGTTTTTCGTCGCCCTGATCCTCATTATCGGAATCATCATCATCTTCGATATTTCGGAGAAGATCGATGACTTCGTCAAGAATGAAGCCCCTCTCAAGGCTATCATCTTTGATTATTACCTGAACTTCATTCCGTATTTCGTGAATATGTACAGCCCGCTGTTTGTCTTCATTACGGTTATCCTCTTTACGTCCAGACTGGCTGCCAATTCCGAGATTATCGCTATCCTTTCCGGAGGTGTCAGCTATCACCGTATGATGGTTCCGTATATAGCGGCATCAGTGATTATCGCGCTCCTTTCGCTCGGGCTCAATATGTATGTCATCCCACATTCCAACCGGGCCCGAACGGAATTCGACGAACAGTATCTGAAGAAAAATTCCGGCCCCAAGGAAAAGAATGTCCATTACCAGATAGCCCCCGGGCAGTTCGTGTATGTAGAGTCTTTCAGCAACTGGAATAAGACTGCATACAAATTCACCCTCGAGTCTGTAGAAAACAACCAGCTCGTCAGCAAGTTGTCTGCAGAATCAGCCCAGTGGGATACTACTATCAAGGGCTGGAAGCTTAAGAGGTACTTCCTGCGCGAGTATACCTCAGGTTTGGAGGACAAGGTCCAGTACGGAGAGAAGCTGGATACTGTTATCGCCCTCACCCTCGATGATTTCCGTTTCAACGAAAATACGGTCCAGACGCTGAACGCTCCGGAGCTCAACCAGCTGATCGCAACGCAGCAGATGAGGGGAGACTCGAATATTATGTATGCGGAGATCGAAAAGAACACCAGAATGGCTCTGCCGTTCTCCGCCATCATCCTGACTATAATGGGAGTCGCCCTGTCCTCTAAGAAAAGGAGGGGAGGTATAGGCTGGAACCTTGGAATAGGAATCGCCCTTGCTTTCTCCTACATCCTCTTCCTTCGCTTCTCCCAGATGTTCGTCTATACCGGACTGCTGCCTCCCAGCGTCGCCCTTTGGATACCTAATGTCCTGTATACCATAATTACGGGAGTACTGTACTATATCGCACCCAAATAAAATGACAGTTAAAGTAATCAACCGCAGCAAAAACGGCCTGCCCGCTTATTCTACCCCTTTTGCGGCAGGAATGGACGTCCGCGCAGACCTCTCCGAGCCTATTACTCTTGAGCCCCTTCAGAGGGCTATGGTCCCGACCGGCCTGTTCCTGGAGATACCTGTAGGCTATGAGGTTCAGGTCCGCCCGCGCAGCGGTCTTGCCGCCAAGAAAGGCGTTACTGTACTCAATACTCCCGGAACCATCGATGCGGATTACCGCGGAGAGGTAAAGGTAATTCTCGTCAATCTCTCAAACGAGCCGTTTGTAGTCGAGCCGGGCGAAAGAATCGCTCAGCTTGTTCTTGCAAAACACGAAGTTATCGAGTGGGAAGAGACCGACCAGCTCGCCGAATCGTCAAGAGGCGAGGGTGGATTTGGAAGCACGGGAGTCAAATAGCTTCCCAACTATCCCGCAAAGTATACTGGCGAAAATCAGCCCTACGACAAATCCTACCAGCACATCTCCCAGGAAGTGTTTTCCTACGAAGATGCGGCTTGCCCCTACCATCAAAGCCCAGACTGTAATCAGGAAAGAGTACAGCGAATGAAGGCCTTTCCAGGGCCTTTGGAGGGCATTGTCTGCAAAGCCCAGCCCCTTTATAGTACAGACGGCGAATGCGAGGGCATTGCCTGCGTGGGCGGAGAAAAAGCCATATGAGCCCGCGCCGCTGGGTATCAGAACATAAAGGCCCCGCTCCAGCATCTCAGGATCGCAGCCGGGGCGAAGCCGCTCAACCGAGTTCTTGATCAGATTGGCGAACTGATCTACGCAGAGTATACAAAGGACTGTAGTAAGAATCATTATCAGTCCTTTTCTCCATCCAAGCCTCCAGATAATGAGGGCTATTACAAGAAGATACAGCGGAATCCAGACTGTCTTTCCGCTGAATAGCGTCCACATCCCGTCCGTAAACGGAGTATGGAGGCCATTGATCGCCAGAGTCCAGGCCTTGTCTATTTGTGTAAGGCGCTCCATAGAGTATCCTTGAGTTCCTTAAGGCCTTCCTGAGTAAGCGAGGAGATAAAGACGTGGGGAAGATCCTTCGGAAGAGACTTCTCAAGGTCTTTTTCGATGTCGCGGTCTATCAGGTCACATTTTGTGATCGCCAGAACGCGGTCTTTATCGAGAAGCTCGGGATTGTACATTTCCAACTCGCCCAGAAGGGTCTTGTAGGCCCCGGGTATGTCTTCCTCAAGAGCGGAGATCATAAAGAGGAGCACGGAATTGCGCTCGATATGGCGGAGGAACCTGATTCCGATTCCGCGGCCTTCGTGGGCGCCTTCGATGATTCCCGGGATATCGGCCATCACGAACGACTGGTCGTCGTAGTAGCTTACGATGCCTAGATTGGGCTCGAGAGTAGTAAATGCGTACGAAGCAATCTTCGGCTTGGCAGCCGTTATGGTAGAAAGGAGGGTAGATTTACCCGCGTTGGGGAAACCCACCAGGCCTACATCGGCCAGCAGTTTAAGTTCGAGTATGTACCAGCCTTCAACGCCCTCTTCTCCAGGCTGCGCGAAGCGCGGAGTCTGGAGAGTGGGGGTCTTGAAGTTATTGTTGCCCAGCCCTCCGCGGCCGCCGGGGCAGAGGATGCGCTCCTCGCCCGGTTCTACCAGCTCAAAGAGGGCTTCGCCCGTCTCAGCGTCCTTGACTACTGTCCCGACCGGCACCTGGAGGGTGATGTCCTCGCCATTCTTTCCGTGGCGGAGGCCTCCGCTTCCGTTCTCGCCGTCTTCTGCCTTGATGTGTTTGCGGTACTTGAGGTGTATGAGGGTCCAGAACTGGGGATCGGCCTTGAGGATTATATGGCCGCCCCGTCCTCCGTCGCCGCCGTCAGGCCCGCCTTTCGGGACGTATTTGGCGCGATAGAGGTGCATAGATCCCGCCCCGCCGTGGCCGGAGTGGCAGAATATTTTTACGTAGTCTATGAAGTTGCTGTCGGGCATCCGTTTACTTGCCGATCTTCTCCATCAGGCCGAGTACACGGGCGCGGTTCTCTTCGATGGTGGGGGCGTCGGCCTCGACCTCGAAGTACTTACCCTGCTTGCTGTAGTACTCGATAAGGGGTTCGGTCTGGGCGTGGTAGGTGTTGATCCTGTTCTGGATTACAACATCCGATGCGTCGTCGATGCGGCCTTCGATAGCGGCTCTGTGTCTGATTCTCTGATGGACCATTTCGTCTGGGATCATCAGCGAGATGACGGCGGTGACGCTGTCTCCGCGGGCTGCGAGCATCTTGTCCAGATCCTCGGCCTGGCCGAGCGTACGAGGGAAACCGTCCAGAAGGAAGCCTTCTACATCGTCGATAGAGTTGAAGCGCTTCTCAATCATCTTCTCAACCATCTCGTCCGGGACGAGATTACCCTCGGAGATGAGGGCTTTTGCCTTCATACCGAGACCTGTTCCGGCAGCGATTTCCGCGCGGAGAAGTTCTCCGGTAGAGAGGTGGCAGAGGTTGTACTTGTCGCGTAAAGCTACGGCGTGGGTGCCTTTTCCGGCTCCCGGAGGGCCGAACATAATGTAGTATTTCATATCTGATCTTTAAGAACGTAAATGTCTTTTAGATTGCGGCCAAGCTGATCATAGTCCAGGCCATAGCCGAGAATGAAGCGGTTGGGAACCTCCATCGCTACATAGTCTAGCTTCAGGTTCTGCTTGTAGACCTCCGGCTTAAGGAGCATAGTACAGATTTCAACCTGGGCTGCGCCGCTTTCGCGAAGTCTCTTGTCGAGATAGACCATCGTAGCGCCCGTATCTACTATATCTTCGCAGACTATCACCTTACGGCCGGAAACGCTGCCGGTGATGCCCATAATTTCCTGGATATGGCCTCCGGAACGGGTCCCGCTGTAAGAAGCGACTTTGATAGTCATAAGTTCGAGAGGGAAGTTTAGGCGCTTCATCAGCTCGGAAGTGAACATTATAGAACCGTTGAGAACACAGAGAAGGATTACCGGTTCCTTTTCGTTTTTGTGTGTTTCGTTGATTCTTGCGGCGAGTTTGTCTATAGCCGCTTCCAGCTCTTCGCCCTTAATGTAAGGAACGAAAACCTTGTCGTGGACGGTGATACTGCTTGACATTTGGAAATAATTTCTATCAAAGATAGGAAAATAAAACCGTCTTTGCTAAATTGCACTTACTAAATTTAAACTGCGTATGAAACTTCTCTTTCTGACGCTGGCCCTTTTCGCCGGCGCTGATTTTATGGAATCAGCCGTAAGGCTGTCCGGCGCCTCCTGCGTGGAGGACCTCTCCCAATCCGAAATCGAACGATACGAAGCCCTCGCCGACCATCCCCTGGACCTTAACGGAGCCAGCCGGCGCGAGCTTATATCGAGCGGGCTTTTCTCCCCATACCAGGCCGCAACCATCACGGACTATATCTCCAATTACGGGGAAATCTGCTCGATAGCCGAACTGGGTACGGTAGACGGAATAGGCCCGGAGCGGGCACGCGACCTCGCGCCGTTTGTGCTTCTGGAGCCCTCGGGACCGCTGGGCGCGAGGCCGCGAAAAAGGCTCCGGGCCGACTCTATGTTGCGCCTTGCCCTCAAAAACGGGCAGTGGTCCAATGCCGCGAAGGCAAGTGCCGGCTACGGCGGCCTGAAAGCCGGGTTCGGGGCAAAGAACTTCAGCCCCACTGCGGGCTACCTTAGCTGGGGCGGGCGGCGCGTCGTAGGCCAGCTGACCGTGGGCGATTTCAACGCCCGATTCGGGCAGGGCCTGCTGACTTGGACCGGCTTCACGATGACGACCCTCTACACGCTCAGCGCCTTCGCCCGCTCCGGGACCGGCATCTCGGGCTCGAACACTCTTTCGGAAGACAGCGCGAAAAGGGGAGCGGCGGCCGAATTGGTCTTCGGTAACGCCGGCCTGAGCCTGTATGCGACCCTTGACGGCGAGACCCTGGCCCATCTCCAATACCTTACGAAGCGCGGCAGCTACGGCGCGACCCTCCTGCGCACCCCGGACGCGCTCGCCGGTTCGGCCGAATGGCGCTTCACGCTCCGGAAGTTCACCCTCTTCGGCGAAGCCGCGCTCCAACCCCAGTCCGCCTCCCTTCGCACCGGCCTTTTCTACAACCATTCCTACGGCAACCGCGCCGCGCTGCTCCTGCGCCGGGGCCCAGACGAAATGGCCGCCGCCCTGGGCGCAGAAACGCGCTGGGCTTCCATCACTGCCGAAGCCTCCCGGAACCTGACCAAGCAGACCCGCCAATTACGGACAGTCGCCCTCTGCAGCCCGCAGTTTACCGCAGGCCCATTGACGATTAAGCCGTCTTTCCGCCTGAATTCCCGCTATCGGCCGGGCGAGAAGCTGCAGTGGCGCAACGACCTTCGCTCCGAGCTCGAGATTCAAGGGGGACCGTGGCTCCTCCACGGCCGCTATAACGCGCTTAGCTGCGAGAACTGGGCGTGGCTCAGCTACCTCGAGGCCGGTTACAAAAACGAAATAACCGCGCTTTACCTGCGCGGCTCTCTGTTTAAAGTCGACAATTGGAACGACCGTATCTACTCCTACGAGCGCGACGCTCCGGGCTCGTTCAACGTCCCAGCGTACTACGGGCGGGGCTACGCCCTCGCCCTCTACGTCCGCTGGCGCTTCCTTGCCCTTCGCGCCGCCACCACTCGCTATCCCTGGACTCCCGATAAACCGTCCAAATACGAATTGAAAATACAATTCAATTATAAACTATAGTGGTGAAGCGGACGGGAACTCCCTCGCGCGGGACTCGTCAACTATTCATACGGGGGAAGCGTCCTTCCCCCTAGCCCCCTTCGGCCTTCCTCCCTTTCCGTATTTGTCTTCGCCAAATACCCGGGCCGGCCGGTCGGCTGATGCCGACGCCGTCGCTCCGCTCCTCTAAGGCCCTCGCACCCCCTCACTACCGTTCGAATATATATTCGTTAGCCCCCGGCAGGGATGTTGTCGCGAGGGGTTGGACCTCATTGTTGGCAGTATCGCTGAGCCCGCGCGGGCTAAAAAGTCGGGGACGATTTTTTCGAAGGGTTGGAAGAGGCCGCGACGGCCAGGTGAGTAACCTGGCAAGCGGACTCAGGAACGGGCTTCGACAAAATCGTACTTGGCGGACACTCACGCTCGCGACTTGATAATCGTCAGGAGCGGCCGCAGGGCCTTCGAGCGGTCTTTAAGGCTCGGCGTGGCGCGATCGAGGGTAGGATACTGGTGGATAAAGGCAGTGAGTGTGGCTATCACCCCTCGCGCAGGGGGTGATGGGAGCGAAAAAGGCCCGAAACGTGGCTATCACCCGAATTGCGGATGGCGATAGCCACACCCTGCGAGCGAATAGATAGGGACCTTCCGCGGACGAAATGGGCTACAGGTACTTTTAGGCGAGAATGGATGCGGAAGGTGTTCGGGGCATTTGCGGAAGGTGTGATTTTAAGGGTGACACCTTCCGCACGCGAAAAGCATTACATGTATCTGTGGGGCAACATGACTGCGGAAGGTCCCCCGCACAAAAAGGGACCTTCCGCAAACGCGTGGGTGACCTTCCGCAAATAAGAGCAGGAGACGTCCGCGGAAGGGAAAAATAGAACTACTCTGCGGAAATTCCCGCGGAGTAGTATGAAGTTTTTGGAGGGAGGGGGGGAGGCGCGGGCGAGAGCAGAAAAAAGGTCTGGAAGGGGGTCTTGGGAGGGTATTTCGTGGGTGTTTCTGGGAGGGAAGGGCAAAAAAAATGAAAAAAATTTGAAAAAATCGCGAAATGTAAAGCTGTAGTTTACTATGTAAAGTATTGGTTGGTCGGAAATTACGGAATTCTATTATATTATTGTAGCTCATTTTTAATAGCACAACAAATGAGCAAAAAAGATGTAAAAGACAACATCGCGGAAGTGCGCAACTCGATGAAGTTGACGCAGGCGGAAATGGCCCACAAGATTGGAATCTCCCGTCAGGCCTACATCAATCTCGAACACGGTAAAACATCGGTGATCAACAAGCAGATCACGAAGATGGCGGAACGCTGCGGTCTGCCCGAGGAGAAAATCCTGTTCGGGTACAGCGTTGAGGAGCTTTCTTCTTCGATGCTTCACGAGAACGAGGCATACAAGGAGCGTATGAATGCTCTTATCGGAGAGAAAGAAAAAGAAATCGAGTCCCTCAAGGAGAAACTCGACATTCTTACTCAGCTCATCTTCTCTGAAAGGCAGACCGTCAAGACCCAGATCCAACTGATCGACGAGCAGAAGACGAGGATCGCTCACCTTGCGCAGGAAAACATAGACCTTCGTAAGGAGATTCGTGCGGCCAAGACCCGCCGGGATTAATCACTTCTCGCGACTGGGCGAACTGTAATCAACTCCGCCCACCACCCTTTGCGGGGGCCCTCAGGACCTCCGCAAGGGGACTATGTAGTGTCCCTAACTTTTATTAAATTTGCGTGTATGAAGGAAATTAGCTTGAAGAGCTGCGGGAAGGAGGGAAGAGTCGAGGCGGGGTGCGACGAGGCGGGGAGAGGACCGCTTGCCGGGCCGGTTTTCGCCGCGGCCGTAATCCTGCCGAGCGATTTCCATCACCCGCTGCTCAACGACTCTAAGCAGATGACCGAAAAGCAGCGCGACCTTCTCCGGCCGATAATCGAGAGCGAAGCGATCGCCTGGGCCGTGGAGGAAGTCAGCGCTGAGGAGATAGACAAGCTCAACATCCTATGGGCTTCGGTAACGGGGATGCAGAGGGCGGTGATGAAACTGAACCCGAAGCCTGATTTTCTTCTAATAGACGGGCCTAAATTCAGGCCGTTCGCGGATTACGACAGAACCCGGTACGAGACAGTTGTCCATGGCGACGCGACCTATGCCAGCATCGCGGCAGCGTCCGTACTGGCAAAGACCTATCGCGACGAATATATGAGCCGACTGGCGAAAAAATATCCGCAGTACGGCTGGGACACAAACAAAGGCTACCCTACCGCAGAACACATAGCCGCAATCAAACAATACGGGTACACGGAATACCACAGAAAGAGTTTCCACCCGAAAGAACTTGAACCAACATTATTCTGATGGACATCAACAACATACGCGCAGCTCTGCTCGAGGTCGTACACCCCGCAAAGCAGAATAAAAGCATAGTCGAACTCGGAATGGTCGGAGACATAGAGGCGACGGACAGCAAGATTACCGTCACCCTGGTCTTCCCGGGGCGCCGCGACCCCCTCGCCGAATACCTTATCGGCGCGACCCGCGCGGCTCTTATCCGCAACTTCCCTGGGATCGAATCGGAAGTCAAGACTGTAGTCGCAGAAGACCCGAAGCCGGCGAAAAAGAAACTGGAACTTACCGGCGATACAATCAAGCACATAGGCAAAATAATCGGCATCGCCTCCGGCAAGGGCGGCGTAGGGAAATCGACCGTGGCCGTGAACCTGGCTGTGGCGCTGGCGAGGCTCGGGTATAAGGTCGGACTCGCGGACGCGGATGTTTATGGGCCGTCTGTGCCTACTATGACCGCGACGGTGGGCGAGCAGCCGGCCGCGTACGGGGAGGAGGGCCACGAACTGATGGTCCCGATCGAGAAGTACGGCGTAAAATGGATGTCGATCGGCTATTTCGCGGGCGAGGACCAGGCGCTGATTTGGCGTGGACCGATGGCCTGCAGCGCGCTCAAGCAGATGATCCTGCAGGTCGACTGGGGCGAGCTTGACTATCTCCTTATCGACCTCCCTCCCGGAACGGGCGATATCCATATCTCGCTCGTCCAGGACATCAGGTTGGACAGCGCGATTATCGTTACTACCCCACAGAAGGTGGCCATCAGCGACGTAAGGAAGGGCATCGGCCTCTTCCAGAACGAGAACGTAAACCGCAGGATACTCGGAATTGTCGAGAATATGGCCTGGTTTACCCCGGCGGAACACCCCGAAGAGAAGTACTTCATCTTCGGCAGGGAAGGCGGCGCAGCGATGGCGCGCGAGCTCGGACTGGATCTGCTCGCGCAGATTCCGCTGGTCCAGAGCGTGCGCGAAAGCGGCGATGCAGGGGAGCCTGCCGCCCTCGGAACAGGCCCCGACGCTCAGGCTTTCCTGGGCCTGGCCGCGAAAGTTGCTGAAATTGCTTAAATTTGGATAGCGCTTCCAAGACGGGCGCCCGTAAAAAATGGCTAAAACCAAGAAAACAGAAGATACCCCGATGCTCCGGCACTACTTCGCCGTTAAGGCGCAGCACCCGGAAGCAGTATTGCTATACAGATGCGGCGACTTTTATGAGTGTTACTCAGACGACGCCGTCCTTGTCAGCAAGGTCCTGGGGCTTGTCCTTACGAAAAGGGCCAATGGCGAGAAGGGACCGACCGAGATGGCCGGCTTCCCCCACCATGCAATCGAGACTTACCTCCAGAAACTAATCCGCGCAGGCTACAAAGTAGCTATCTGCGACCAGTTGGAGGACCCCGCCCTGGCGAAAAACAAACTTGTTAAACGCGGTGTAACAGAAATACTTACGCCCGGAGTGGCCTTCGGAGAGGGTATGCTCGACCAGAAAGAGCACAACTACCTCTGCGGCCTCTATTTCGAAGACAACGTATGCGGAGCCGCCTTCCTGGATGCCTCAACCGGAACGTTTCAGGTGGCGCAGGGAAGCCTCGATTATATCGGAACTCTTCTGTCTTCGTTCCAGCCGAAGGAGCTGGTAGTCGAACGCTCGGTAAGAAATGCTGTAAAGGAGCGCTATGGAGACTACTACATCACCAGCGTAGACGAATGGGCCTTCGTCTATGAGGCAGCATACGAAAAGCTTACCCAGCAGCTGGGAGTAAAGAGCCTTAAAGGCTTTGCGATAGACAACTTCCCGCTGAGCATCTGCTCGGCAGGAGCCCTTATCTTCTACCTCGAACAGACCCCGCCCGTAGGTCTTAAGAATATCTGCAGCATATCCCGAATCGATGAAGCGAAGTTCGTGTGGATGGACAAGTTCACCGTCCGCAACCTCGAGATCTTCGCCAGCGCGTCGGGCAAAGACGGCGTCAGCCTGGTCGAAACTATCGACCGCTGCTGCTCGCCGATGGGCGCCCGCCTCCTGAGGCAGTGGCTCGCGCTGCCCAGCCTCGACCTTGCGGAGCTCAACTCCCGCTATGACTGCGTCCAGTTCTTCTATGACAACGACGGAGCCCTCGAAGAGATTCAGGGCGAGATAAGCAACGTAGGCGACCTTGAGCGCATTATCGCCCGCGCAGCGACCGGAAAGATCCTCCCCCGCGAGATGATGCAGCTCGGCCGCAGCCTTGCCCAGATGGGCCCGATCCAGACCCTTTGCGCCGGATCCGGAGTCGAGGCGCTCGAAAAGCTCGCCTCGAAGATGAAGAACTGCGAAAAGGTAGTCGCCCGCATCGGCGAAACTCTGAGCGAAAGCCCGGCCGCCCAAATCGGCAAAGGCCCGGTAATCGCAGAAGGAGTGGACAAAGACCTTGACGAGCTCCGCAACATCTCTACCGGCGGAAAGCAGTATCTTCTCGATCTTCAGCAGCGCGAAAGCGAGCGCACGGGAATCCCCTCGCTGAAGATAGGCTACAACAACGTCTTCGGCTACTATCTCGAAG